>Ga0105053_10002598_pt1 | contig 27896 bp, 9 predicted proteins | sample BON01_FD_78093 | JGI IMG/M metagenome (GOLD analysis project Ga0105053, IMG submission 78093) | Freshwater microbial communities from Lake Bonney liftoff mats and glacier meltwater in Antarctica - BON-01 | ecosystem: Environmental > Aquatic > Freshwater > Ice > Glacier meltwater | place: Lake...
CTACACGTCACCCGGAGACAGCTGCACCGTTCTCATGCACAGCGAGTTCACAAGACCCCTTGAACGTCTAGCGTCTGGAACGCCGCCTCCCGCCCGGCGCCCCCGCTCCCCCCGCCTCTTCCCCTGTCGGCCCGGCTGCCGCCGCCGCCGCCCCCGCCTTGCACAACCCCTTGCCGTGCGCCTCGGTCCACTCCGCCCGCGACGCCGCCGCCCCGAGCACGGCGCGCAGCCGCTCGCCCTCGCCGGCCCCGCCCGCCCCCCTGCCCGCCCCCGCCCGCGCGAGCGCCGCCGCCAGCGCGCGCACGCCCGCGCGCGTCGGCGAGGCGCCGCCGGGCGAGCGCGCCAGCCGGGCGAGCAGGTCCCACGCTCCCGAACCGCCCAGGCCGCGGCGCACGGCGGGCCAGCGCTCGGGGCTCAGCACAAAGACCAGGGCGGGGCCGAGGGCCGGGGAGGGGGCGGGTGCGGCGGCGGACTCTGCCCCGGGCCCTTGATCGCTGCCGCCGTCGCCCGCCACCGCCGCGCCCGCCGCCGCGAGGACCAAGTCGGCAGCGTAAGACTGGGGCGCGCGCGCGCTCGCAAAGGCCGCCGGGTCGCTGGCTGCGCCGTCTTCGCCGACAGCAGCGCCGAAATTGCCACCGCCGCCGCCCGGCGGCAGCCCGAGCGCAAACTCCAGCGTCGCGTTGAGCCGGGCGCCGCCGCCGCCGCCGCCGCCGCTGCCGCCCGCCGCCCCCTCGCCCGCATCCCGCTCGCCCGCGCCCGCCGCCAGGGCAAACATGGCCTCCGCGGCGAGCAGCGGCGCGGCCGCCTCGCGCGCCTGGCGCTCGAGGGCCGCGCGCAGGCCCGGGGGCCGGACGCATCCGGGGGGCGCGGCCATCGCCACGGCCAAGGCGGCGGCGCGGACGTCGGGGCCGAGGGAGGAGGTGGCGGGTGGCGCGACGCCGAAACTGCTGCCGCCGCCGCTGCCGCCGGGCGAGGTGGCCGCCGGCACCCGCACCGACGCGCACAGGCGCTCGGCCACGAGCGGGTCGCGCGCCTGCAGGGCCGCGGCCGCGAGCAGGGGGCCGGCCAGCATGCGATGCAGCAGCGTGCTCAGGTCGACGGGGTCGCCGGCCGCGGCAGCCGCGGGCGAGGCGGCGGTCGCGGCAGCGGCCGTCTCTGCGAGCGCGAGGCGGGCGGCGGCGCGCAACCCTCCCCTGCACGCGGCGTCGTGCCAAACCTGCGCGTCGAGCTCGCGCAGAACGGGGAGGGTCACGCCGGCGAGCATGACGTAGGCGACGAGGCCGGAGCCCAGCGACGGCCCCGCCAAGGAGCCGTCAGGGGCGTCGGCCTCGGCGGCGTCGGCGGCGGATGCGGATGCGGCGGCGGTTGCGGCCCCCGCCGCCGCCAGCGCCGCCAGCAGCGCCTCCTCGCCCGCGCCGCCGCCGCCGCCGCCGCCGCCGCCGGCTGCCGCCCTCGCCCACTCTGGCAGCAGGGAGGGCGGGCTGAGCGCCACGTCGGCCGCGTCGCGCAGCAGGGCGGCCGCGCGCGTGACGCGCCCGACGGCGGCCGTCGCGGCGGCGCCGGCGGCCAGCGGGAACTCGTGCTGCTCCGAGGCAGCGGCGTCGAGCGCGCGCGCGGCGGCGGGCGCGTCGGCGGCGGCGGCGGCGCGGACGGCGGCGCGGTGCGCGGCGTCGCAGTGGTGCGCGTAGTAGAGGCCCGACAGGCCGCCGTCGGCGTGGAGGGACCAAGGGGACGCGGACGCCGCCGCTTCGCCGCCGAGGGGGGTGGCGCTGCTGCTGCTGTTGGCGGCGCTGCTGCTGCCGGCGAAATCGGCGGCGGCGGCGGCGGCGGCGGCGGCGGCGGCAGCTGCAAAAGCAGCGGCGTCGGGCGGCGCGGGCACGACCGCGCCGCCCCCGCCCTTGTCCGCCCCGGGCTCCAGGAGCAGCCACTGCCGCGGCTTGCGCGGCCCGCCGATGGCGCCGGCGGCCAGGGCCAGCCACCACGGCCGGTCGCCGGCGCCGCCCCCGCCCGCCCCCCCGCCTGCCCCCGGGCACATGAGGGCCAGCGGAGGAAGCGCGCCCGCGGCGCCGGCGCCGGTGCCGCCGCCCGCCGCCACCTCCCTGCGCGCCCCGTCCTCGGTCGCCAGCAAGCCCCACGCGCACAGGCGCGCCTGGCGCACGCTCAGCGAGCCCGTCGCGCCCGCGGCGGCGGCGGCGGACGGATCGCTCCCGGCGGCCTCGACGGACACGCCGACGACGGGGCGGCCAGGGCGCTCGGACCACGAGCGGAAAAAGGCGTCTGCCGCCGGCGCCGCCGCGGGGGCGCCCTTGCCTCGTCGGTCCTTGCCGCCACCCGTGCCGCCGTCGTCGCCTCGGTCGTCGTCCGCCGCGTCATCCTCTTGCCCGTCGTCGTCGTCGTCCTCCGAGCCCGCGCCGAGCGCCGCCCGCCTGCCCCTCCTCCGCCGCCGCCGCCCGCCGCCGCCGCCGCCGCCGCCGCCGCCCACTCGCCCCCTCTCCTCCTCGGCGCGCGAATACAGCGCGTCCGCGCCCGCCGCGCCCAGGCCGAGCGGCGGCGGCGCAAAGGGCAGCAAAAAGTCGACCGCCACGTCGCGCAGAGACACGGTGCCGAAGGCGCGCTCGCGCAGGTAGCGGCGCAGGGCGCGCACGAACTGCGGCAGCGGGCCGATCGACGGCGGCAGCATGGCCGCCGCCGCCGCGCCGCCGCCGCCCCGCGCCCCTGATCCTCCGCTTCCCTCGTTGCTCGCGCCGACGCCGACGCCCGCCCCCTCCCCCTCCCCCTCCTCCTCCTGTTGCATCTCGCCCAGCGAGCTCAGCATTCCCAGGAAGGCCGCGCCCTTGCTGTACGTGACGGGCCCAAAGTCGGCGGCGCCCTCCGGGACGGCGCCGCCCCTGCCCGCCCTCGCCGCCGCCACCGCCGATTCAGCGGCGACGACCAGCGCGGGGGCCAGCGGCGACGCGTCCGCCGCGCGGGCCACGGCCGCCGCGCCCTCGTGCACGCCCGGGAACAGGCCCGGGATCGACGGGGGGGCGGCCCAAAAGGTGGCCGCGGCTACCGCCAGGCGCTCCGCCCAAAAAGCAGACGGGTCGGAAGCAGACGCCGACGAGGAGACCACCGCCGCCGCCGCCCCGGCCCCCGCCGCCCCGCCAACCGCCCCGCCGCTAACGCCGCCGCCGAGCGCCCGGAGCGCCGCCGGCGCACACCCGTACTCGAGGAGCGTGGCCGCGCCCTCGTTGGCGGCGAGGTCGCGCCACGTCGCGGCCGTGGCGAGGTCGCCCGCCCACTGGTGCGCGACCTCGTGGCAGAGGACGTCGGCGGCGCGCCAGAGCGCCCAGGCGCCGGGGGCGGCGGCGGCGGAAGAGGCGGGGTCGACGGAATCGGCGGACGAGGAGGAGGCGGGGGCAGAGGGCGAGAGCGGCGGCAGCAGAAGGCGCGCCTCGTCAAAGATGGGCAGGCCCAGGTTCTCCATCGCGCCGCCCTTGCCGGGCACCAGCAGGACGTCGAGCTTGGCGCCCGCCGCTGAGCTTCCGGCGGCATCGTCAGTTGCTGCCGCCGAGCTGGCGGCGGCGGCGCCAGTTGTTGCCCCCGCCGGCGCCGGCGCCGGCGCCGCCGCCGCCGGGAAAACGCCGCCGCCATAAGGGATGCCGGTGAGGAGGCCGTAGTGGGCGAGCGCGGCGGCGGCCATGCGGAGCGCGGGCGTAAGGACAGTCACGGAAGACGCCGGGCCCGCCTCGGACGGCGGCGCGCCCGAAGTCGTGGCCGCAGCCGCGGCGCGCCCTCGGGCGGCGCAGACGCGGACGGCGGTCGGCGCCGGCGCCGGCGCCGTCGCCCCTCCTCTTGCGCCGCTTTTCCTCTGCCCCTCTGGCAGCGGCGGGGCGAGCACGGCCGCCGCCTCTGTGCACTCGATCTCGCCCGCGGCCACGGCCAGCAGGTAGGGGCTCATGGGGGGCGACGGAGAAAAGCGCACGAGGCGCGCGCGGCGCGGGCCGCCTTGCCGTCCGGCCGCCGCCGCCGCCGCCGCCGCCGCCGCCGCCGCCGCCGCCGCCGACGCCGCCGTTGTCGTACGTGCGGCGCCCGTGGCCCAGTCGAGCCAGAGGACCTCCCCCTCCCCGCCCGCCGCCCGCCTCGCCACCCCGTTGGACAGGGCCGCCCAGCGCCCATCGACGGGGAGCGCCACGGCCACGGAGAAGGTCGCCTTCCCGCCGGGCAGGTCGAGGCAGGGCAGCAGGCGGCGCGCGCCAGAGGGCTCGAGCTGCGTCGTCAGCAGCGGCGGCGGCGGCGGCGGCGGCGGCGGCGGCGGCGGTTGGCCTCGTGCCGCCCCTGTCGCCCCTGTCGCCGCCGCCGCCGCTGCCGCCGCGGGCGCCGGGGCGCGCCACAGCCCCAGCTGGTCCCGGTGGTCGCCGATCTCGCCCGAGTAGGTGAAACGCAGGCGCACGGTCGTGACGGCGGACGGCCGGGCGGTCAGGGCGCCCCGAGGGAGGCGCACGGCAACGAGGGACGGCGGCGGCGCGTCGCGCTCGCCGGCGGCGGCGGCGGCGGCGACGGGGCCGGAGGCGGCGGGCACAGCGGCGACGACGACGGCGGCGCAGTCGGGCGACGCGCAGGCGGGCTCGCCCCCGCGCGCCACCTCCTCCTCGACGCCGCCGCCGCACAGGCACCCGAGGTCGCGCCACGCCAGGCCTGCGCCGCCCTCGCCCTCGCCGCTCGACGACGCGACGGCCGCCTCGACGCGCTCGAACGCCAGGCCCGAGGCGTGAAGCACGACCAGGTCGCCGCAGGCCTTGCCGCCGCCGCCCTCGCCCGCTCCGGTGGTGGTGGCAAGGACGGCGGACGAGTGCGCCCTGAACCGAGATGCGTTCGGCCCGCCCTGCAGCGCCACGCCGTCGTCCAGGCGCAGGAGCAAGGAGTAGGACAGGGGCAACCACCGCCGCGCGCAGCCGGCGCCGCCGACGCTGGCGCCGAGGAGCGGGGCCTCGGCGTTTGCGCCGCCGCCGGCGCGGGACGGCGCGCCGCCGCCGCCGCGCAGGAGGACGGCCAGCGTCGCCGTCGCGGCAATGACGCCGAGAAACTGCAGCGTGCGCCTGAGCACGGGCCGGCGCAGGAATGGCGGGTCCTGCAACGGCTGCTGTTGCTGCTGCTGCTGCTGCGGACGCGTGAGCGACCCATCCCCGTCGGAGGGAGGCTGGTGCTCGCGCAGCGGGAAGAGCTCGACCCCCTCACCCCGATTGCCCGACATCGGCCACCCGCGCGTTCTCTAGCTCGGGCGCAATCGCATCGTGTCTTTCTCGGTTGGGATTGGCATGCATGGCAGTGTCCCAGTACCGAGGGTCGGACGGGTCATTCCCGAGGAGGAGGAGGGGGGGGAGGGGGGGGCACGACCTTGCATCACAAAACAGACTTTCGACCTCTCTCCTCCGTTTTCATCATCGATCGCTCCCCTCTCCACGACCTCTCTTCACGTACACACGATCGCACTACTCCCCCTCCTCCCTTTCTTAGCTCGGCCTCCTCCGTAGACGGATCAGCGAGGACGATAAAAACCGAATTCCCGAGTCGGGAAGTTTCCCCCATCGCGTCCTCTCCTCCTCCTCCTCCCCAAACAACAACCGGATCGCGCCATGGCGACCGCTGCCTCTCGCGGTGGCGCCCCGGCCAGCAAGGACGACAAGCGCGGCGGCCCGGTGGACACGATCAAGGCGGAGCAGCAGCATCAGAGGCAGCAGGGGCAGCACAAGGCTGGAGAGGGAGCGGGTGCTGCCCTCCCGCAGCAGCAGGGCCAGCAGCGCGGGGGCCGCGGCGCACCGGCGGCCGAGGGCCCTGCCTCGGCGGGCGGCGGGGAGGGCGAGTCGCGCCGCCGCGGCACGCGCGGAGGGCGCGGCCGCGCGAACAACGGCCACCGCGGCGGCGGCGGGAGCGGCGGCGGCGGCGGCGTGCCCTCGGCCTCTCCGCCCGTTTCTGCCGCCGACGTCGCCGTTGCCGCCTCGCTCCCGGCTCGCGGCGCGCGGGCCGACGACGCCGCTGCCGTCGCAGGCCTGCCGGCCGGGCTGACGCCCCTCGCGCCGGCCGAGGGCGCCGCCGTCGGCGCTGGTGCCGCCGCGCCCCTGTCGGCGCCGCCGGACGCGCCGGAAACGCCGCCGCAGGCGCCCAAGGAGGACGAGGCGGCGGCGGCGGCCGAGGCGGCGGCGGCCGAGGCGCAGGCGGCGGCGGCGGCACTGGCGGCGGCGGCCGGGGCCGCTCCGGCAGCAGCCGCGCCCGCGCCCACGCCCGCGCCCGCAGCCGCAGCCGCGCCCGAGGTTCCTGCCACCGGCAAGCCTGCCCGCGCCAAGGGCGCCAAGGGCGGCAAGGGCGGCAAGGAAAAAGAGAAGGACCCGGAGGACGCGGCCGCCTCTGCGGCCGTCGCCGCCGCCGTCGCGGCCGCCGAGACTGCGGCGGCCGCCGCCGCCGCGGCCGAGGCCGCCGCGCTGCAGCAGCAGCCGGGCGTCGCCGCCCTGCTCGCGCGCCGCCACCGCGCCCTTAACAAGAAGCTGCGCGCCGCCTCCGAGCTCGAGGCGCGCCAGCTCGCGGGCGAGGCCCTCCACCCGCAGCAGGCGCCCGTCGCCGCCTCGCGCCCGGCGCTCTCCGCCGTCTCCGACGAGCTCTCCCGGCTGGGCGCGCTGCTGGCGCCCGCGCTCGAGGAGGACCTGGCGGCCGCGCGCCTGGAGGAGCGGCGCCTGGGGGATCTGCGCGCCGCCGAGGCGGCCGCGGGCGCCGCGTCGCGGGCCGAGGCCCGCGCGCGCCGCGAGGCCAGGGCCGAGGCCGACGGAAGGGTCGCAGAGGCGGTGGCGGCGGCGCTCGCGGGCGCGGCGGCGGCCGAGCGCGCGCGCGCGTCCGAGGCCGAGGCGTCCGCGCGCGCCGAGTCGGCCCGCGCGCTGGCGCTCGCAGCCGAGCGCGCCGAGCGGGACGCCAAGCGGCGCGAGGCGGCCGCGGTCCGGGCGGCGGCGGGCGCGCTCGCGCGCCTGGCGTACGTGGGGGGGGTGCTCGCGGCGAGCGGCGCGCTGCCGCCAGCGGCGGCCGCCGATGCCGCGCGCGAGGCGGCGCCCGCGCTCTCGGCGGCCGCCGAGGCCGCGGCCGCGGCCGCGGGCGCGGACACGGCCGGCGCGGCGGCCGCGGGCGCGACCGCCGCGCTGGCGGCCGCCGCGCACGCCGTGTCGGGCGCGGCGCCGCGGCTGGCGGGCTCGTCGCTGTCGCACGCGGCGGCGGCGCGCGCGGCGGCCGCGTGCGCGACGGCGCTGGCGGGCGCGGGCGGCGGGGTGCCTTTCGCGGCTGCGTGCCGCGAGGCGCTCGCAGCCATGCGGGCGCCGGCGTCGTCGTCGTCCTCGTCGTCGCCGGGCCGCGGCGGCGGCGCCCGGAAGAGCGCGGGTGCGTCCCCTCCAAAGGCAAAGGGCGGCGGCGGCGGAGGCGGCGGAGGCGAGGCGTCGTCCGCCGACGACGACGAGGGCGCGGCGGCGGCGGCGGCGGCGGCGGCCGGCGGTGCTGCCGCTGCCGGTACCGACGGTGGTGGCAAGCGCCCGCGGGGCCGCGGCGGACGCCGCACCAAGGGCAAGGAGGACGAGGCCGTCGCGGGCGGGAACAAGCCGCAGGAGGGCGGTGGCGGCGGCGAGGCCAGCAAGCCGCCGCCGGCCGCCGCCGACGACGCCTCCGCCGACGCCGCCGTGGCCGCCGACGCCGAGGCCGCCCTCGCGCTCGCGCTGGGCCCCCTGGCCGTCGCGTCCGCGGGCGGCGGCGGCCAGGAGGGGGCGAAGAACGAGGGCGTCACTGTCGGCGAGCTGCGCGCGCTGCTGGCCGCCCTGATCCGGCACGACTTTTGCCTCGCCGCCCTGCCTCCCCCGGCTCCCCCTCCGGCCGCCGCCGCCGCGATGCCGTTGCCGCTGCCGCCGCCCGCGGCCGCCGCCGCCGCCGCGCCTGCCCCGGCCGCCGCCGGCGCCGTGGCCGCCGCCGCGCTGCCGCCGACGCTGCCCGCCGCCGCACACTACCCGCCGCAGCAGCAGCAGCACGCCCCTCCTGCCGCCGCCGCGCACTACGGCGGGTACGCCCCCCAGCAGCAGCAGCAGCACCAGTATCAGCAGCAGCAGCAGTATCAGCAGCAGCAGCAGCAGCAGCACCAGTATCAGCAGCAGCAGCAGTATCAGCAGCAGCAGCAGCACCAGCACCAGCAGCAGCACCAGCAGCAGCAGCAGCACCACCACCAGTCGCCGCGGCAGCAGCAGCAGCAGCAGCGCGGCGGCGGAGGCGCCTCGGCGACGGCCTCCCCCTCCAAGGCGCGCATGGCGGCCGCCGCCGCCGAGGGCGCCGCCACGGACGCCCCGGTCGCGACGAGCCCCGGCGGCGGGCCCGCGCTCACGCTCGCCGAGCTCGAGCGGGGCCTGATGCGCGCCCCCCAGCCGCCGACGCCGGGCGGCGGCGAGGCGGGCGGCGGCGGCGGCGGCGGCAGCGGCGGCGGCGGCGCGCCGCCCTCTGCCGGCCACCGCGCGCTGACGCCCGACGAGCTGGCGCGCGCCACCGCGCAGCACCCCCGCTCGCAGCACCCGCCGCCGCACGTGCAGCCGCGCACGCCGCTGCCCATGTTTGACGGGGCCTCGGCGGCGTCCGCGGCGGCGGCGGCGGCGGCGGCGGCGGCGGCGGCGGCGGCGGCGGCGGCGGCGGCGGGCCCGTCGCCCTCGCCGCCCGCGTCTGCGCCCGCCATGCTCGCGCCCGGCGGCGGCCTGCCGCGCCCGCCCCACCCGCAGCAGCAGCAGCAGCACATGCAGCAGGCGTACCAGCAGCAGCAGCAGCAGCCGTTGCCGCAGCACCTCCAGTACGCGCAGCAACAGCAGCTGCAGCAGCAGCAGCAGCAGCAGCCGCCCGGCTACGTCGCGCAGGCGCTGGCGCCGTCGCCCGGCGCCTTTGGCCCCATCGAGCGGCGCGTCGGCGCGGGCGGCGGCGGCGGCGGCGGCGGCGGTTCGCGCGGCGGCGGCGGCGGCGGCGGCCGGGGCGGCGGCGCCGGAGGCTGGGGAGGCGGCGGCTGGGCCGGGGGCGGCGGAGGCGGGGGCGGCGGCGGCGGGTCCCGCGGCAGCGGCGGCGGCTTCTCCCGCCAGCAGCAGCAGCAGATGCAGCAGCAGATGCAGCAGGCGGCCGCGTGCGCGGCGGCGGCGGCCGCGGCGGCGGCCGCGGCCGGCGGCCTCGGCGCCGGCGCCGGCGCCGGCGGCAGCCTGCCCCCCCCGCCGCCCCACCACCAGCAGCAGCAGCACCAAATGGCTCCGCCGCCCGCCTACCCCGCCGGCGGCGTGTTGGGCCACGTGCAGGACCCCTCGGTCACGGCGGCCATGATGGCGCAGTACATGGCGCAGCAGCAGCAGCACCACCAGCTCTAGAAGCGTCTTTTTTTTTGTCTTATGTTTCCGCGGGTTTTTTTTCTTCGCTTTCGGCGGCGGAAGAAGGGGCGGACGACGGCGGCGGGCGTGGAGGGCCCATCCCTCTCTCTCCCCGCCCTCTCTTTCGCCACCTTGCTCCCCCCGTCGCACCGGTGGTGCACACGACGTGCAGCAGCACACCACCGACCCCCGCGTCCCCCCTTTTGTTGCTCGCCTCGCCTCGCCACGCGTGCAGTCACAGCACCGAAACTGCGCTCTCCCTCGCTCTTTCGCCGTCCCCCCGCCCACCCCTTTTTCCCCCGCTCGGCGCGCGCCCCCCCTTCACCGCCCTTTTTGCGTTGCATCCCCCCCTCCCCCCACCCCTCTTTCGGTGTCTCACGCTCGCCTCGCCCGGTCAGGACACAGGACAGCGCACCCAGACACCCTCCCTCGTCCCCCCCTTTCTTCTAGGGAGGTGACAACTCCGCCCCCATCCCCGCCGCGCCGCCAAACGGCGCGCCTCGCGTCTCGCGTGTGTTTGTGTGCGCGCGCGCGAGAGAGAGGGAGAGCGTAAGCGCGCCGCCCGGCGCAACCTGTCTCCCTTGACCTGTAAATGACATGTGGGCAAGGTTGTAAGCGCGCGCCGATTGCCATAGGCAGTGTTCGCGGGCGCGAAAGGAAAGCACTTGCCACTGGTCTTCCTTCCCCCGCTCTCTCCCCTCCTTCTAGTGATCAACGCACGCACACCCGCGCTTTCCCTCTCGGTTCCTCCAACGCGACTCGATCACACACACACAGAAGCAATCCCTCGTCGACCAAAATCTCCCCCCTCGCTTTGCTCAACAGAAAGAAGGGGACCCTCCTCTCTCTCCGTCAAACAGCCACGATGGCCAGCGAGCGGGAGGCGCTGCTCTTCTCGGCCAAGGTGGCCGAGCAGGCCGAGCGGTACGTCGTCGTCGTCGGTCGTCGTGCCCTTGCCGCGCTGCGACGACGCTTTTGCGGGCCCCCAAAGCATCAGGAGGAGCAAAAGCGGACCCATAGCTCAGCGCCTTGTTCGTTTTTAATGACGAGCTGCGAACACCCGTTTCCCTCCTCTCTGTTCCGCGCGCGCGGCTCCCCCCCGCGCGCGCGCCCGATCGGTGACCCCCTGCGCGCGGCACGATCGGTGCCGTGGGGCGTTGCTGCGTCGAGGCCAAGGGAGGGGGCGGGAAGAGACGCATCTCTTCTCTCTCTCTCTCTCTGTCAAAAAAGGATTGAGGGAGCTGCACGGGGTCAACGCACCCGCCCCCTCTCTTTTGCAAAACAACGACCCTTCCACGCGCACGGATCGGGGCTCCGATCCGCGTCGGAGGGCGGGGCCGCTCGCCTGGCAAGGGGGCCTCGCAGATGCGCGCGCGCGCGCGTCATCCGGGCACAGCGAGCGAGCGAGCGCGCGCCGCCGCCGCCGCCGCCGCCGCCGCCGCCGCCGCCAGCGCGCCGACGACGCCGAGCGAGCAAGCGAGAGAGAGACCGCGCTCACCGCCGTCGCCCGCTCCCCCCTTTTCCCTTGCTTCTCAATACACCACCGCCCCTTTCCGGCAACAACAACAGCTACGACGACATGGCCAAGTCGATGAAGGCCATCGCCCAGACCGCCGGCGAGAAGGAGCTCACGGTCGAGGAGCGCAACCTCCTCAGCGTTGGTGCGTCGCCCTCGTGCCCCCCCCCCCGCCCCCTCGTTGTCCTCGCTCTCGCCGCCGCCGCCGTCTTGTTCCTCGGCCGCGGCCGCCGCCCCCGCCCGCCTCGCGCCAAAAGCCCCGGCGCCGCCGCCGCCCACCCGCGCCCAAGCAAAACACGCGCCACCACACCCGCAACCGAAACGCGCGCCCCGCCCGGCGCCACCCGTGACCCCCCTAAACCGACGCCTGACGATTACAACCGACAACGCCAAACGACGCCCGACCGACCGACCGACCGACGCGCAACACCCACCAAACCCAAAATTAAAACCAAAACAAAAACCAAACCCACAAACCCACAAAACACTCAACTTCTCCCCACAACAGGCTACAAGAACCTGGTCGGCGCGCGCCGCGCCTCCTGGCGCATCCTCCAGTCCGTCGAGGGGTCCGAGGCCCAAAAGGGCAACGAGCGGCGCGTCGCCCTCATTGCGGCCTACCGCCGCACGGTGGAGGGCGAGCTGGAGGGCGTGTGCGGCGAGATCCTGGAGGTGCTGGACGCGGCGCTGATCCCCTCGGCGTCGTCGGTGGGTTTTGTTTGTTGTTTCTTCTGTTTCGTTTGTTCGACTGCTTTTACTCGCAAAGGACAAAAAGAGAGCGGGACAGAGACACAAGAGCCTAAAAAAAGAAAAACGACGGCGGCGGCGCAAGCCCTAACGAAACCCACCACCACCAAAACAACCAACCCCACAACACCAACAACAACCGACACAGTGCGAGGCGGCCGTCTTCTACCTCAAGATGAAGGCCGACTACCGCCGCTACCTCGCCGAGTTCCAGCCGCAGGGCGAGGGCCGCGCCGCCAGCGCGGAGGCGACGCTCGAGGCCTATACCGCCGCCCAGGATAAAGCCTTGGCGGAGCTGCCGTCGACCAACCCGATCCGCCTGGGCCTGGCGCTCAACTTCTCGGTGTTCTACTACGAGGTCATGAGCCAGCCCGAGAAGGCGTGCTCGCTGGCCAAGCAGGTGCGTCTTTTTTGTTTGTTTTTGGCTGCTCGCTCGCTCGTGTTATGTTCGTTGGGCCTGCGCCCCGTCGCCGCCGCCCTTTTGCCGTCAAACGTTTGGCTCTTGCTGCTAGGCTCTTGGTGCTGGGCGAGCCCCTTTTTTCACGTCATCACCCCGAAAACGAAACGCACACGCACACACCGAAACAAATCAAAAAACCAAAACCCAAAAAACAAAACAAAAAGGCCTTTGACGAGGCGATCGCCGATCTCGACACCCTCGGCGAGGACAGCTACAAGGACAGCGCCCTGATCATGCAGCTGCTGCGGGACAACCTGACGCTGTGGACGAGCGAGATGATCGACCAGGACAAGGAGCAGCAGGGGGGCGGCGGCGGCGGCGGCGGCGGCGCAGAGTGAAAAGAAAAAACGCGGCGAGAAAAAAGGAGAGGACGGGGGGCGGCGGCGCCTCGAGCGAGCGAGAGAGAAAGCGACGACGCCTGGCGCCCCTTGAGGAGAGGGAGCCTCGCCCGCCCGCGCTGCCCACTCCCCTCGCTCCCGATTCACCTGTGTGGTCTCTCTCCGCCGCCGCCGCCGCTGCCCCCACGCCCCCCCCGCCCTGTCGTCCTGGCGCGGCGGCGGCGGCGGCGGCGAGCGGGGCAAACAAGGCGCGTGGCCGCCGGGCATGTTGCACGCGCGCGCGTGTTTTTCCTTCTCGTCGTCTGGCGCCAGACGCCCCGTGCCGCGCGCTCTCTGCCCCCTCTTCCCTCCCCACCCCGCCCCACCGCCCCTCCTGTGTTCTTGCGAGACCCTCCCGAACCGTCCACCGAACCCCCCACCCACCAACACGCAAACGAATGCCGCCTTGTCCATCGGTCCTTACCAAAAAGCCCCCCCTTGGACAAAAAGGAAAAAACAAAACCCTTGTGTATCCGTCGCCCCTGGCCCCGCGACAATGAAATGGAAAAAACAAAAACTCGAAAGAGCGTCGCGACGGGAAGAAAGCAGCGCAACACCCTCACCTGCGCAGAGCGCCGCCGCCGCCGCCGCCGCCGCCGCCGCCGCCTCTGCCCCCTCCCGCCGCCGCCTTGCTCCCCCCCCTCCCCGCCGCCGCCGCCGCGCCCCCCCCTCCCCCCCCGCCCACCAGGTACGGCCGCACGAACGGGTGCCGCAGCGCCGCGTCCGGGTCGATGCGCCGCTCCGGGTCGAGCGCCGTCAGCCGCTCGACCAGATCCGCGAGCGCCGCCGCGCGCTCGCGCTCCTGCGCGCCGGTCGCGCCGCCGCCGCCCGCCGCCAGCAGCGCCGCCGCCACCGTCCTCGCGGGACCCGCCGGCATGCTCACCCGCCGGACCACCGCCCGCCCCGTCACCGCGTCCTGCTCCCGCGACAGGAACGGGGCGGTCGGGTCCGACATGTCAAAGTGCGCGGACGCGTAGGCGCCGCGCCGCAAAACCCTTTTCGGAAAGGGACCCTTTGCCCGCATCGCGAGTCGCAGCATGTCGTTGTTCGACCGCCCCGGGAACAAGACCTGCCCCGTGGCCAGCTCGAACAGCAGGCAGCCCAGGGCCCACCAGTCGGCCGGGTAGGCGCACGGCAGGCCCAGCGCGGCCTCGGGCGCGCGGTAGAAGCGCGACGCAAGGTAGGGCCCGACGACGCCGGGCGCCGCCGGCGCCGCGCCCGTCGCCGCGGCCGCGGGCTCGGCCAAAGCGACGGCCGACCCGAAATCGGCCAAACGCACCTTCGTGCGGCGCGGAGAGACCAAAACGTTGTCCGGCTTGAGGTCGCCGTGCATGACCCCCAGCTTTTTCAGCAGGCGCAGGGCCGCGAGCAGCTGCGCCGCGTACAGGCCCACGGCGGCGAGGTTGAGACCCACGCCGCGGCCGTATTTGGCGGTCAGCTCGCGCAGGTTCAGATCCATCAACTCGAAAGCGAGGCAGACGTGGCCGCGGTGCTCAAACGGCGGCCGCAGCAGCCGGACGCAGTGCGCGCGGCCCTTTGGGTCGCTCGCGGCGAGGAGCTGGAGCAGGCGGGCCTCCTGGCGCGCGGCGCGGGCCATGGCGTCGTTGCCGCGGATGATCTTGATGGCCACCTCCTCCTCCACGCGTGGTACAGGGCAAAGGGCGGCGGCGGCGGCGCTGGCGCTAGCGGCGGCGGCGGTCGCGGCGGTGGCGCCGGCGCTTGCGGCCGCGCCCGCGCCCTCTGCCGCCGCCGCCGCCGCCGCCGCCCCTTGCGGCTCTGCCCAGCGGTCGACCGCGCGCACCACGGCCGAGAACACGCCGCGCCCGCCGTCGGCGCGCGTGACCAGGTAGCGCCCGCCGTCGAGCGCCTCGCCCTGCCGGGGTAGGTAGTAGCCCTCGGCGTCGTCGCACGCGTCGTCGGCGTTGGCGGCGGCGGCGGCGTTGGGGGCGGCGGCGTTGAGGGCGGCGGCGGGGGCGGCGGCGCCCGCGCCCGCGCCCGCGGCCGCGTCATCGTCCTCCTCCTCGTCCGAGGCAAACATGTCGTCCGCCGCGCGCTTCTTTTTCGGAGGCGGCCGCGGCGGCGGCGGGAAGGGTCCCGGCTGCTGCTGCTCGGCCAGCAGACGCGCGTCGCGCTCGCGCGCGGTGGCGGGGCCGGCGGCCGGCTCGGCGGCGGCGGCGGCAGCGGCTTCGGCGGCGGCGGGCTCAGCTGAGGCGAATGGCTGCCCCTCGCCACCGCCGCCGCCGCCGCCGCCGCCGCCCGCCGCCGGGCGGTTGAAGACGTCCAGGACGCGCGGGCGCCGGCCGCCGGCGGCCGTCCCGCCGTCGACGGCGCCTTCGTCGTCCCCGTCGTCGTCGTCGTCGTCGTCCTCGTCGCCGGCGAGCAGGGCGCTGTCGCTGGGGGGCTCGAGGGGCGGGCCGGTGTCCTCCGCCGCGGCGGGGGCGCCGTTGTCGTCGCGGCCGCCGCTGCCGCTGCCGCCGCCGCCGTTGCCTTCCGCAGCTGCTCCTGCTGCCGCCGCTGCCTGCGTTGGCGATGGGGGCTGCGCCCCATGCTGCTGCTGCTCCTGCACGCGGTGCTTGGCCAGGATGGCCTGCCGCCGCCGCCGGCTCTCCTCCAGCACGCGCTGCGCCTCTTCGTCGTCGTCGTTGCCGGCGCCGCCCCCGGCCCACACGCCGGCCGCCGCAACCGGCGCCGCCGCGCCCGCCGCCGCCGATGCCCCGCGCGCGCCTGCGAACGCCGCGCCGATCGCGTCCATGTCGATCTCGAGGCCCTCCTCCGACTCGGCGGGCGTCGGCTCTCGCGAGCGCGGGCGGGGGCGGTCCGCGGCCTGCTGCTGCCGCTGCCCCGGCTGCTGCTGCCCCTGCTGCTGCTGCCTCGGCGGCGGCGGCGGCGGCGGCGGCGGCAGGGGCGCGCGGTCGCCCGCCCGGCGCGGGCTGCGGCTGCGGCTGCGGCTGTGCGTGCGGCGGCGTCGGTCGCGGTCGCGGTCGCGGTCGCGGTCGCGGGGGTGGTAGTAGCGGTCGCGGTCGCGGTCGCGGTCGCGGTGGCGGTCGCGGTCGCGGTGGCGCTCGCGGCTGCGGCTGCGGCTGCGGGTGCGAGAGCGGCGGCGCGAGGCGGGCGGCGGGGGGGCGCCGCCGGGCGGCGGCGGCGGCGGCCCGCGGAGGGGCAGCGGCCTCGGCGGCGGCGGCGGCGGCGGCGGCGGCGGCGGGAGGTGGTGGCGCGCGGCCGGGGCCGGCACGCCCGCGCTCATGTCGTCGCTCGGGAGCTCGCCCTCCTCGACGTCCTCCTCCTCCGGCGCAAACGGGCGGGCGTCCGCTAGCCAACGGAGAGGAGGAGGGCCTGCGCCGGCCCCGCTCGCCGGCGCCCCCGTTGCCGCGCCGCCGCCGCCGCCGCCGTCCTGCCGCCGCCCCTCGCCGTCGCCGTCGCCGCCGCCATTGCCGACCTCCTGGTGCTCATCCGGGCCTCGCAGCCCTCTGCTGCCGGTCACGCTGCTGCCGGTGGCTACCATGTTTGTCGTTGAGTGTTTGTGTGTGGTTCGAGAGAGAGAAATGAAGATAGAGGCGCGCGCGTGAGACCGAGACTGTGCTTCGTTCTATAGAACCCCTTTCCTCCCGCTAGCGTTCGGTCGCACGCAACGAGCGCGCGCGCTGTGTGGGCGGCCGCAAGAGCCACGCGCGACGGCCCAAACAGCGGATGGCACGAGGGGCGCACCAGCGATGCTTCCTTTCAATGCGTCACTGGCTAGAGAGAGACATACGCCCGCGTCTTGACGTTGTTGTTGGGGAGGGCAACCACTGGATCGTCGCACATTCGCATGTGGTGCCCCCTTGCATTTTTGTATTCCCTGGACGACGGCATCCGCTCGACGCCGCTTCGCGAGACGCGCCGCCGCGGCGCGGCGCCGCGCGAGCGCTGGCGTAGACATCACCTCATTCCTGTTCCTCCTCTGCGCCCTCCGCGCGCATCCAGGTCGACCTAATTTTAGCGCGACCTCAAACATCTATAAATGCGCACGCATCGGAAGCGCCGCTGTTAGCACAAAACGAGGATGACGCCGCTCCTCTATCTTCGAAACGCCGTTGGCGCGTCCGCGAGCCCCGCGCGGCCTCCCTCGATGGCGCGCCGGCTGACGGCGCAAGCCGTCGGACCAATTGCCCGCGCGCGTCCGCAAGCGTCGTCGCGCGCACTGGCATTGGGCGCGAGCGGCGCGGCGTCCGGAACTGCGGCGGCACCGGCGACATCGGCGGCACCGGCGGCAGCGGGCACGCGCCGACAAGAGCAGCAGCAGCAGCCGAGAGGACAGGACCAACAAACGCAGCAGCAGCAGCAGCAGAGGCAGCAGCCCGCATCGACCAGCGGCAGCAGCAGCAGCAGCAGCTCGGCAGGAAAAACTGGCGAGCGAGGCGGCGGAGGCGGCGGCGGCAGCGCGCGCCGATCAGGCGGCGGCGGCGGCGGCAGCGGCGGCAGCAGCAGCAGCAGCAGCCACAGCGGCGCCGGCGGCGGCGCCGGCAACAACAGCAACCACGTGCGCGGCCGGGACGAGTGCATGCAGGCGCTGCTGGCCGCGCTCACGCCGATCGAGCTGGACGAGGCGGTCACGCGCTGGCTCGGCGCGGGGCCCGAAAAAGAGGCGCGGCAGCAGGCCCCCCCGCGGCAAGGAGGCGGCGGCGGCGGCAGCGGCGGCCGCGGAGGCAACAACGGCAACGGCGACGCCGGCGGCGGGACGGGAGGCGCTCTGCCCGCCAGGGGTCCCTACTACGGCTCGCGCGTGCACGTGGCGGCGGCGGTGGGCCGCGCCGCGCGCATGCTGGCCAATCTGGCCCAGGACGAGGAGCGGTCGCAGCGGCGCGGCGGCGGCGGCGGCGGCGGCGGCGGCGGCGGCGGCGGTGCGGGCGCGGCGCCGCTGCTGTCGGTCGATCAGGCGGCGGCGGCGCGCGGCGGCTTCGGCGCAGCGGCGGCGGCGGCGCCCTCCCTCTCCGCCGGCGCCGCCGCGCCCGCCTTTTTCCTCCCGTCAGGTGGAGGAGGCGGGGGCTGGGGGGCGGCAAGAGGAGGAGGAGGGGGACCGCGGGCAGACGAGCAGGAGGGCGGCGGGCGAGGGCAGCAGCAGCTGCAAACAGGTTGGGGCGACGTAACCGGCGACGCGCGCCGGGCGGAGGAGGCCGAGGCGGCCGAGCGCGAGGCGATGGCCCGCGTGCTGCGGTGCGTCGGCGCCCAGCTGCGCGCCGCCGCGCCCGCCCTCGAGGGCCGCACCGCCGCCATCGCGCTCGCTCACGTCGCCCGGGTGAGCCAGTGCGCGGGCCGCTGGCCGCCCGCCGAGCGCGCCCTGCGGCCGTGCGCCGCGCCGCTCGCGCGCGCGCTGCTGCTCGGGGGCGGCGGCGGCGGCGACGGCGGCGGCGGGGCGGCCGCCGGCGGGCGCGCGACCCCGCCGTCCATCCGGCGAGGCCCCCGCCTCCGCGAGACGTCGGGCGCGGCGTGGGCGCTGGGCGCGCTCGGGGCGGCGGGGTGGCTGTGGGCGGAGGACGGCACCGGCGCAGGCGGCGGCGCGAGCGCGGGCGCGCGGGAGGAGGGGGCCGGGGCGTCGCGGTCGCCGTCGTCGTCGCCGCCGCGGCGCCGGAAGCGCGCGGCCGCGGGCGATCCCGACCGTGCCGCCTGCTTGCGCGAGGTGTTTGCGGTCGTGGACGCGCAGCTCGAGCAGGAGGCCGCCCGTGCGGAATCCAGCGTCGGCGGCGGCGGTGGTGGCGGCCGTTGGTCGTCCCCGTCGTCGGCCCCGCCCCCGGATTCCGCGGCGGCCGCCGCCGCCGCCGCCGCCGCCGCGGGGCTCCTGGACGTCGTCACGGTCGCCACGGCGGCCGTGCGCCTGCGGCGGTGGGACGGCGCCACCTGGCTGCCGCTGGCGCGGCTGGCGCGGCGCCTGCTGCTGCAGCAGCGGCAGCAGCAGCGGCAGCCGCTGATTGCGCTCGCAAGGGCGGCCCCCTTTTCCCCGCAGCCCTCCTGGTCGTCCTCGTCGTCCTCGTCGTCCTCGTCGTCGTCGTCATTCCGGTCGCGCCCGTCGTCGTCTGCCCCTTTCGCCGGGGAAGACGAGCTCGCGTCCTCCGGCGCGCGCAGCGCCTCGAACCTGGCGTGGGCGGTGGCGGCGGCGGTGACGGCGGCGGCGGCAGAGGCGGCGGCCGAGGCGGGGGGTGGCGGCGGCGGCGGCGGCGGCGGCGGCAGCGGCGGCGGCGGCGGCGGCGGCGGCGGCGGCGGCGGCAAAGGCGGCGGCGGCGCGCTTGACTGGCAGGACCAGGCGCTGCGGCTGCTGTGGGGCCCGGTTGCCGAGCGCGTGGCTCTTGAGGCGCCGCGCATGACCGCCCAGGAGGCGGCCAACGCGGCGTGGGCAATGGCCACGGCGCTGCCGAGGGAGCCGCCGCCGCCCACGGGGCCCGGGTTTATTGCAGCGGCGGCGGCGGCGGCGGCGGTTGCTGCAGCGACAGAGGAGGAGCGCGACGCCGCCGACTACGACGATGACGACGACGGCGGCGAGGCCGGTCGCCGGCCGGGCGCGCAGGCGCTCCTGCGCAGTGCCGACCCGCGGGACGCGTTGTCAACGGCGGCGGGGGCCCGACGCCGGAGCGCCGGCGCCGACGGACCCTCCGCCGCCGCTGGCGCCGCCGCCGCCCCTCCGCTCGCCCCGCCCGCCGCCGCCCCCCACCCCGCCGCCACCTCCTCCGAGTGGCTCGCGGCCGTCCGCGCCGTGGACGCCTGCCTCTGCCGCTGCGCCGCGCTCTCGCGCGAGCTGCGCACGGGCGAGGCCGCCATGGCCGCCTGGGCCGCCGTCCGCTGCGGCGCCGACCCCGCGCCCGCGCGCCGCCTGCTCCGCAGCCTCGCCCCGCGGCTGGCGGGCGCGCCGCCAGGCGCGCTGAGCGCGCGGGAGACGGTGTGCCTGCTGGTGGCGGCGTCGCAGTGCGGCCTGCTGCAGGCGGCGCCGCCGCCTCTGCGCGCGCGGGGGTCGGGCGGCGCCAACAGCGGCGACGGCGGCGGCGACGAGGGCGGCGACGACCAAGAGGCCGGCGGCGAAAGCGGCGGCGCGGCCACCGGCCGGCGCTCCGCAACCCTTTTTTCCTCTCCTGAGTCGCTGCTCCTGAGCCTGCTCGCCGCCCACGTCGCCCAGAACGTCGACGACTACGCGCCGCACGAGCTCAACGCCGCCCTAGCGGCCCTCGACGCCCTCTGGCCGCGCCCCTCGACCTTCACAACGGAGCGGCCCGCGGCCTCGGCCTCGGCCTCGGCCTCGTCCTCGTCGGCGGCGGCGGCGGCGGTGTTGGCGGCGGCCGCCGCGTCGCTCCGGCGGCGCGCGGGATCGCTGACCGCGGCCGAGGCGGCCTCCGCGATGCACCTGCTGTCGCGCATGGGCATGTACGACGGGGCCCTTCTGCAGGCCGTGTGCGACCGCGTCCGCAAGAGGCTGGCGGCCGGCGTGGTCGTCGGCGGCGGCGGCAGCGGCGGAGGCCGCGGCGCGGCCGGGCCAGAGTCGGCGGCGGCCGCCGCTCGGGCCGCAGCCGCCGCCGCTGCCGCCGTCGCCGCCCCGCTCGACGCCTTCACCTGCCCCTTGACCGCCCGCGACCTCGAGTCCCTGCTCCTGGGCCTCGCGCACCACCGGCACTACGAGCCGCGCCTCATGGACGCGGCCGCGGAGGCACTCCTGAGGGAGGAGAGCGAGCCGCGGGCCGACGGCGCCGAGGGCGGCGCCGACTATGGCGCCCGCGTTGCTGACGGCGGCGACGCCGCCGCCGCCGCCTCCGCCTCCTCTGCCGCCGCCGCGCGGCTGCCGCCGCACGTCGCGGCGGGCCTCGCCGGCGCCTTCGCGACGCTGCACCATCCCTCGTCCGCGCTCCTGTCCGCCTTGGGCGCGTCCCTGCTGCGGCCGTGCGGCGGCAGCGGCGGCGCCGGGGGCGGCGGCGGCGCCGGGGGCGGCGGCGGCGCCCCCCCCGCGATGCGGCATCTGGCCGGGCGGCGCCTCGCGCAGGCCATGTGGTCGTTTGCGATGGCCGGGGGGCTGTTTTGCCTCGAGAGTGGAAGGGCGGCGGCTCGGGGCGGCAACGGACAGGACGATAGCGGAGAGGGCGCGAGCGGCGGCGGCGGCGGTGGCGACGAGGACGACGGCGGCGGCGGCGGCGGCTGCGACACTAGGGCTGTCGTAGCGCCCAACGCGCTGGCCAGGGCGTTCTACGCCGAGCTCGAGCTTCGCGAGCGCCAGATGCTGGGCCTCTCTTCCTCTGCCGGTGGCGAGCGTGGCGATCACGAGCAGCAGGAGGAGGAGGAGGGCGAGGACGACGGCGCGGAGGTCGGAGGAGGGCGGGGCGGCGGCGGCGGCGGCGGCGGCGGCGCTGCGGCCAACGGCGGCCGCCCCCGCGGCGGCAGCGGCAAGGGCTCCGCCGCCGCCCTCGCCCAGGTCTACCACGCCCACCTCATGCTCCGCGCCCGCTTCGCCGAGCTGTCGTCCGCGTCCGCGCGGCCGACGTCCGGAGAAGACCCCGCCGCAACCACAGCAGCAGCAACGGCGACGGCCGCGGCGGCGGCGGGCGCGGCGCGCTGGCCGCTCCGGCTGCCGCGGCCGCTGCGCCGCGGCGGCCGCCGCACGTGGCTCGCCCAGGCGCGCCTGACGCGCGTGTCGGCGCTGCAGAGCGACGTCTCGGCGGCCGTCCCGCGCGCCCTGGGGCGGGCGTCGTACGAGCGCCTCGAGTCGGAGGCGCCCGTGGCGGGGGGGCTGTTCTCGGTGGACGTGATGGTGCGCGACTACGAGGTCGGCGCGGGAGGGGCAGGGGGGGGGACGCGCGACAGAGAGGGGGAGGGGGAGCGCGCTCGGGGCGGCAAGGCGGCCAGGGCGGCCGGCGCCGGCGCCGCGGCCGGAGGAGGCGGCGTCACCTCCGCTGTTCCTCGCGCCGCCGCCGCCGCCGCGGCGGTCGTCGTCGACGTGGCGCTCGAGGTCGACGGCGCGTTCCACTTTGCCGCCAACGTGGCCAACCATCCGCTCGGCACGACCGTGGCGCGGCACACGCTCCTGCGGGCCGTGGCGCGCGGGTGGCTCGGCGTCGGCGTCGGAGGCGGCGGCGGCGGCGGCGGCGAGGACGACGACGAGGACAATGACGACGACGGCCGCGGCGCCATGAGCCGGGCCCTGCGGCAGCAGCAGCGGCAGCGGCAGCGGCAGTCGGGCGGCCCGCGCGGCCCTCTGCCCTCTTCTCGCGCGCCGCCGACCGACGGCCGCGCGCGCCCCCTGGTGCTCGTGCCCGTGCCGTGGTTTGAGTGGGCGGCCGTCTCCTCGCCGGCGGCGGCGGCATCGGCGGGCGGCGCGCGGAGCGGCGGCGGCAGCGGCGGCGGCGGCGGCTCGTCGGCGCCTCCTACGACCGCGGCGGCGCGCCGGGCGGCGTACTTGCGCCGCCTGGTGGAGACGGCGTGCGCGCGCCAGGCGGGCGATGGCGAGGAGCTGCAGCAGCGGCGGCAGGTCGCGCCGGGCGTGCGGCAGCCAGGAGCCGGCGCGGCGGCAACGGCGGTGGCGGCGGCCGCAGCAGCAGCGGCCGCGGCAGGGGCAGCGCCAGCGGCGTCGGGCGGCGACAGCGACGGCTGGGGCCCTCTGCCCGAGGCCCTCGCTCCCATCCCGCGCGTGGATCGCGTCACGGGCGCCCGACTCCAGCGCAGCGCCGACCTGGGCGTGACCCTGGCGTTCTCGAATGAGGAGGAGGACGACGACTAGAAAGGGCTGTTGTTGAAAGGAACGTTTTTTTACTTTCGCTTTCCGCCGCCGCCGCCGCCGTCCCGCTTATTGGCCGCGGCCGCCGCCGGCGCCGCCGCCTTGTTGCTCATCGCCGCCGCGGCCCAGGCCTCCTCCTCTCCCGACGCCGCAAACCCGTCACCCCCCGCCCCGTCGTCGTCGTCGCCCCCCATGCCGCTGTAGAACGCGCTAAAGTCGACGCGACGCGCGGCGGCCGCCGCCGCCGAGCCGCCGCCGCCGCCCGCCGCGTCTCCCCCCCCCTCGTCCTCGGCGCCGCCCTCGCCCTCCTCGCCCGCGGCCGCTCGCCGGCGCGCCGGCATCCGCACCGCCCACACGCTGTGGCTGTACATGTCCTGCTGCGCGCGGAAGGGCAGGCGCCGCCCGCTCGCCGTCGGCATGCGCAGCGCGGCCCCGTTGGTCAGCTCCACGCGCATGAGCGTCTGCAGCGGCGAGGCGGCCGAGGCAGCATGGGCGGCGGCACCGGCGGCGTTGGCGGCGTTGGCCGCCGATGCGGACGCCCCGCCGCCGCTGCCGCCGCCGCCGCCGCCGCCGCCGCCGCCGCCGTACACCGCCGTGAGCGCGCGGCGCGCCGCCGCCGCGGCGAAGCGGCCGCGAGGCATGAGCCTGGCTCTTGCTGTCGCAGCGTTGGGTCGCGAGTCGATGCGTGGGTCGCGGCGTTTGTGTTCCCTCCCTCCAGTGCCTTTTTTGCTGCGTCTCACTCGGCTATCTCGAGAGCGCGCTTGCTGTTGCGTGATGATGCGTGATGATGGGGCGCAGTAGTATCAAGCGAGTGGTCTCGGTCCTGATCGGTGGGTTTTGTGTCTGCTGCGGATGGTGATTGTGGGGTCTCCACGCGGGGGCGCGGAGGATGAAGGGAAGGCTCCTCCCACTTCGAGAGGAGGATCATGGGCGAGAGAAACGGCGCCTTGACAGCCCCCACACACCACGACCGACTCGGAGAGACGACAATCCCAACAGCGTCAAACCCACCGCGACCCACGTGAAGCCGAGGTAGACAAGAACAAAAGGAAGACACGGGAGAGAAAGCGCCAGCAACGGACAGCAAAAGCTTTGATAAAAATAGCTGCTGTTGGACGTCCGCCGGGGCAGAGCGCCGCAACGAGACGCGAGGCACACACACCGACCAGCATCGCGACAGCATGCCCTGCTTCTACACGCGCGCCGAGCGCGAGCGCGACGGCCTGCGCGAGCTGCTCGAGGCCAGCAACGCCGGCCGCGAGGAGCAGCGGCGCCGCGCCGACGCCGCCGCGCGCGAGGCGGCCGACCTCTCGGCGGCGCTGGCGGCGCGCTCGGGGGAGCTGCGCCAGGCCGGCGCGCGCCTCAAGGCGCTCGCGTCGCGCGAGGCGTCCGCGTCGAGCGAGACCGCCGACCTGCGGGCGCAGCTGGACGCGGCCAACCGCGCGGCCGCCGAGGCGACGGGCCGCGAGGCGGCCGCGAGGCACGCGCAGCGGCAGGCCGAGGCCGAGCGCGGCGCGGCGCGCGACGAGGCGGCGCGCGCGGCGCGCGAGCGGGCCTACCTGCGCGGGCGGGTGGACCGCATGCAGCGGGCGCTGGCCATGTTGGAGAGCGTGCTGGACGACACGCTGCGCGAGAGCGGCGGCGGCGGGGTTGCGGGGGCGGCGGGGGCGGGGCTGGGAGGCGCAGGGGGCGACGAAGAGACGACGCCCGCCCGCCCGTCGGCGGCGGCGGCGGCCTGCGTCGGCGGCGGCGCGACGCCCCCGCTCGGCGGCGGAGGCGGCGGCGGCGGCGGCGGCAACCCGCTGCGCAGCAGCCGTCACGCCGAGGCGGCCGTGCTGCTGCGCCAGTCGCGCGAGTTCATGGCCGAGCTGCTGAAAGGCGAGCCGCCCGCGGCCGCCGAGAGGCTGCCGCCCGTGAACGAGCGGAGGGGCGGCGGAAAGGGGGCGGCGGCGGGCGCGGGCGCAGGAGGAGGAGCGCTCACCTTGCAGGCGGTCGCGGGCGGCGGCGGCGGAGAGGACGTCGACGAGGACGACGACGAGGACGCGTTCGCGGGCGGGCCGGGCGCCGCCGCGGACGCGAGCTCGCCTCGCGACCACCGGCCGTCGCGCCGGTCCGCGGCGGCGCCGATGATGCAGGAGTGAGGCGTTTGTGTGTGTGTGGGGGCGGGCGGGGGGGGGAGCTGCTGCTGCGCCTGCTTTTTGCCCTTGTCGTCGTCGCCGCCGCCGCCCGAGGGCGGCTCGCCAAGAAATCACAAAAAACGTGCAAACAAGTTTGTCTGTGCTTGCGGAGGGGTGTGTGTTGGCGCCGGGAGGTGAATGTGAGGCTCTTTTGTCGTGTGGCGCGGGTGGGGGAGAAGGCGCTCGCTGTGGTGGGGGGGGCGCGGGCGGGGAACAATCGATCTGCGAGAGAGCTGAGGTCGCAGAGAGAGAGGGACGGCCGAGAGAATCAACGCTGTAGAACAATCGCCCCCGCCCCCTCCCGCCTCCACAAACTCAACATCAGAGTCGGCAAACGAGTCGACCCGCCCGCGCTCTCTCTTGCCACCCGCTCCACCTCCCCCGTTCTTTGACGCACGGCTCCGCAATTGCACGGCGGAACCCTCTTTCTCTTTTTCTTTGAACGACGAAACACCAAACACCAAACCACCCGCCATCCGCGCCTCGCGCGCCCGCCAAAGCGCCGGCGTCCCCGTTTGTCCGACAACAATCGCCCGGGACCTGATGCGTCTCGCGCGCGCGCAGGGCGCCGTGGGCGCCAGGGCGCGCCGAGGCGCGCGCGTCGAATCTCTCGATGCTCGCGCGCCGGCGTCGGCGTCGTCGTTGTCGCGCGTCGGCGGAGGCGCTGCCTCGGCCTCGCCAAGCGCGGGCGGGTTCCGCCTCCTCCTCGGCCGCCCCCGCTCGCCCGCCCTGGCGCGCGCCCTCCCGCCCTCGCTCGGCTCCTCCTCCTCCGGGGCCTTCTCCGACGACGGGGCGCTGCGCCGCCGGGCGATCGACCAGGGTGGCCTAGGGGGGCCCCAGCAGCACCAGCAGCCGCAGCAGCAGCAGCCGCCGCTCGGCTCCTCGGCGGCGCCGCCGCTGCCGCCGCTGCCGCCGCCGCCGCAGGCCTCGGGCGGCGGCGGCCGCTCGCCCTTTGCGCGCCGGCCGCAGCCCGTGCGCGTCGCTGGCGCTAGTGGTCGAGGCGGCGGAATCAGCGGAAGCAGTGGCAGCGGTGGCAGCGGCAACGGCGGCAGCAGCATCCGCAGCGGCAGAAGCAGCAGCGGCGGCAGAAACGGCGGCGGCATCGCCGGCAGCGGCGCCGCCTCGGCGCTCCGCCCGCGGCCGCCGGCCGCCGCCGCTGCGCCTGGCGGGGGCGCCGTGACGCGCGGCCGGGCCCCGGCCTCGTCGTCGCCAGCCGCGGCCTCTGCGCCGCCCGCCCCCCTTGCTTCCCCCTCTGCCTCCTCCTCGCCGTCGTCGGCCGCCCCCCCGCTGTCGCGCCGTGCCGCCTCGCCCTTCCCCCCCCTGCCGCCCGTGGCGGCGGCGGCGCCGGCCGTGCGCGGGCGCTCGCTGGCCCCTCTGGCCCGCCCGAGCCCCCGCAGCGCCCCGCCATCGCCGCGCAGGCCTTGTGTCCCGGTCTCCAGGCACGCCGATGAGATTGCGGCCGCATCAGACGGCGTCTTTATCGGCGGCCCTTGCGGCTCACCAGGGAGCGACGGCGGCGACGGCGACAGCGACGGCGACGAGAGCGCGGCGGCGGCGGCGGCGGCGGCGGCTGGCGGCGGCAGCGGCAGCGGCAACAGCAGCCAGCAGCGCCGCCGTCGGCGCTGGCGCGCCAAGCAGCAGCGCCTGTCCGAGAGCGGCGACGAGGTCGAGGCGCCGCCGGCGGCGGCCCCCTTTTCCAACGCCGGCCGCGGCGGCAGCGGCGGCAGCAGCAGCGGCGGCGGCAGCGGTGGCCCCTCCGCGGCCGCCCCGCTCGCCTCTGCCCCCCGCCGCCGCCCCAGCAAGCAGCACGCCGCGCCGCCCTCGCCCGCGCCCGGCCCGGCCGCGCCCCCGGCCAACCTCGGCGACTGGCGCGGCTTCCGCGCGCGCCTGGTCGCCGCCGAGCGCTCCGGCGCGTGGGCCGCCTCGCACACGCCCGGGCCCGCACCGGCGCCCCCGGCCCTCGCGCGGGCGGCGGTGCCTGCCGTGCCCGCTTCCGCCCCCGCCGCGCCCGCGGCCGCTGCCGCCGCCTCGGCCGCCGCTGCGGGCCTTTCCTCGCCCGCCGGCCGGGCCTCTCCCTCGGCCACGGGCTCCGGCGTGTGGGCCTACGCCCTCCCCACCGGCCCGGGCGCCCCGGCGCTCGAGGCCGGCGTCGTGCTCGTGGCCTCGGCCGCCGCGTCGGCCGCCGCGGACGAGCGCGGCGGCGGCGGCGGAGGCTGCGCGGACGGCGACAACGCGGGCGGCGGCGGCGGCGGCGGTGGGGGCTCCGCCGCCGGCTGGTTTTCCCGCGCCGTCGTGCTGCTCGTGGGCATCCACCCGGCCGCGGGCGCCGTGGGCGTCGTGCTGAACAAGCCGTCGGGCACGGGCATGCGCCTGCGCGACGTGCGGCTGGGCGGCCAGCAGCAGCTGCAGCAGCGGCCGGCCTTCCCCCCGCCTCCACCTCCGCCGGCCGCCGCCGGCCGCAAGCCGCCCCCCCCCGTCCCCCACCCCCAGCACGCCCTCGTCGCCTCGGTCTTTGGCCACCGGCGCCTCGCCCTCGGGGGGCCCGTCCACGGCGACACCCTCACCGCCCTGCACAGATACGCGGGTTTGCAGGGCGCGCGCGAGGTGGGCCGAGGCACCGGCGTCTTTGTCGGCGGCTTGGCGGCGGCTGCGCGGCTCGTGCGCTCGGGCCTTGCCGACCCGGGCGAGTTCCGCCTGGCGCTGGGGCTGGCCGGGTGGGCGGCGGGTCAGCTGGAGGACGAGGTGGCGCGCGGCGTGTGGCGGGTGGCCGCCGCGAGCGCGGACGCGCTGCTGCCGCCGCCGCCGCCCCCGACGGCGGCCGTCGCGGCCGCTGCCTCTGCGTCGGCCTCGGCCGCCGCCGCCGCCGCCGCCGCCGACGCGCAGGCGGGCGGCGGCGGCCCCCTCTCCTCGCTTTCCTCCTCCTCCTCTGCCGACGGGGCGTGCGGCGTTCCCGACCGCGCGTTGTGGGACTCGCTCCAGGCGCTCCTCGGCACCGTCGACGAGGAGGACGACGAGGAGGAGGAGCAGCACGACCAAGACGAGGAGGGCGGCTGCGGCGGCGCGGGCAGCAGCGACCAAGGCGGCAGCCGTCGGCGTCGCGGCGGCGGCGGCGGCGGCGGGAGCGGCGGCGGCGCGGCCGGCGGCGGCGACGCGCTGTCGTCCTACTACGACGGCTACCTCGGCTCCATCTACGACCAGGGCGCCGGCGGCCCCTCGTCGTCCTCCCGGGAGGCCTGGTGAGGCCTAGAGCCAAGGGCAAGCGGGCAGCAGCAGCAGCGACGCGCCCTTTTCACCCCCCCCCAGCTGCCGCCCGCTCTCCCGCGCCCCCTCTCGCCCGCCGCTCGCTTGCGCGGGACACAAAATGAACGAACAAACGACCCCCCTGCTTTCCCCCCCCCCGCCCCAACCACACCCCCCCAACCCCCCCCCCTTCCCCACCCCACCCCCACCTCCCGCCCCCCGTGCCCCCTCCCACACAATCCCTCCCCCAACCCACCCCACACCCCACAGCC
>Ga0105053_10002611_pt1 | contig 27831 bp, 26 predicted proteins | sample BON01_FD_78093 | JGI IMG/M metagenome (GOLD analysis project Ga0105053, IMG submission 78093) | Freshwater microbial communities from Lake Bonney liftoff mats and glacier meltwater in Antarctica - BON-01 | ecosystem: Environmental > Aquatic > Freshwater > Ice > Glacier meltwater | place: Lake...
ACCGGGAAATAGCGGTCTAGCCCCAGCTTGGCCAATAGCAAATCAGCCAAGGCTTGGGGTTTATTGGTGCAAACTCCTAGCTGCCAGCCCGTGTCACGAAGCGTATCTAACGCAAGCTCAACACCGGGGTAAACGCGGCTATGTTGGTCAATATTGGTGCGATAATGGTCAAGCAAAGGCAGATAACCGGCGCTCACCTGCGCCTCGTCCACCACAAGGCCCAGTCGCATTAACCCCGCCCGCAGCATGGCGCGGCCACCACCAAAGGCGATCACCTCATCACCCGCGCCAAGCGGTGCGCCTAGGCCCCAGCCTTTGAACACCGCATTGGCTGCGGCCAATAGGTCGGCGCTGGTATCTACCAAGGTGCCGTCCAAATCAAATATCGCGCTACGCATGAAACCGCCCCTTAAAACCTATCGCCGTTGCTGACGCTTTTAGTTGGCGCAAGCGCCTGCTACAACCGCCGCAATTCGACAGGAGAGCGCAATGTCCCTTGCTACAATCATTCTGGCCGCCGGTCAGGGTAAACGCATGCAGTCTGACCTACCCAAAGTGCTGCACGAGGTTGGCAATGCTTCAATGCTGGCACATGTTATGGCCACGTCCCGCCAGCTAGATGCCGAACGTTGTGTGGTTGTCGTTGGCCATGGCGCAGAGGCCGTAACCGCCGCCGTGCACGACATTGACCCCGATGTTGAAATTGCCATGCAAACCAACCAAAACGGCACGGGCCATGCGGTAGCGCAAGCCATGCCTGCCTTGGCTGGGTTTTCGGGTGATGTGCTGGTGCTTTATGGTGACACGCCGCTGATTACGCCCGAAGCCATTACCCAAATGCAGGCGGCACGCGAATCTGGGGCGGCGGTGGTTGTGCTGGGCTTTCAAAACCCACCCGGTGGCTATGGCCGCTTGGTGTGCGATGTGCTTGGCGCGCTAGAAGCAATTGTTGAAGCGAAAGACGCCGACCCGGGCACCTATGCGCTTACACTGTGCAATAGCGGCGTTATGCTGGCCGCGGGAGATTTGATGGCTGAACTTGTCGCCGGGCTAGCACCATCGGCAACAACAGACGAGCTTTACCTTACCGACATCGTCGCTGCCGCACGCACGCTCAACCTGCCCTGTGCTGTGGTGGAATGTGATGCTGCGGAAACAGAGGGCGTGAACTCTCGCGCTGATCTGGCAAGGGTTGAGGCTGCGTTTCAGGCCCGCGCACGAGCGCGGGCATTGGCTGATGGCGTAACGATGCAAGCCCCCGAAACCGTGCTATTTTCGCAAGATACAGCCCTTGGTCGCGATGTGGTCGTTGAACCCAATGTCATTTTCGCCGCCGGTGTAAGCGTTGAAAGCGGTGCCCGCATTCGGGCGTTTAGCCATTTGGAAGGCTGCCATGTGGCCGCCGATGCTATTGTTGGCCCCTTTGCCCGTCTGCGTCCCGGTGCGGAAATTGGGGTTGGCGCCAAAATTGGCAATTTTGTTGAGATCAAAGAGGCGATCATTGAAGACGGTGCCAAGGTAAACCACCTATCCTATGTCGGCGATGCCATTATTGGTGCGCGCAGCAATATCGGTGCGGGCACAATTTTTTGTAACTATGACGGGGTGTTTAAGCATCAGGCTGTGCTGGGTGAGGATGTATTCATCGGCTCAAACTCGTCGCTTGTTTCACCCGTGACGATTGGCAATGGGGCGATGGTCGGCTCAGGCTCGGTTATCACCAGCAATGTCGCGGCAGGGGATTTGGCCATTAGTCGGGGGCGGCAGGTTAATAAACCCGGCCTTGGGGCCAAGTTCATGGCACGGCTGCGCGCCATGAAAACTGCGGGAAAACGCCCATGAGCCCGCTTGAACAGCTACAAGCCCGTGCCAACCCTGAGCGCGCGGCGCAAATGGCGGCCTATCATAAGGCGACGCGGCCAGTGCTGGGCCTTGCGAATGCTGATGTGCATGACATGGCGCGCGCATGGCGCACGACCCGTAGCATTGCCGAGCGTGTTGAACTGGCGGCAGCGCTTTGGGACACCGATATTTATGAGGCCCGCCTTGCCGCTGCCAGCCTGCTAACCCAAGCCCGCATGCGCGAGGATGAACCGCTGGTGTGGTCCGAGCTTACCCGCTGGGTGCCAATGTTTGATAGCTGGGCCTTGGCTGACCATGCCTGCAGCGCCATTGGCCGCCGCCTGACTGCACATCCCGAGCGTTTGGATGAGGTTGAGACCTGGACCCAGCATGAAAACATGTGGGTGCGCCGCGCGGCGCTTGTTTGCACCCTGCCATGGACCAAACAAAACCACCCAACGGCAGAGGACATAGCCATTCGCGGCCGCGTTTTGGGTTGGGCGGCGGGCTATGTGCCCGACCGGGATTGGTTCATTCAAAAATCCATTGCATGGTGGCTGCGCGAATTGTCCAAGCATGATGACGCCCCAGTTCGGGCGTTTTTGGCCGCACATGGTGACGCAATGAAGGCATTTGCACGCAATGACGCGGCCCGCCACCTGAAAGATTAGGGAGCCGGATCAGCTTCGGGCTTCACTTCAGCCGGCTGGTTTTAGGCAAATAAGCCATCATCACGTCACCCGCCCCGGCCTTTAATGCCTGTGTCGGGGCTAGAAATTGAAGGCCAGATTTGCGGATGATCGCCAAAACATCTGCACGTGGGCGGCTGGCTAAATAGGCATCAATGCCGTAACTCTCGCTCAGCTCCGTTACCGAAAACCGCCAGCCTTCGGCCAATTTTTGGCGCAACGCATCACTTGATTGCCCGCCCGCAATGGCCCGACCACCCAGCGTATTGGGCACACCGCGCAGATCAGATTTCACCTCATTTCGGCCAACTTGGAACACATTGTTGCGCCCAAATTCAGGTGCAAAATCAGTGCAGATCAACGTGTTATGATCATCGTTTTCACTGGCCGTTACCAGGGTTCCAAACCGGGTCATATCAATCGTATGTTCGGCAGCTTCAGACAAGATTTCGCCAAAAAAGTTGGGATCTTTGCTTCGCGCGCGGGGCGCAAATGAAACCAGTTACGATCAGCAATCATCACAGGGATGTCTTGCTCGTGTAACGCCTTTGCGAGCGCGACCGACCAACCCGTTGCACCTGTTATCAGCACACCGGGGGTTTCAGAATTCGTAAGCACCAAGGCGCGCGCCAAGGCGCGGCTGAAAACCCGTGCAGCACAACGGTTGTGGCAACAAGTGCAAAGGCCAGCGGTGCAAGTGCAGCCCCGTCGGCATAGCCAAGTTCTGCCACGCGCGCCCCAAACAGGCCCGATACTGCCACCGCGACCACACCGCGCGGCCCAAGCCAGCCAACCATCAGTTTTTCACGCCATGGCAGGCCGGTGCCGACCAAGGCCAGAAACACAGACGCTGGCCGGACTATGAAAACGATAATCGCTACAAAAAGCGCAGCGCGCCAATCCAGCAGGGCCATTATTTCACTGTTCAGCCCTGCGGCCAGCAAAATAAACACGCCTGACACCAGCAAAACAGTAGTATGTTCTTTGAGGCGCTTAAGCTCGTTCACACTGAGCAAATGCGCATTGCCAATGAACACCCCCATAACCGTAACAGCCAGTAACCCACTTTCATGCAAAACAGAATCGGTTGAGGCATAGACACCAATAACCGCCACCAGGAGCACCGGCACCTTCATATATTCCGGCACCCAGCCGCGCTTAAACGCCCGCGCGATCAGCCAGCCACCATCCTAACCGGCCACTGTGGACAATAAAATGCGCAATGCCAAATGTTCAGCCGCGCCAAACATGCTTTCGTTCAGCGCAAATGTTGTAACAAACTCAAACGCCAAAACCGCCGCCAAGGCGCCAACCGGGTCATGCAATATGCTTTCCCAGCGTAAAATTTCAGCCGGGCGTCGGGCAAGTTTGGCTTGGCGCAGCAATGGCGCAATGACTGTTGGGGCTGTCACTATCAAAATGCCGCCAAACACAATGGCCGATTCCCATGACAGCCCGGCGGCAAAACACGCAGCAAAGGCCGCAAACAGCCAAGCAAGCGGTGCACCGACGAATACCAGTCGCCGCACTGAAGGCCGCGCGTCTCGCAGGCCTTTCGCATCAAGGCTAAGGCCACCTTCAAACAAAATCAGCGCTACGGCCAGGGCAACAATCGGGCGCAGCAACTCACCAAAATCACGCGCAGGGTCAAGCCAGCCAAGCCCCGGGGCCTGCAATGAGCCCAGCACCCAACATCAATACAATGGCAGGCAGGCGCAGCCGCCAAGCTAGCGATTGCGCACCCACGCCCAGCGCCCCAATTGTGACGAACATCAATACAGCGTCCAAAAACTATCCCCTTGCCTTCAACTCACGCCGCATGATCTTGCCAGTGGCTGTCATGGGCAGGCTATCAATAAACTCGATAGACCGAGGCGCGACATGGGGCGAGAGGCGTTCGCGCACGCGCGCGATGAGTTGCGCTGCCAATTCATCACCTGCATTGCGGCGGGCAACCACGAAGGCCTTAACAACTTCTGTGCGCAAGGCATCAGGAATGCCAACAACCCCAGCCATTTCAACATCAGGGTGGCCAGTTAGGCAATCTTCAATCTCACTCGGGCCGATCCGATACCCCGACGAGGTGATCACATCATCGCTGCGGCTTTCAAAAAAGACATATCCGTCTTCATCAATCCGGCCCTCATCGCCTGTCCGCATCCAGTTACCAACAAATTTGGCGGCGGTTCTTTCGGGTTGGTTCCAATAGCCAAGGAACATTTGCAATGGTCCGCGGCGCACGGCGATTTCGCCATGTGTGCCGGTCGGCACGGGCTGGCCTTCATGATCAATAATAGCCACATCACAGCCCGGAACAGCGCGCCCCGTGCTACCGGGGCGGGGTGGAAAAACGGTATGACTATTGCCCAGCACCAGATTGCATTCAGTCTGGCCATAAAACTCATTTATCGTCGTGCCAAACACCCCCTGCCCCCAGTCGAGCAATCCAGCGCCCAGCGCCTCACCGCCTGAAGCCACGCTGCGTAGGCTCAACTTTGGCGGTGTGGCGACGCCGCGCATCAATTTCAGCGCGGTCGGCGGCAAAAACGTATTTCGCACCCCTAGCCGCGCCATCAGCGCAAAAGCGGCCTCCGGGTCAAACTTGGCCATGCGGTGCGCCACCAGCGGCACGCCGTGGTAAAGCGCAGGCATCATTACATTGGTCAGCCCGCCCATCCACGCCCAATCGGCCGGAGTCCAAAGGCAATCCCCTTTTTGGGGTAGAAAGTTATGATGCGTTTCAACGCCCGGCAAATGGCCAAGCAACACCCGATGTGCATGCAGCGCCCCTTTTGGCGGTCCAGTTGTGCCCGAGGTATAAGAGATAAACGCCGGGTCATCCGAGCTGGTATCAGCCGTGGAACAGGCATCAGCGGCTTTGCCTAGCTCTTGCCAGAACCCATGCGCGCCACCTTCGCGGCTATCAATCGAGAATATCGCCTTCAGGTCAGGCAAGCTTTCGCGCAGGCCCAGAATTTTATGCAGGTTCGCACCATCAGTCACCACCATACGCGCGCCGCTATCGGCAAGGCGGTATTGCAACCCATCCGCGCCAAACAAGGTAAACAGCGGCACAACCACCGCCCCCAACCGATAAGCCGCCAAATGAGTTAGCACGGCTTCGGGTGTTTGGGGCAACAGCAATGCAACCCGGTCGCCCCGCTTTAACCCATGCCCGGCCAATGCGTTGGCAAAGCGCGCCGAGGCACGCGCCAGTTGGATATAACTATAATGCCGCTCCTCGCCATCCGGGCGCAGGTAAATCAGTGCGCGGCGGTCAGGTTCCGCGCGCGCCCAACGATCACATAGCGCCTCGGCGAGGTTGAACCGAGTAAGCTGCGGCCAGGCGAATGCCGCACGCATAGCGGCCCAATCTGGCCCAGGGGTGACAAAGGGTTGGCTGATCATCGCGGCACTTTATCCGATGCTTGGCCAAGGTAAAGCAGGTTCGACCTTGCCGTACGCGCCCTGCGTGATTAGGTTAACCCAATGAGCCAGTTACCCCTAATAGACCCCTTTGCTCGGACCATCGACTATTTGCGCGTGTCAGTGACCGACCGTTGCGATTTTCGCTGTGTCTATTGCATGACCGAGCATATGGAATTTTTGCCAAAGGCTGAACTGCTTAGCCTTGAAGAACTGGATCGTCTGACCAGCGCCTTTGTGGCACTTGGGGTAAAAAAGCTGCGCATAACCGGGGGTGAACCCTTGGTGCGCAAAGGGATAATGACCTATTTTGAAGCCATGTCGCGCCATCTGGCCAGCGGGGCTTTGCGTGAATTGACGCTTACAACCAATGGCAGCCAGCTTAAGAAGTTTGCGCAGCCCTTGGCGGATTGCGGCGTTGCACGCATTAACGTGTCGCTTGATACGCTGGATGCTGACAAGTTCAAAACCATTACCCGCTGGGGCCGGTTTCAACAGGTGATGGACGGGATAGATGCGGCGGTTGATGCGGGCATAGCCATAAAAATCAACGCCGTGGCGCTTAAGGGCACAAATGACGGTGAAGTACACCAAATGGTGGAATGGTGCGGTCAGCGTGGGTTTGATCTGACATTTATCGAAGTGATGCCCATGGGCGATATGGGTGAGGCTGACCGGCTTGACCAATATTGGTCGCTTGATGATGTGCGCGCCGAATTGGCAACACGGTGGAGCCTGACCGACATTCCGCTAAATACCGGCGGCCCGGCGCGCTATGTTAAAGTTGGCGAAACCGGCGGGCGGGTTGGTTTCATCACCCCGCTAACCCATAATTTTTGCGAAAGCTGTAACCGTGTGCGCCTTACCTGCACAGGCCAGCTTTATATGTGCCTAGGCCAAGAAGATGACGCCGATCTGCGCCGCGTGCTGCGCGCCAATACCGATGATGCGCCGCTATATGCCGCCATTCGCAATGCCATTGCCCGCAAACCAAAAGGCCATGATTTTGACTATTCGCGCCAAGCTGTGGCCGGTGAAATGTCACGACATATGAGCCATACTGGCGGGTAACTTTCACAACTGCGTGAACAGATTTCCAAAATCGAAACAATATGTTCCCACTTTTTCAAAGCTATGCTTCAATCACAGCGTGCTAAGAATTTAATCATTCAATAATTTCGGAGCGTGTTATGAAATTTTCTTTGATATCCTCAACTGTTGCAGCCAGTCTTGTTGCTGGTGCCCTATTTGCCGGTGGCCATTTGGCCTATGAACAGCGCCAAGCAGCCATGAAAACCCTTGGTGGCAGTATGAAAACCCTTGGTGGCATGGCGCAAGGCGCGGCGCCGTTTGATGCTGCGATTGTTGCTGCTACGCTTGCTGCTATGCAGGCAGCGGCAGAAACAGCACAAGGGGCCTTTCCGGCTGAACCAGATTTGGACCCCGAATCAAAAGCATTGGCTGCAATTTGGGAAAACCGTGCTGATTTTGATGCGCGCCAACTGGCCCTTGTCGACATAATCGTCGCCACGGCAGCAAACCCGCCTGCCGATGCTGCTGCCATTGGCCCGATGATGCAACAAATCGGCGGCACTTGTCAGAGCTGCCACGAAAACTATCGTATGCCTGATCAATAAGGTCGCATGCGTCGTTGGCTTAAAATTGGGGCCGCAGCCGCCATTTTGGCGGCCGTGGCCTTTTGGATTTTAACGGCACCCAATACCCTTGATGATGACCCGATTTATGCCACTACAGGCGATGCCGTAGCAGGCGAACGCATGTTTCGCATCGCGGGTTGCGGCGCGTGCCATATGGCCAAAGGTGCCACGGGTGATGACCGTTTACGCCTAGTTGGCGGGCAAGAATTTGCCTCACCTTTTGGCACATTCATTGCGCCCAATATTTCTCCCGATCCTGAAACTGGCATTGGCGGATGGTCATCATATGACCTTGCCAATGCGCTTTTGCGCGGCGTTTCACCCGAAGGGGCGCATTATTACCCGGTTTTGCCCTATGGCTCATATGCGCGCATGCAGCCGCGCGATGTTGTGGATCTCAAAGCCTTTCTCGACACATTGCCCGCGGTTGTGCAAACCAATCCTGACCATGACTTACCGCTGCCCTTCCGCCTTCGTCGCGGGTTGGGTTTGTGGAAATTGCTGTTCATGGATGACAGCCCGGTTATTGCCGATGCGCCTGAAGCTGGCCGGTATTTGGTTGAAGGTCCCGGACACTGCGCCGAATGCCACACACCGCGCAATATTATTGGTGGGCTTGACACATCACGCTGGATGGCCGGGGCTCCAAACCCTTCGGGCACAGGCCGCATTCCCAATATTACACCCGGCGCACCCGATGTTGGGCAGTGGAGCGCGGCGGATTTAGCCTATTATTTTGAAACTGGTTTTACCCCAGATTTTGATACCGCCGGGGGTGAAATGGTCGAGGTCATTTCAAGCCTTTCCGCCCTGCCCGCCGCTGACCGGGCCGCCATTGCAGAATACCTCAAATTCATCCCTGCACAGGCCCCAACCGAATAATAGCCACCCATTAGCCCAAAAACGGCCCTAAGCCCTAAAAATATGACGGCGTCCCCCCAAGTTTAGGGGATGACTCTTGCCGCGCCACGCTTACAATCATTCCGGAAATCGGGGAGTAACGCCGATTGCAACAAGGAGGATTATATGTCGCTAATTTTAAATCGCCGTAGCCTAATGCAGGGCGCCGCCGCTGGTGCGCTGATCATTGGCGCTGGGGTTAAACCAGCATTTTCGCAGCCAAAGTCGGGCGGAAATTTCCGCATCGGCAAAGGCGGCGGCTCCACGTCTGACAGCCACGACCCAGGCACATGGGAGAACGGCTTTATTCAGGCTATGGGCCTTGCCATCTATAACTGCCTCACCGAAGTTGGTGCCGACGGCAGCCTTGTGCCAGAACTGGCCGAAGAATGGGAAGGCTCGGCTGACGCATCTGTGTGGACGCTGAAGCTACGCCAAGGCGTACAATTCCATGATGGTGCGCCGCTTGTTGCCGCCGACGTTGTAGCTTCGCTAAACCACCATATGGGCGAAGACAGCGAATCGGCTGCCAAAGTTATTGTCGCCTCGATCACCAATATGGAAGCGTCGGATGATCACACGCTGATCATCACACTCGATGGCGGCAATGCCGACTTCCCATTCATCATTTCCGATTATCATCTCACCATCGGCAAAGCCGGCGATGATGGTAAAGTTGACTGGCAAACCGCCAACGGCACCGGCGGCTACATGCTTGATACGTTTGAACCCGGCGTGCGCTGCACGATGACCAAAAACCCCAACTACTGGAAACAAGGCCGCGCGCATTTTGACAGCGTTGAAATGCTTTCAATCATTGACCCAACAGCACGCACAAACGCACTGCTGTCCGGTCAAGTTGATGTTATCGACCGCGTTGATGTAAAAACGGCTGCGCTGTTTGATGCAGCACCCAACATCAAACTGGTAACCATTGACGGCACCCAGCACTTTGTATTCCCGATGGATACCCGCGTTGGGCCGTTCAGCGATAATAACGTGCGTAACGCCATCAAACACGCTGTAAACCGTCAGGAATTAGTTGACAAAGTTCTTTCTGGCTATGGCTCGGTGGGCAATGACCACCCAATTGGCAAGGGCCAACGCTACTTTGCATCTGACCTGCCCCAAACCACTTATGATCCTGACAAGGCCAAGTGGTATTTGCAACAGTCTGGCCTTGAGTCGATTGATATTGACCTATCAGCCGCAGATGCAGCCTTCGGTGGCGCGGTAGATGCCGCACTTCTGATTGCTAACTCGGCAGCTCCTGCGGGCATCAATATCAACGTCATTCGCGAGCCGAATGACGGGTATTGGTCCAATGTTTGGATGGTAAAACCTTGGACTGCATCATATTGGGGCGGTCGTCCGACCGAAGATCAAATGTTGTCCACTGCTTACGCTACAGGCGCGGCGTGGAACGATAGTTTCTGGTCGAATGAGCGCTTTGACAAAGTGCTGCTCGAAGCTCGTGCCGAGCTCAACGAAGACAAGCGCCGCGAAATGTATCAGGAGCTCCAGACACTTCTGAACACTGATGGCGGCGTTGTTGTGCCGATGTTTGCAAATTACGTGATCGCCATGACAACAGCCGTAGGCCATGACGAGCAGCTTGGCTCGAACATGGACATGGACAGCGAACGCAGCATTGAACGTTGGTGGTTCGTCTAAGAACCTGCTTAACACTTGATTTTGGGCGGCCTTCGGGCCGCCCTTTTCTTTTGCGCTATACGTGAACGCTGGCACGGGTTAAAAGCCGATCATGGCCCAGAACTAACGACGAGGAAGCATGTCCTATTTGCTAGGTATTGATGGTGGCGGCACTGGGTGTCGGGCGGCCATTGCAAACATGGATGGTTCAATATTGGCCGAGGCCAAAGGCGGACCGGCCAATATCGCCACAAATTACACGGCGGCGCGCAGCAATATTATTGCCGCCGCAACCGAAGCGACCAAATTGGCCGGCCTACCAGACACCGCGCTTGGCCAGTGCCATGCTGTGCTGGGGCTTGCCGGCTCCAACCTGGGTGATTATGCCGCCTGGCTAACTGCCGATTTGCCCTTTGCAGCCAATAACATTGTGAACGATTCCATTATCACGCTTGAAGGCGCAATTGGTGGGGTTGAAGGTTGTATTGCGGCCATCGGCACAGGTTCAGTTTTTGCCGTTCGCGATGCGCAAGGCGTGCGCATGATGGGTGGCTGGGGGTTTTTGCTGGGTGATGATGGCTCTGGCGCACGGCTTGGCCAAGACCTCCTGCGCTTAGCGCTTTTGGTGCATGACGGTGTGCGCCCCGCAGGCCCGCTGACCCGCGCCATCTTAACCGAATTCCACAATCGCCCTGATGAGATTGTCGAGACCGCAAAAACATGGTCGCCCGGTGATTTTGGTAAATTGGCGCCCCGCATTGTTGATGGCTGGCGCGCGGGCGATGAACAGGCGTCGCAACTCCTCAACCATCATGCCGACCTTGTGCAAGACAGCCTCGATGCGCTTGGCTTTGCACCGGATAAGGCGTTTTGTATGTTAGGCGGGCTGGGGCATGTTTATCTTGAATTGCTCGACCCAAAATACCGCAACGCCGTGCTGCCCCCAAAGGGCAATGCGTTAACCGGTGCTGTGGCCTTGGCAAAACGGCAGTTTGCGGGTCGTTAAATCCGTAAACTAATTCTCGGTCGCATTCGCCGCCGCCTCAAGCGTTGCAACGTCAATCTTACGCATTTTTAGCATGGCTTGCAGCGCGCGGTTTGCGGCTTTTGGGTCAGAATGGCCCAAATATTTGGGCAGGGCTGCGGGCACGATTTGCCAACTCAGCCCCCAACGATCGCGCAGCCAGCCGCACATGCTTTCAGCCCCGCCATCAGCGGTTAGCGCTGCCCATATCCTATCCGTTTCGGCTTGATCAGCAGTCGTTACAGAAATGGATGCCGCTTCGTTGAATTTAAAATTTGGCCCGCCGTTCAACCCCTGATATGGGGTGCCATAAGGTCAAAACTCACCATCAAGACAGGCCCATTTGGCGCGGGCCGAGCGATGTTAGTGATTTTGGAATTGGGCAGCAGGCCAACATAAAATTCGGCGGCCTGTTCTGCCTGCCCGTCATACCAAAAACATGTCCTTACAGTGCCTGCCAAATTCTTGTCCTCAAGGTTAAACAGCGCCCGTAAGCGCTTGGTTAGTCGTGAAAATGGCACGCAACCTTGTGCCCATCGTCAAGCGTTTCAAGTTTTGGCCGCTCAATTGAACAAATGGCCTGCACTTTGGGGCAACGTGTGCGAAACACACAGCCCGAGGGTGGGTAGAGCGGTGACGGCAAATCGCCCTCAAGCAGGATGATTTTTTTACCTTTTTCAATTTTCGGATCGGGGATTGGCACCGCCGAAATAAGCGCCTGCGTATAGGGGTGGCGCTGGCGCGCATACAGCATTTTTGCGTCTGCCACCTCAACCACATTGCCCAGATACAACACCATAACCCGCGTGCTGATATGTTTGACCACGCTCAAATCATGCGCAATGAAAATCAGCGCAATACCCAATTCCTTTTGTAGTTTCATCAGCAAGTTGATGACCTGCGCCTGAATGGACACATCAAGCGCAGAAACCGGCTCATCACAGATGATCAGCTTGGGATTAATGATCAGCGCGCGCGCAATACCAATGCGCTGGCACTGGCCACCCGAAAATTCATGCGGATAGCGGTTGATCATATTGGGCAGCAGGCCAACCTTGTCCATCATATCCTTGACCGTGGCCTTAACCTCACCTCTGCTTAACTTGGGGTAATGTGTGCGCAAAGGTTCTGAAATGATTTGTCCGACTGTCATACGCGGGTTGAGGCTGGCCAGCGGGTCTTGAAAGATAAACTGCACATCGCTACGCACGGCTTTCAAATGGCGGCTATCCATGTTCAGCAGGTCTTTGCCCAGCCATAAAACTTGCCCGGCACTGGCGGGCACCATGCGCGCCACGGCACGCGCAAGCGTTGACTTGCCACAGCCCGATTCACCAACAATGCCCAGCGTTTCGCCGGCAAAAAGGTCAAAATCAACGCCATCGACAGCCTTCAGTTTACGCGGCTTTGTCCAAGGCATTGCGCCATGCGGATACACATCAAACGTAACCTTCAGGCCCGACACAGAAAGAAGAATTTCGCGCTCGCTCATACGACCAACTCCTCAACTGTGCGGTGGCATGCGCGACGACGGTCGCCCACTGCTACCAACGGCGGCATTTGGCTGGCACATTGGTCGACCACAAATTCACAGCGCGGGCTAAACGGGCACCCCTTGGGCATATTCATCATATTTGGCGGGTTGCCGGGAATGGTTGCCAGTTCTTCTCCGCCTTGGTCAAGCCGTGGGATGGCGTGCAATAGGCCCATTGTGTAAGGGTGGGTTGGGCTCTCAAACATGTCCTCAGTCGGGCTCTGCTCCATAACCTGCCCACCATACAGCACCAGCGTTTCGCGGCAGGTTCCAGCCACAACCCCTAGATCATGGGTAATCAGAATGATCGCTGTGCCAAATTCCTTTTGGATTTCGGAAAGAAGCGTCATAATTTGCGCCTGAACTGTAACATCCAGCGCGGTAGTGGGTTCATCCGCGATGAGTAGCTTTGGGCGACATAGCAGCGACATGGCAATCATCACACGCTGGCGCATACCACCCGAAAATTCATGCGGGTATTGGCGCAGCCGCGCCTTGGCTTCGGGGATGCGCACGGCATCCAGCATGCTTACGCATTCCTTAACCGCATCCGCCTTGCTCATGCCTTTATGCAACATCAGCACTTCGGCCATCTGGTCTGAAATGCGCTTATAAGGGTTCAGTGAGGTCATCGGATCTTGAAAGATCATCGCAATTTCTGCGGCGCGCACTTTGTTTAGCTCTTTCAGCGGCGCATTCAGGATTTCTTTACCGTTGAATAACACCGAGCCTGTGGCCCGACCGTTTTGGGCCAATAAGCCCATCATGGCAAAAACGGCTTGGCTTTTGCCCGACCCACTTTCACCAACAATAGCAAGCGTTTCGCCGGCCTCCAACGTGAAGCTAACATTCTTGACCGCCTGAATCGATCCATCTGGAATGGTGAACTGGACCGAAAGGTCTTTGACGTCCAACAACATAGCTGGCTCCTATCTGTCCTTGGGGTCAAGCGCGTCGCGCAGACCGTCACCAACAAAAAACAATGAAAATATCAGCACAACAAAGAAACCAAGCGGGAAAAGAAGTTGCCATTTCGTGCCATATTGCAACGTGCCTGCCCCCACATTGATAAGCTGGCCGAGGCTGGTATCGGGGGCCTGAACCCCAAGCCCGACAAAGGAAATGAAGCTTTCTGTCAGGATCATTTCCGGCACCAAAAGCGTGGCATAAACCGTGACCACACCCAGAAGGTTTGGCACGATATGGCGAATGATAATGGTGAAGCTGCCCACACCACTGGCCGCTGCCGCCTCAATAAACTCTTTGTTTTTGATGCTGATGGTTTGGCCGCGCACAATACGCGCCATGCCCAGCCATGACAGCATGCCAATGCCAACAAATAGCATTGTAATGCTGCGTTCAAAGGCGACCAGCAGCAAGATCAGCACGAACATGAAGGGGATGGCCATCAGAATATCGACGAGGCGCATCATGATACTATCAACCCGGCCGCCGAAATATCCAGCAATCGCGCCATAAAGCGTGCCGATCACCACGGCCACCGTCGCGCCGATCACCCCGACAAGAATTGAAATCCATGTGCCTTGGATCACGCGGGAGTAAAGATCACGCCCTTGGTCATCATAGCCAAAATAATGGCCGTTTGCGATGCTGGGTTGGCCCTTTTCTTCGGCCTGCCCGATCATCGAAAAATCAATCGTTTCATGGTCGGTCACCGCGATGAGCGGGCCTAACAATGTGAATAGAACGATCAATACAAGGACAACCAAAAAGAACAAAGCGGCCTTGTTGCGCATGAAGCGTAGGCGCGCATCCATCCACAAAGACCGTCCGGCGACTTCGGCTTCGGCAAAATTTTTGGCTAATAATTGGTCGGTAATCATATCTGCCTCACAGCCGCACTTTGGGGTCAATCCACGCGTAAAGGATATCGACAACCATGTTGAAAGTGATGGTCAGCGTGCCGACCAAAATTGTAATGCCCATCATCACCGAATAATCGCGCGAGAAGGCCGAGTTTACAAAAGCCTGCCCAATGCCGCCGGTGGAAAAGAACGTATCAATCACAACTGAACCGGTGATCATGCCCACAAAAGCCGGGCCCAAATATGAAACAACCGGCAATAGCGCAGGTTTCAGCGCGTGGCTAAAGATGATTTTATGAGACGGCAAACCCTTGGCGCGGGCGGTGCGAATGAAGTTGGAATTCAGCACTTCCAGCATGGATGAGCGCATAAGCCGTGAGATTGAGGCCATGTAGCTGGTGGAAAGGGCTATGATTGGCATAATTAAATATTCAATCTTACCACCGTTCCAACCGCCACCCGGCAACCAATGCAATGTCAGCGTAAACAGCCACACCAACAGCGGTGCCATTACGAAATTCGGCAAAACTTGCCCACCAATCGAAATGCCCACGGCAAAATAGTCGATGAATGTATTGTGTTTCAGCGCGGCAATAACGCCAAGTGAACCGCCCACCACGGTGGCCACGATAAAGGACCAAAACCCATAGGTGAGCGTGACCGGAAAGCCCTGCGCGATAATGTCATTCACACTGCGGTCTTTGAATTTATACGAGGGACCAAAGTCAAACTCGGTCACGACCCCGACAAGATAGGTGTAAAGTTGATGATATAACGGCTGATCCAGCCCATATTTGGCGTTGATATTCGCCATCACCGATGCGGGCAACGGGCGTTCAGAATTAAACGGGCCACCGGGGGCCGCATGCATCAGAAAAAACGTAACAACGCTAAGGACCAAGAGTGTTGGAATGGCGACCGCAAGGCGCCGGATTATGAACATGATCATGGTTTGCCACCCGCAAATGCAACACCGCGCCCAATTTTGGGCGCGGCGTCTGTCAGCCTAAGCCGACTTAGTTGTCAACCCGGTATAGGTTACGCGAATACCAGTTCTGCTCGACATTGTTGATCGGCCAGTTCTGAATGCCGGCGTTCAACATCATGTTGCCTGCATAGTGATACACAGGAATTACTGGCATTTCGTCAGCCAGAATTTCCTCAATGCGGGTGTAGTTTGCCGAAGGATCTGCCATGGTTTTGGCTTCAGCCAATAGCGCGTCAACTTCGGGGTTGTTATATTGCCCGTCATTGTAGCCCGAGGCTGAGTTCAGCAAATCAAGGAAGGTTGAGGCTTCGTTATAGTCGCCACACCATGCGCCACGGGCCATTTCAAAGTTCTGGTTGCCACGCTCTTCCAAGAAGATCTGCCATTCCATATTGGCCTGAACCACATCAATGCCCAAGGTCTGCTTCCACATCTGCGCCACAACGGTCGCGATCTGTGCATGGGCTTCAGAGGTGTTGAAGACCAGTTCAAAGGTCAGCGGACCATGCTCCAGCCCTTCGCCATAACCAGCTTCGGCCAGCAGCGCTACGGCTGCGGCATTACGCTCATCCTGGCTCATCACCCCAAAGGCAACTTCGGGAACGGTGAAGTTCGCGGTTGCGCCGGGGGTGAAGGTAAAGGCGTCAATCTGCCCACCTTGAAGCACCTGTTCGGTGATGATCGAACGATCTACGGCATAGGACAGAGCCTGACGCACGCGCACGTCTTTAAAGGCTTCTGGGCCAGATTCCGACAGGTTGAATGTGTAATAGTAGTTACACAAACGTGGGAAGGACAGCGCTTCGCCGGAATATTCTTGGCTAAGCGATGGATACTGGCCCGTTGGAATTTCAGTCCGATCCAACTCACCAGCTTTCCAGCGGGTTAGCGCAGTGTCGTCGTCATTGATGACCAGCGTCACAACTTTTTCGATGATTGTCGCGTCATTGTTCCAATACATCGAGTTGCGTTCACGCACCGAACGTTCCTGTGGAACATGCTCGGTGAGAACATAGGCACCATTGGATACGATGTTGTCAGGACGCGTCCATTCAGCACCAAACTCTTCAACAACGGCCTGCGGCACGGGGAAAGTGGTGGTGTGTGTTGTCATCAGCGGGAAGTAAGGCAGCGAGGCGGACAAACGCACTTCCAGCGTATGATCGTCAATTGCAGTCACACCCAGCGCGTCGGTTGGCATTTCGCCAGCGATTACCGCAGCGGCATTTTCAATCGACATCAGTTCAAGATACCAAGAATAGGGTGAAGCCAATTCCGGACTGGCTGCACGGCGCCAAGCGTAAACAAAATCACCAGCTGTTACGGGCGTGCCGTTGGACCACATCGCCTCAGGGCGCAGGGTGAAGGTGTAAACGTTTTTCTCGTCATTGGTGGTAAAGCCAGTGGCCACACCGGGAACAAGATTGCCGTTCTCGTCTTGGTTCATCAGACCTTCGAAAAGGTCACGAATAACTTCAGCGCCCGATACGTCTTCAGCGACACCCGGATCAACCGAGCTATGCTCGTCCAAAATGCGATAGGTGAAGGTCTGGTTGTCTGAAAGCGCCTCACCGGTTTCCGGATGGGTGCCAGCGGCCAGAACTGGGCCTGCCAACATTGTTGTGGCGGCCAGCATGGCTGTTAGGGATTTGAATTGTAAGGTCATAAATCGGTCTCTCCTCTGTTGAGGCGGTAGCGGCTCAAACTCTCCGCGTTCGACACTTTCATCGTGCCATTATACCGCAAGCGATGAAGCAGGCTTACACAGCGGCCAACAACAATCAACGCCAATGAGCATACTACCCTTACGTCACCTGCAAACGGGCATGCCGCGTGAAATTTGCGGAAATTTCCAAGCGATTTTGCGCAATTTCCTACCGAAAACACCTGTGGTGCTTCGTCGGCCTGCACATAGTTTTCGTCAAAATGACAAAAACCATCGGCAGATTGTTAAACCTACATATATCAGTTGATTCGCTTGGCGGGTTAAAACTAGCGCCAGCGGTCGGCAATCGCGTCAATTGCGCGGCTTGCACCAAGGTCTGTGCCCGGCGCGTTGCGCACCTGATTGTAATGCACATTCGGGTCATAAAGCGGGATGCCAATGTTCAACTGGTCTGCCGTCAGCGCGCCAATAGCCGCCAATAGGTTGTAACCGGCCACATAGGCATCGCGCTGGGCTGTGTTCAGGCTGTTTTGTGCGTTCAGCTTTTCTTGCTCGGCATTCAGCACATCCAACGTGGTGCGCGCGCCAAGCCGCGCTTCTTCTTGAGAGCCTTCATAGGCCAGTTGCGCTGCCTGAACCTGCAAGCGATTCGCCTCGATCGCGGAACGGGCGACCTGTAAATTCGCCCAAGCAATGGCGGTGTTTTGGCTCACGGCGCGGCGGGTATCTTGGGTTTCGGCCATGCGCCGCTCCAATACGCTTCCGGCTTGGCGCACAAGCGAAACCAAGGCCCCACCTGTATAAAGCGGGATCGAGCCGGTTATGGAAACGGAGTTGGACGAGCCACCAAAAGGTGAAGGTGCCGAACTGGCCCCAACACTGGCTTGGCCTTGCACCGTAACACCACGCGCAGCCCGCGCGCGCTGCATATCCAACATGGCTGCACGTTCACCATGCAATGCGGCAATGACTTGCGGGTGGTTGGCTTGCGCCGCAGCCTCGGCCAAGGCTAATGACGCGGGCAATGTGGGCAATGGCGGGCGGGGCGCGAGGTTATGCGGAGCCACCCCAATCACGGCGCGATAATTTTCGTTCGAGCGGGCCAACATGCCTTGTGCGGCGGCCAAATTGGCTTGCGCCCCGGCAAGGCGGGCTTCAGCAAGGCTAACATCGGTGCGCGTAATAACGCCCGCATCAAACCGATCACGCGTTGCCTGAACCTGTTCGGTGAGCAAGCTCACATTATTGCGCGCCAAACCAACGGCTGCAGAATCGCGTTGCACATCCACATAGGAAATGATGGCCGAAAGCATAATACCTTGTTCCACGCCACGCAGCCCGGCGCGGTTGGCCAAAACAACCTGCTTTGCCGCCTCAAGCGCCAAGCGCGATTGCCCACCATCATAGAGCGTCAGGCTCGCATTGAGCGCGGCAGAATAGGTATCGGTAATTGCACTTGTCAGCGCTGGGTTCTGCGCAAAATTAGCCGTCGCACTAAGGCTTATACTGGGGCGCATTGCGGCGCGGGCTAAGGCCACGCTTTCATCGGTAGCGCGCAAAGCGGCCCGGTTGGCAGCAAGTGAGGGGTTTGTTTCATAAGCAAGGCGCAACGCATCGGCCAATGTATCGGCTTGGACGTGCACGGCCAGCATCATAAATGCAGCCGTGGTCAGCATTAGTCTTTGCCGAAATGATCGTGCCATCGGTCGTTCCCTTTACTTCGAATAGATATCTAGGCTTTGTAGCCGAGACATCAACCTAGCGCGCCAGAAGTGATTAGAACTCAAATTCTGGAACTGCCGCAAAACCGGGCAGCACCGGGGCCGCGGCATCAAATACCCGCCGCCAAATAATTTCGCCATGCGATTTGCGGCCCAATAAGCAGGTGCCATACTCACCTTCGGCCCGAATTGCCGCAATACGCCCACCGTCTTTGAGCTGATCTTTCAGCGCAGTCGGTAAGGTTTCAAACGCGCCTTGCAATATGATCACATCATAAGGGCCATGCGCAGCGGCCCCTTCAGCCAGTGCGCCCGTAACAATAACCGCATTATCTTCTGACTGTGCGGCCAAAATCGTTTCAGCTTCGCCAGCAAGCGCTTCTATCTCTTCAACAGCCACAACAAATTCGGCCAAATGCGCGATAAGCGCGGTTGAATAGCCAAGCCCGCAACCAATATCGAGCACCATTTCACTCGGCTGGATATCCAATGCCTCAAGCATTTTTCCCATGGTGCGCGCATCAAGCAAAACCCGCCCCGCCGCAAGGGAAATATGATCACCCAAGTAAGCTATTTCTCGGGCTTGGCGCGGCACAAATTCTTCACGCGGAACGGCAAGCATGGCGGCAATAATGGGGTAGCTTGTCACATCTGACGGGCGCACCTGACAATCAACCATAGATTTGCGGGCGGCGACGAAATCGGTCATGCCAAAATTCCTTGCGATAGAACAGACTGATCTTGTGCCAGATTCGCCCGACCGGGGCAACGCATGGAATCCACCAATCAACGCGCAGGCCGTCTTGACGGTGCGAAGCGGTTATGATTGAACCCGCGCAGTGGCGTCATGGCAGAGTGGTGATGCAACGGATTGCAAATCCGTGAACTCCGGTTCGATTCCGGATGACGCCTCCACCGATTATTTTGTATTGCGATCAGTCAGCAATTCAATTTGAACTTGTTGTAATTCAACAAGTTTCTCCCATTGGCGCGAAAGTTGATGATCAAGCTTTTCGTGCAATTGCAAGATTTCAAGCTCAGCCTTTAGGTTGACTTGATAATCTATATCAGCGCGCAAGCGGTCTTTAGAATCTTGGCGCCGTTGCGCCATCATGATGATCGGCGCTTGTAACGCGGCCAAGCTTGATAGGACCAGATTGAGCGAAATAAATAGGTACGGGTCAAACGGGCGCACCAACAGGCCGATGGCGTTGATTGTCATCCAAACAAGAATCAGTGTTGAAAATGCAAGGATAAACGTCCAGCTTCCGCCAAATGCGGCAACACGGTCGGCCATACGGGCCCCAAACCCCGCCTCATCAGCAGCCAATTCTGCGGGGCTTTGGTCTTGCGTCTGCCCATTGGCAATATTTGCAATAACCTGACGATCCAACACACTCAGCGGGCCACGCTCAGCCTCAAGCAGTTTTTCAATGTATTTGGCACGAAATTTCGCAAAGTCTTTGCGGCAAATATGCTTGCCCTCAACCCAGCTGGGGGCTTCGGCCTCAATCAGTTCGCCAACACCGGGGCGCACGCTTGCCCATCGTCGCAGCCCCGTGTTTGAAAAGCTGCGCTTGCATATATGGCAAATGTGGTGCTGAGCATGCTCGCTCATTTCAACCTCGGCAAATTGATTGCAGCTTAAGCCCTAGCATGCCGCCTTCACCGGCCTAGCCCTGTGTCACGCCCGCTTCGGCAAATGTGGCCATACCGCTATGGCATTCCAGTGCCGCCTTCAAAATACCAACAGCTAGCGCCGCCCCCGAACCTTCGCCCAAGCGCATACCGAGTGAAAGAATCGGGTCCAACCCAAGCGATTTAAGCGCCATTTGGTGCCCTGCCTCGGTCGAAGCATGGGCGGCAACGCAATGGGCCAAGGCCCCAGTTTGGGTTTGCGCCAATACAGCCGCAGCGGCGCAACAAATGAAACCATCCAGCAACACCGGAATGCGCATCGCGCGTGCACGGGCAATGGCCCCAGCCATAGCGGCAATTTCGCGCCCCCCAAGGCAAGCAAGCACCATGAGCGGGTCATCTAAATGTTTGGCATGCAATGCCAAGCCACGCCTCACCGCACCGGCCTTACGCGCCAAGCCCGCATCATCAACCCCGGTGCCGCGGCCAACCCAGTCCTGCGGGTTGCCACCATACAGCGCCGCCAGAATTGCAGAGGCGCTGGTGGTGTTGCCAATGCCCATTTCGCCGGTAACAAACAGATCAGCCTGCGGATCAACCGCATTCCAACCGATTGAAATGGCTGTGCAAACCTCAGCCTCGGTCATGGCTGGGGCGGTTGTAAAATCGGCGGTTGGGCGGTCAAGTTCTAGCGCAATGACATCAAGTTTCGTGCCAAAAGCGCGGCAAAGTTGGTTAATGGCGGCGCCACCATGCTGGAAATTGGCAACCATCTGCACGGTCACCTCGGCTGGAAAGGCCGATACACCCTGCGCCACAACACCATGATTGCCCGCAAATATAACGGCCTGTGGGTGGCTAACCTTGGGGGCCGCCTGCCCACGCCAAGCCGCATACCAAATTGCCAGTTCCTCAAGCCGCCCGAGCGCACCCGGTGGCTTGGTTAATTGGCCGTTTCGCGCCGTCGCAGCATCAAAACTTGCCTGATCGGCCTGCTCCATATTCCCAAGCACGATGCGAAAATCAGCCAAAGTTGAAAATGTCGTTGTTTGCATGGGAGCCTGCCTTATACTGTTGGGGAATATCTAATTGATTGCCAACGAAGAGTTTAGCCCGAAAACGGAAGTACAGACGCCATGACCGACCAAACATCACCCCACCGCCCCAGCCCCGCAGATGTGCTTGCCGCATTTCGCTTTTTAACGCGCCTGCCGCTGCCTGATGATGACGAAACCCCGCGCGGGGCGCATATCATATGGGCCTTTCCTATTGTCGGTATCGTTTTAGGGGCATCGGCAGGTTTGTTAGCCTGGCTGCTGCTTTGGCTTGGTGTGCCGCGCCTCGGTGTTGGTGTCGCGGCCATTGGGTTTTTGGTGGTGATCACCGGTGCACTGCACGAAGATGGGCTTGCTGATTGCGCCGACGGGTTTGGCGGCGGCAAAGATAAGGCGCGTATATTGGAAATTATGCGCGATAGCCGCATTGGCACCTATGGCGCGCTGGCGCTAATATTGGTGGTATTTGCAAGACTTTCTGGCGTTTTGGCACTGTCTGGCTGGGATTTGGTGCTGCAACTGGCTGCCGTTGGCGGCATGTCTCGCGCGCTAATGGGTGCGGTTATGTTCGCCCTGCCCCCAGCCCGCACTGATGGCGCCGCCGCCAGTTTTGGCCGCCCCCCCGCGATGAGCGCCGGATTGGGACTTGCCATTGGCCTCGTAGCTGCAATTGCCCTAACGGGCATTTCCGGCGCTGTATTGGTTGGGCTGATGGCCATTCCCGCGCTTGGCATGATGATGCTCGCTAAATCCCGCCTTGAAGGGCAAACCGGCGATGTGCTGGGTAGCACCCAACAACTTGCCGAAGCCGTTGGTCTATTGGCGGCTGTCGCACTTCTAAGCTAGCCCCTGCCGTAACAACTGCGCCGCTTCAAGATCGGCGCGCTTGCTTGGCTGTGGGGCGCGGCAATGTTGCGCAAATTCAATCCGTGCACAGGGGCCGCGTTGAGGCATGTGGACAAATAAAAACGCGCGCCACTAGGCGCGCGTTTTTATTCTAGCTCAAGCTGGCTTAAGCAGCGACGCGGCTTTCCAGCACTTCGCCAACATGGCGCTGCGCAGAATCTTCGCACAGGCCTTTTACGGCGGCGACTTCGCGGGTCAGACGTTCCAATGCAGCTTCATACAACTGACGTTCGGAATAGGACTGTTCGCGCTGTTCATCATTGCGGTGCAAATCGCGCACAACTTCTGCAATCGAAATGAGATCACCAGAATTGATTTTCTGTTCATATTCCTGTGCCCGACGCGACCACATGGCGCGTTTAACCCGCGCACGACCCTTGAGCGTTTCCATAGCCTTGGTCACGATATCGGGGCTCGATAACGGGCGCATCCCAACCGAAGTCGCTTTCGCGGTCGGCACACGCAGGGTCATCTTATCTTTTTCAAACGAGATTACGAACATTTCCAACGACAGTCCTGCCACCTCATGGGTTTCGACAGACACGATTTTGCCGACCCCGTGGCTGGGGTAAACGACAAATTCATTCGGGCTGAAATCGCTGTTGTTCTTGGCCTTGCTCATAAATTCTCCAATTTCACCATTGGCATTGCCGCATCATTTTAGCGCAAAAAACCTTACCCATGTCTGTGGTCACAGCGCACGGACCTTCAGGTCTAAAGCAAAGAATGCAGGACCGTGGCCTTGCGCCACGGCTTGTCTTGCCGCTATTTTCTAAGCTGACTATACCACAAAATTAGGTCGTAAAAAAGAGCGGCAATGAAGCGCCGGCTGCAGTTTAGCCAGGATAAGCGCAAATTTACCCTAAAACAGGCGGTATTACGCCTGAGTTAGCCGCGTCGCGCGAATCGCTTATCCGCCGGTACCGGGTGCTTCTGAGAAGTATTTTTCAAGCTTCCCATCTTCGCCTTCATGGTCTTTGGCATCGGCAGGCGCGTCTTTGCGGGTAATGATCACCGGCCATAATTCAGAATATTTGCGGTTAAACTCAACCCATTTTTCAGCGCCGGGCTCAGTATCTGGGCGAATAGCATCGGCGGGGCATTCTGGTTCGCATACGCCACAGTCAATACACTCATCAGGGTGGATGACGAGCATGTTCTCGCCTTCATAAAAACAATCGACCGGGCAGACTTCAACACAATCGGTGTATTTACAGGATATGCAGGCATCGTTGACGATATAGGTCATGGAAAAATCCGTATCTACAAGGTTTGGATGTAAAGCCTGTCACACCTTACGCGCGCCGCAACGCGCGATAGGGTTTTAGTCGTCGTTTTTGTCGAATTCAAGGCCCCATCGGGTCGCAGTTTCGTGATGGCTCTCCATGGTGCGGCGATCCTTTTTGGTGGGGCGTGCACCAACACGCTTGGCCGGGGTCGGCAGTTCCGGTGTCAGATCATCATAAAGGGCCTGCGCTTCCGGTGCCGGGCCGCGTCGTGTACCCAGATCAACTATCCGCACCACGTGCACTTGCAAGCCCAGCGCAAAGGTAAGCCCGTCGCCCGGTTTTATGCTGGTGGCGGGCTTATCAACGCGGTTTGCATTGAGCCGCACACCACCCGCTGCGACAAATTTTGCGGCCAGCGTGCGGGTTTTGAAAAACCGTGCATGCCAAAGCCATTTGTCTAAACGGAGCGTATCGGCCAAAGCTTAACTTTTCGGTTTGAACCCGGCCAGCGCCATGGCGAAGGGGTTATCGGGGTCAACCTTGCGTTCTGGTTTGGGTTGGGGTTTGGGTTGCGGCTTATCTTTACCGCGCGCGCCCTGCCCCGGCTTGCCGCCCTGCTTTTTCTTGCTACCTTTGCTGCGGCCCTCGCCTTCAGCTTGCACGGGGCGTTTTCGATTGTCCCCCGGCTCGCTCACTCGGCGCGGTGGGGCCCATCGGAAGGTATAGAAAACTTCCATCTCAACTTCAGTGGCGGGCGTTTCCGGCGTTAAGACTTCGGCCTCAGCAGCAGGCGCGTCGGCGCTTGTAGGCGCGGGCTCAGCGGCGTCACTTGCTTCTTCAGCGGCTTCGCTAGCTACTTCAGTGGGTTCTGTCGCAACAGGCTCCGCCTCGGCTTTGGGGGCTGTATCAGCCACGCGCACAGGTTTGGGGCGCTCTCCACGTTCAGCGGCATAGCCGAGGCCCTGCATTAGCGCTGCAAACTGTTCAAGTGTCAGCCCAGTAATTGACAGCATATCGGCCGAATTCTCAAACCCATTTCGTGTGTTGGAATTGCGCAGCATATCGGCAAGGCGTTCCAACATATCAATACGAATGGCGCGCTCGCCGCATAGCCGATAGCCAGATTGCGGATAATAGCCCGGATCAACGCCAACAGCAGCTGGAATGGTTACCAAACCTGGTGGAGGTGCGGGGGGGAAATCGGCCAAATCATGGGCAAGGCCCCACAATACCAAGCGCAGCCTGGTCGGCGCGGGTTTTAGCAAAATCGGCATAAATAGCGTAAATTGCCCAAAGCGAATGCCGTGTTTACGCAATGCAGCACGGGCATCTTGTTCGAGCGTTTTTACATCACTGGCCACATCAGCGCGCGGCAGCACGCCAAGCTGCTCAACCAGGCGAAACGCAACACCACGAGAAAGCCCGGTAAGCGATTCATCAGCCTTTAGGGCTACCAATGGCTCAAACAAAGTGGTGATCCGGCGGTCTAGCCAATGGCTGAGGCGGCGGTGGACTTTTTCGGCCACATCTGGGCCGGCATCCTCATCCACGAAAACCTCAATCGCAGGTGAAAGCGCATCACTGCCTTTGACAAGCTTGCCAACGGCATATTCGCCCCACATCAACCCACCTTGTTCGGTGAAATCAATTTCGGTATCGGGCGCGTTATAAAACGTATCAGCGCGCAGCATGAAGGCGGGCGCTAGGGCCGCTAGGGCCGCTGCACGCAATGTGCGCGCGGCCTCTCCATTCGCCGTCGGGTCCTGTTGGAACCGAAACCCGTCTAACCGTCCGATGAATTCACCTTCAACGGTCACTTCGCCTTTTTTGTTCAGTTCAGCCACCAGGGCCTCCTTCTGTTTCAACCGGCGCGTCAGCACAGATGTGCGCCGGTCGACAAATTGTTGGGTCAGACGCAAGTGCAGCGCGTCTGACAATCGGTCTTCAACTGCCCGTGTCTCATCGCGCCAATAGGCGGCATCGTCAAGCCAGTCTGGACGTTGCGCAACGTAAGTCCACGTGCGGATAAAGGCGAGTCTTTTTGAAAGCGCGTCGATATTTCCTTCAGTTCGATCAATCATACCCACTTGTCGGGCCAAAAAATCATCCGGAATGCGCCCCAAATCAGTTATATAGTCAAAAAGCCGGGTCAACAAATGCGCATGTTCACCTGCCGATACTTTCCGAAAATCAGGGACTTGGCAAATATCCCATAACAATTTCACCCGCCGACCATCACCCGTGCGGCCAGCGACATGCGGGTTTGCGGCAAGGGTTTTCAGCGCGATCAGGTCATCGGCTTCACGCGCGCGCACCAAGTCTTGGTGGGTTGGGCTGATCTCAAGCGAGGCAATCAGCCTGTCGGTATTGCCAAATTCTAGCGCCGAATTGCGCCATTCCAACTTGCGCAACGGGGTGAATTGGTGGTTTTCAATCGCTTCAATCTCGTCACTTTCTAATACAGGTGCCGCGCCCGTAACGCCAAAAGTGCCCGCAGTGGTAAACCGCCCGGCCCGCCCGGCGATTTGCGCCAACTCATCAGCCCGCAGGTAACGGTGCCGCCGGCCATCAAACTTAGATGTGCCGGCAAAGGCGACATGGGTCACATCAAGGTTCAACCCCATGCCAATAGCATCGGTCGCCACCAAATAATCAACATCGCCGTTTTGATAGAGTTCCACCTGCGCATTGCGGGTGCGCGGGCTTAGCGCACCCATTACAACCGCCGCCCCGCCCTTTTGGCGGCGCAGCAATTCAGCCAACCCATAAACCTCATCCACCGAAAACGCGACAATCGCAGCGCGCGGCGGCATGCGGCTTACCTTTTTGGCGCCGGTATAGGTAAGAGTCGAAAACCGTTCGCGGTGCATAAACCGCGCTTGCGGGATTAGGTTTGAAATGCGCCCGCGCATAGTTTCAGAACCCAAAAACAGCGTTTCATTGCGCCCACGCGCATGCAGCAGCCTGTCGGTGAATACATGGCCGCGTTCCGCATCAGCGCAAAGCTGGATCTCATCAACCGCTAGGAATTCCGGGGCCATATCGCGCGGCATTGCCTCAACCGTACATACCCAATATTGCGCGCGAGGTGGCACGATGCGTTCTTCACCAGTGACCAGCGCGACAACACTTGGCCCGCGAATGGCAACGATTTTATCGTAAACTTCGCGCGCTAAAAGCCGCAATGGCAGGCCGATAACGCCCGTGCGATAGCCCAACATCCGCTCAATCGCGTAATGCGTTTTGCCCGTATTGGTGGGGCCAAGAACGGCGATGATGTCTGAAGGCATTGGGTTAAGCTCGGCCTAAGGTTCGGGCGCGCAGCTAAGACGATTCAGCCCGCAACCGCAACCGGGCATTGGCACGGCACGGCGTCAAGCCTTGGCTTTTTTTGCAACGCAACAATCCCAAAGCTAAGCCGATGTGTCGAAAGAACAAGACAAGCCAAGCCCAACCGACTTTTGTCAGCACATTGGTTTTGAAAGGTTAACGATGCGCTTATTATTTGCCACAGCGACAAGTCTTCTGATGACAGCCAACATGGCCATCGCCAATCCAATGGGCTCCATACCCGATGGCATAATTATTGATGGCGAAATTCAGCTTTCCTATATCATATCAGACTTGGAAGGTGGCGATCGCTACTTTGTGGACTTGAGCCTTGGCTACGAATTTCCGCTGGCGGGCGATGTTGCAATTGGCCTTGGGTTTCGCACCTTTGGACTTGCGGCGCTTGGTAGTTCAACCTTTGACTACGCTCCATTCATCTATGCCGATTTTGGCAGCGCCCGAGTTAGCTATGGCGGTGTTAAAAATGCAACTGCACATATCTTTGAAGAATTTGATATTTTCAGCTCGGGCATACCCCCGTTCGCCATTTACATATTCACCAATCTGGCTGACTCGCGTGACTATAATGCAACATCGGAAACCCTGCACCTTGACGCACAATTTGGCCGCCTTGATGTGTCAATCTCAACTGATTTTGATTTTGATATCTCGGCCATTGCGGGCCGCTATCGCGTAAACCAGAATCTTGATGTTTTTGCGGGCGTCACAGTCTCATTTGGTGATCA
>Ga0105053_10002612_pt1 | contig 27831 bp, 29 predicted proteins | sample BON01_FD_78093 | JGI IMG/M metagenome (GOLD analysis project Ga0105053, IMG submission 78093) | Freshwater microbial communities from Lake Bonney liftoff mats and glacier meltwater in Antarctica - BON-01 | ecosystem: Environmental > Aquatic > Freshwater > Ice > Glacier meltwater | place: Lake...
ATGCCGGGCATTGGCGGTTTAGAAGCGCTTCGTAGGATCATTACAAGACATCCAAAAGCAAAGGTCATTATGTTTTCGATGCATGAAAATGTCACTTTTGCCGTGCAAGCGATGACATCGGGTGCCGTTGGTTATGTTGCAAAATCAGGTGAAGCACAAGAGCTGGTGATTGCAGTGAAACAAGTTATGACCGGAAAAAGTTACCTGAGTGCTGAAATGGCACATAAAATTGCATTGCAGAATATGGGAGAGGATGACAATCCAATGCTCAGACTGACAGCAAGAGAATTTGAGGTTTTTCGATTGTTGGCAGAAGGTCATGTTGTGGATGAAATTGCGATTAGAATGATGATTAGTCAGAAGACAGTCGCAAACTATCAGACATCGCTCAAGCAGAAACTAAGTATTCAATCTTCGGTAGACTTGGTTCGATTAGCAATGAAATATGAGGTTATTACTCATTAACACTACGATTTAATAATTATTAATATCATTATTAAACAGCTTGTTAGGTATCTTTTTTATTAGGTATAGGAGTAGCTCCTGGTTATTCGGGGAATAAATCCTAATGATTCTCAGGTAAATCCGGAATAAGGTTGCCCTTCGATGTGAAGCAAGCTCGATGCCATCGACGAATAAAATCTAAAAAACCTAATTAAGAGGAAATTTTTAATGAAGCTGAAAACATTATCAATCGCAATGATGGCATTAGCCGCTACGGGTGTAGCAGCAGCTGATGAAATCTTGACGATGCAACAAAATGAAAATAATTGGGTGTCTGCTGCCGGTAACTATAACAACCAACGTTATAGTAAATTAGCTCAAATCAACAAAGATAACGTTAAAGATTTGAACATGGCGTGGACTTTTTCAACAGGTGTTTTGCGTGGTCATGAAGGTAACGCCTTAGTTATCGACGGTACTATGTATGTTCACACTGCATTTCCTAATATCGTTTTTGCTCTTGATTTAAACAACGACGGCGCAATCAAATGGAAATATGAACCAAAACAAAACTACGATGAAGTTGTGCCTGTCATGTGTTGTGACACGGTTAACCGTGGTTTAGCCTATGGTGACGGTAAAATCTTCTTGAACCAAGCGGATACTACCCTAGTTGCTTTAGATATGAATAGCGGAGCGGTTATTTGGTCTCACAAACGCGGTGATGCTAAAACGGGCGCTACAAGTACTGCGGCTGCTCACGTATTTAAAGATAAAGTATTAGTGGGTATTTCGGGTGGTGAGTTCGGCGTACGTGGTTATATCAAAGCGTATGATTTAGATGGTACTGAAAAATGGCAAATGTACAGCACCGGTCCCGATGCTGAAATGGGTTTCGATCCAGCTAAAACAATGGAAATGCTTAAACCTGTTGGCAAAGATTCATCGTTGAAATCGTGGAAAGGCGACCAATGGAAAATCGGTGGTGGTACAACATGGGGTTGGTATTCTTACGATCCTGATTTGAACATGTTCTACTATGGCTCGGGTAACCCTTCAACATGGAACCCGGCTCAACGCCCTGGTGACAACAAATGGTCAATGTCTTTATTCGGTCGTGATTTAGATACGGGTATGGCGAAATGGGTTTACCAAATGACACCATACGATGAATGGGATTATGATGGTATCAATGAAGTCCCATTAGTTGACCAAAAAATCAACGGCAAAATGCGTAAAGCGTTAGTGCATTTCGATCGTAATGGTTTTGGTTACACCATGGATCGCGTAACGGGTGAATTGTTAGTCGCTCAAAAATTCGATCCAGCGGTGAACTGGTCTAACGGTGTTAATCTTAAAACAGGTCTTCATGATCGTGTTGCTAAATACTCAACAGCGCGTAATGGTGCTGATGTAAACACAACAGGTATCTGTCCTGCGGCGTTAGGTTCTAAAGATCAACAACCTGCTGCCTACTCGCCACGTACGGGTCTGTTCTATGTACCTACAAACCACGTATGTATGGATTATGAACCGTTTGAAGTTGAATACACGGCAGGTCAACCGTATGTTGGTGCGACATTAACCATGTACCCAGCGCCAGGTGGCACACACTTAGGTAACTTTATTGCTTGGGATGCACGTGTAGGTAAGATTGTATGGTCTAACCCAGAACGTTTCTCAGCTTGGAGTGGTGCTTTAGCCACGGCTTCTGATTTAGTATTTTACGGTACATTAGAAGGTTACATCAAAGCAGTAGATGCACAATCTGGTCGTGAGCTTTGGCGTTTCAAAACGGCGTCAGGTATCATCGGCAACGTCAACACTTACAAGCATGATGGCAAACAGTTCATCTCAATCTTGTCTGGTGTGGGTGGTTGGGCTGGTATCGGTATGGCTATCCCTAGCTTAGAAAACGACACAGATGGTCTTGGTGCGGTAGGTGCTTACAAAGCGCTATCTAGCTGGACTAACTTAGGTGGTGCTTTAAGCGTATTTAGCCTATAAGACCTTTATTTATTAGTCTTTGTATAATAGATAAAATCGTAATAAAGAAGCTCGGCACTTGTGTCGGGCTTCTTTTTTATGATTATATGACCATCCCTATCCATTAAAAGATCTCGATAGGGATTTTTAATGGATAGGGATGGTCATAAAGTAAGTTAGTGGCTTTTATATTCTGCACTTGCTGATCGACGTGAATAGCGAAGTCGATTAGTCGTCAGTAAGTAAGGCATTTTTGCATTTTCGAAATAAAGAGCAATAGCGAACAGTTGAGAATAATATTCGAAAATGCTTTCTGTTGCCGTAGAGTCACTGGAGTAATAGTTCGTAGCCAAGCCTGAGCTTGCGACAGCGCGGCGAAGCTCAGGACGGCTGGGGAGCTGAAGGCATTGATGGTCGTATTAAGTTTTTGCTGTTTGCTTAGGCTCTGGTAGCCAAAACAAGCTATCGCGAAAATAGCCAGTCACTGATCTAATATAATTGAATAAGGAACTAATAATGACAATATCTCGGGTATTTTCATACCTCTTTATAGGATTCATATGCACTCTTACGATGGCTCATGCTGCAGATTTTAAACCGTTGCCAGGGCAAACTGCAGTACGTGTCTGCGCCGATGAATTTAATTTACCGTATTCCAATAAAGCATTAGAAGGGTTTGATAATAAGATTGCCGCTATTGTTGGTGAAGAATTGGGATTGCCAGTTGAATATTATTGGTTCCCACAGCGGATTGGTTTTGTTCGCAATACGATGAACAAAGTTGATCCTCAAACAGGCTTGTTTTTGTGTGATGTGGCGATGAGTATCCCAGCAGAGCGTGGATTATATTTACCGACAACGCCTTACTTTAGCTCAATTGATTCAATGATCTATCGGACTGGTGAAGACTATGAGTTAAATGAGATTGCTGATATTGCTAAATTAAAAACGCAAGGTAAACAACTGAAGATTGGTTTATTTGATCGTGCAATTGCAACAGAAATCTTGATAAAGGATGGACTTGCAGATCAAATTCAATATTTTCAAATGATGCCAGGTGATGCCCGCATTAATAGTGGTCGAATAATCACTGAAGAATTAGCTTCTGGGCGTATTGATGTCGCGTTTGCATGGGGACCTATTGCAGGTTTTTATGTCAATCAAACTGATGTCGCTATGACCGTGGTACCACTTAATGAAATTGGCTCAGATTACGTATTTAGCTTTGGGATGGGGGTTCGGCCAAAAGATACCGAATGGAAAAATCTGTTAAATCAGATCTTAGAAAAACGTAAAGATGATATCGTAGCGATTATTGCACGATACAATATGCCATCTTTAGCCAATGTGAAACAATCGGTTAACACAAAACGAGCTGCTTACACCATTGAAAATGGCAAGGTAGATGATAAAACATTCGTAGGTTGGCGTTTATTTAATTCAACATGCTTTGTTTGTCATGGTCAAAATGCAACCGGTACAGATATAGCACCTAATTTACTGACACGTCTTGAAGGTATGAGTGAGTTTAAGTTTAGGAAGGCGGTGTTACATCGCTACTTTGCTAAGGTAAATTTAGATGACCCAGATCGTAGACTAGCATTTTTAAATCAAGTTGCTGGTGAACAGGGTGTAACTAACTTTAAAATGCCAACGTGGTCAGATGATCCGAATATCCGCCCACATATTAGCGATCTATATGCGTATCTAAAAGCACGTTCAGATGGTGCTTTAGGTGAAGGGCGACCAGAAAAAATTGAAAAATAAAGTTCTGTCAATTGTCGTGGCTACTCAACGGTAGCCGCGACAATTGATTTAAGATTGTTATTTATTTTCAATGCAAATTCATTTTGTTTCTTATTTGAAGAGTGTTCATTCATAAGTCTTGTGCTGACAATAATACCTTTTGGTACTTCTTCGCGAACGGCAATAGTGCATGGCATCTCGTTAATAAGATCTGGATTGATTTCAATCATTTCTTTAGCATAAGTGATATTGCAAAAATTGGTAATAGTGGACAATGGAAAGTTTTTCTCTCCACGATCTCGAACTGCTTGGCCAATCTGACTGCGGTGAATAATACGGTAGTTGTGCTCTGAAATTGCAAGATCAAGATTGAGTAATGTTTCTTCAAAGCTATATTCACTATTCTGTTGGTATATATTAATCGCATCATTTTTTGAGCAGCCGACAAGAGCACTAATAATCAGTGCACATAAAATGGGAACCTTTACAAATCGTTTGGTAGTCATAGTTAAACTTTACTGTAAAATGGATACAGTGCTAAGAGTAACATTAAATTAAAGAGGAATGTGATGGTACAAAAAATATGGTTTTCGCTGATTTCAATATGCCTGTTAATGGGCTTTACGTTTAATGCATTCGCTGTAGCAGGATTTTCTGAAGTTAATAATGAACTGTTTGATAAACCTCATTTAAAAAACATTACAAAACCAACAATTCTGCATTACAAATACAATCGAACAAGTTTTGTAGATGGCCCACGTGAAGATACAATTGATGTTGTCGTCAGTAATATTCGTAACACAGGTCGCAAAGATACACATTTTGAGTTTTTCACAGGCGCGCACAAGCGTCCTTATCAAGATCGTGAAAATCAGCAAGGAAATAGTGTTTTTGTTTTCTTCCTTGAATATGATGTGCATGAACTCAAACGCTTAACTGGCGGCGACTGGCGATATTTCCAACGTAAAATTCGTTGGGCTTTAGCCAAAGGTGCTGATAAAAAAGAAATTGAGATTGATTATGAAGGTAAAAAAGTAAAAGCAGTGCAGCATATAATTCAACCTTTTGTAAATGATCCTAAGAATTCACGCTATCCCCTTTATGCAAGTAAATACTATATCTTTACCTTATCTGATGCCATTCCTGGTGAAATTTATCAGGTGAGAACAATCGTACCTGATGGTAAAACATGGCAGGAAGGTGATGCCATCCTTACTGAAGAGACGGTAACATTTAGTGGTTTTGACAATCTATAAAATATTGCTAGTGATGGTAATCGTAAAACGGACGTAACAGCCCGTTTTTGGTACTTGTTTCTATGTTTAAACGTTTTAATTCTCTCCAAACTACACTGTTATTACACGAGTTAAGTTTCATTTTTCTGGTTTTAATAACTGGGACGGTAGGGATTATATGGTCTGTGTCATGGCAGAGTACTTCAGAAGAATCCTTACGGATTGGGTCAATGAACACTACAATGCAGAATATTCGCGGCGATGTTTATCGACAATTAAAAGAAGTGTTTGATGCTACTTTTTTACATGATAAGGATGCTACTAAGGAATATCTTGCCTACACTTATTCGATACAGGGTAATTTGCTAGACTTGGCGATATTGGCGAACGACGAACAAGAGCTGCAAGCTATTCAGCTGGTCGATAATGCCTACGATGCCTTTCATACTATAACAGAACAGTTGCTTGATGATAATAATGCGATTATCGATCACCAGAAGTTGCTTGATAAAGAATTAGAAAAATATACGTTTGTCCAATTAGAACAGGCTTTTACGAATTTAGATCAAATGCTCAATAACAAGCAACGTGCATTATCACTATCAAAACAGCAGTGGACGGAGCGTTTAAGTTGGCTTGCACCTATCCCTGTGTTGGTCGCTATTGGTTTATTACTTCTTGCACGTCGATATGTGCGTAAAAATATTGTGTATCCCCTTACAGCGCTTGTCGAAGGTGCTAGATTAATCAGCAAAGGAAATTTGAGCCACACGGTTCCGCTTATTGGTGTATCAAACTTAGTCCGATTATCAGAAGCAATCAATAGCATGGCCTTTGAATTAGCCAACAGCCGTGACCGCCTGATTGAATCTAAGCAACAGGCAGCATTGGGTGAATTAGTCCCTTTAGTGGCACATAATATACGAAATCCTTTAGCGGGGATTCGAGCGGCTTCACAGGTAGCGCGAGATGAAAATATATCTGATTCTACACGAGATACCTTAACTGACATTATGGTAGCAGTTGATCGGCTAGAGCGATGGGTTACCTCTTTATTACGTTATTTACATCCAATAAAACCACATTTTAGTGATACAACTTTGATCGAGGTGACCGATAACGCCCTATCACTGATCGAATTACAGTTAGCGGATAAAGATATTTCTCTACAACGATTCGGTTGGGAATCCAAAGCTATATCTCTATCATTAGATATTCACTTATTTGAACAGGCCATTTTTAATTTAGTGCAAAATGCACTAGAAGCATCATTTCAAAGCAATGTCATTCAACTTATTTATGATCAATATGAAAATAAGGTAACGCTTACGATTCATGATCAGGGTAATGGTATGACATTTGACCCTGTTGCGGAACAAGTGACCGGTGGTGAAGTTAAACGTTTAAGTTGTGGGCTAGGCATACCATTTTCATTGAAAATAATTAAGCAACACGGCGGAAGCCTAGAATATGATAACTCGTATACTGACGGCACCGCAGTCAGGATCACTCTCTATACGCAAGACTCTTAAGATTACAGATAAGGTGTAAAATGACTTTATGATAAATGTATTGTTAGTGGAAGATGAAACATTATTTGCCAAAGCAGTATTGAGACGTTTGGAAAAAGAAGGGTATGACGGGGGCATCGTCTCAACGATAAATGCTGCACGTCAAGCAATAAATACGGCGATCCCCGATATTTTACTGCTAGATATTCGATTACCTGATGGAAATGGTCTGGATTTATTAGCTGAGATCCGTTCGCGAGTTGATATCAGTTGGAAATCTTTGCCTGTGGTTGTAATGACGGCCTATGGCGAATTAGACGATGCTATTGCAGCGATGAAACTGGGTGCGACAGATTATTTGAAAAAACCAGTTGATCTCGATGATTTGGTCTTAACTATATCGAAAGTTTTAGCAACGCAACAAATTAAACAGCGGTTAGCTTATTCGCATGTTCGAGATCAACAAGCATTAGATGCTATTGAGATGATTGGAACGAGTCAGGCTTCGCATGCTATCCGTCATCATCTCGGCCGAATTGCACAATTAGTGGCAAATAGCAACGATAGCCATCCTGTCATGTTGATTCGTGGTGACACTGGTACGGGAAAGGATGTCGCCGCTCGCTTATATCATCAACTAGGTGATTGGTATATGCAGCCATTTGTACATGTTGACTGTGCCTCCTTGCCTAGTGAGTTGATCGAAGCTGAGCTTTTTGGTTATGAGCGAGGTGCATTTACTAATGCGCATCAAGCTAAAGCAGGTTTGATCGAGGTAGCTGAAAATGGCACCTTATTTTTAGATGAAGTTGGTGAATTACCATTAGCCCTACAGGCAAAATTATTAAATGTGATAGAGCGACGCGTTGCCAGACGATTAGGTTCAACTAAAGAATATCCTGTGCTCGCACATTTTGTAGCGGCAACAAATCGTAATTTAGATAACATGGTCGAAGATGGCTTATTTCGTTCAGATCTCTATTTTCGTTTAAATGTATTGGAACTAGAATTACCTCTGTTATGTGAGCGGACTGAAGATATCCCGCTTCTAGCCCAGCATTTTATAGAAAAGATTGCTCGGCGTTATGGATTAGCCCCCCCTGAATTAAGGGATGATGCTTTACAGTCTTTGCTGCTCTATTCGTGGCCAGGAAATATAAGAGAGTTACAACACGTATTAGAACGTGCTGTAATGTTATGTCAGGATAATCAAATCCAGGCTGACGACTTAATTCTAAAGATGGGCGCATCATCTAGAACTGAAACGATAATTTTACCAATATTAGATGGGTTGGAAAATATGACTTTAGATGAGGTTGAAAAGCATCTGATCGAACGAGCCTTACTACGGGCAACTAATAATGTGTCACAAGCTGCCAGAGAGTTAGGTCTTACACGAATGGCAATGCGTTACCGTATGGATAAATATAAACTGTAAATAACTAAGCTGATTGCAATATCATCGATTTTTATTTAACAATTTTTAGTCCTGGTCGTTCCTTTTTAACAGATTGTAACGGTCGTTTAGGAGGAGGGTTGTCATCGCTAGGGAAGAACATGCCTTCGTTATTCTCTTTACCGTAAATTGATTGAACCGCGATAATGGGAATGAATAATTCCATTGGTTTTCCAGAAAAACGTGCAGAAAAGCTAATCCAATCATTATCAGCATGAAAATTTTGGACGGCACCATCTGAAATATTCAACACGATTTTGTTATCGTTGATATATTCTCGAGGGACTTGTACACCATCATACGAGGTATTGACCAATAAATGAGGTGTCATTTGATTATCAAGTAACCATTCATATATTGCCCTAATAAGGTAAGGTTTCTGCGGCGTCATTTAATTATCTCATTTCTCGTTCAACATCGCTCAAGCTTGCTTGAAAGCTGTCGCGAGAAAAAATTCGTTCAGCATAATGTTCGACTGCAATGGCTTTAGCGGAGAGCTTGATACCTAGCATAGGCAACCGCCATAACAGTGGGGCTAAACTGCAATCCAACAAAGAAAATTCATCACTCATAAAAAAAGCAGACTTTTCAAATAGTGGAGTTAGTACGGTTAGATCTTCTTGAATAGTTTTACGCGCCTTACTTATTTTGTTTTTCTCTGTACCAGTGAGTATTTGCCACAGAGAATACCAATCTTTATCAATACGATGCAACATCAATCTTGCTTTTGCACGAGATGCCGGATCAACAGGCATTAATGGAGGATGTAAAAAGCGTTCATCAAAGTAATTAATAATGATATTGGCATCATATAAAACAAGATCACGATCAATAAGTGTTGGGCTGGTGCCGTATGGATTGACTGCCGCAACATCTTCAGGCCAGTGTCCATCGATGATATCTTCAAGATTGGCAGTAATGTGTTTTTCATGCATGACAATACGTGTGCGGTGGCTAAATGGACATGATGGGTCTGAATACACGGTCATCATCGCGCGGCGATTACTATTAGCCATTTGGGTCACGCTCCTAGAGATATTTTAACTATAAAATATCTGTGGGTTATTGTTCATACTGAAAAAGAGAAAGGGAGTGGGCTCTCTTTCTTCAAATGTTACAAGTTAGGTCCTAATGTATATCTCTCCAAAATGCTTTCTTCATTGGATAAGCGACAAGGAAGAATAAGAATAGATACAATAATACCCACTTACCGAGTTCTAAGCGCTGAATTTTTGATGGTTCACCAACATAGGCTAGGAAATTAACTAAATCTGCCACCATAACGCTGTATTCATAGGTAGATAGTGAACCTTCGCTAGCGTGGCTTAGATGTCCTGTTTCCTCATCATGATTTAAATAACCTTGTTGTTTCCATAAAATGTGTGGCATACCGACATCTTTGAATACTAGGTTATTTGTACCTACAGCTCTGGTATCATCAAGAACAAAAGTCTGTAAATAGGTGTTTAGCCAAGCCGTGCCACGAGAACGAGAAATAACCGAAAGATCAGGTGGTGTTACACCAAACCATTTTTTAGCATCGTCTGCGCGCATGGCAATGGTCATGGTGTCACCTATTTTTTCTGAGGCAAACATTAAGTTTTCTTTCACTTGAGCATCGCTTAGATCGAGATCTTTAGCCATACGGTTATAACGCATGAAAGAAGCTTGGTGACAGCTTAAACAATAGTTAACAAATGTTTTAGCGCCACGCTGCAAAGATGCTTTGTCAGACAAATCTACCTCAACATCATCGAGATGAATACCGTCGGTATTCGCCATGACCTGACCAGAAATCAACGACAGATAGCTGAAAAATAATGCGAAGATTAAAGTTCTCATTTGAATGTCACCCTTTCTGGTACTGGCTTGTCTTTATCAAGGCTGGTGTAAATAGGCATAAGCACAAAGAATGCAAAATAAATTACTGAGAAAATCCTAGCTAATAAGGTATACAACGGTGTAACAGGTTGCGTTCCAAGGAAACCAAGCCCCAGAAAGCTAATCACAAATAATACAATCGCGATGCGAAAGTAAATACCACGATAGCGAATTGATTTTACCGGGCTACGATCTAACCAGGGTAATAGGAATAAGAATACGATAGATAATCCCATTGCTACAACACCAGGAAATGCAGAACCGGCAATACTGGGCACTGCTCTTAAAATGGCATAGAAGGGTGTGAAGTACCAAACTGGTGCTATATGTAGTGGTGTTTTAAGTGGGTTTGCAGGCACAAAGTTAGCGTGTTCTAAGAACCAGCCATCCATCTCTGGCGCATAAAATAAGACTAAAGAGAATATGAACAGAAAGACGGTTATACCGACAATATCTTTTACAGAATAATAGGGATGGAAAGGAATGCCATCTAATGGAATGCCGTTTTTATCTTTCAGTTTTTTGATTTCAACACCATCAGGATTATTTGATCCCACTTCATGCAAAGCAATGATATGAGCAACAACTAAGCCTAGGATTACCAAAGGAACAGCAATAACATGGAAAGCAAAAAAGCGGTTTAAAGTTGCATCAGCAACCACAAAATCACCACGGATCCATAATGCTAACTGATCACCTATAAATGGAATGGCACCAAATAGGGAGATAATAACTTGTGCACCCCAGAATGACATTTGACCCCATGGCAATAAGTAGCCCATGAATGCCTCAGCCATTAGCGCCATATAAAGGAACATGCCAAATAACCATACCAGTTCTCTAGGTTGTTTGTATGATCCGTAGATAAGTCCGCGAAACATGTGTAAATACACCACAATAAAGAAGGCCGACGCACCCGTAGAATGTAAGTAGCGTATTAACCAACCCCATTCAACATCACGCATAATATATTCGACTGAGGCGAATGCTAGCGCGGCATCAGGTTTGTAATGCATTGTCAGGAAGATACCGGTAACAATCTGTAGCACCAAAACAAGTAATGCTAATGAACCGAAGAAATACCAAAAGTTGAAGTTTTTCGGTGCGTAATATTTAGAAAGGTGTTCTTCCCACATCTTTGTGGCAGGAAAGCGAGCGTCTACCCAACCCATTAAACTAGAAAACATTATGCAGCTCCTTGTGCGTTTTCGCCGATAATAACGCGATTGTCACCTAAGAAATGATAGGGAGGGACGACTAGATTTTTTGGGGCAGGCATGTTTTTAAATACACGTCCTGAAAGATCGTAGCGTGAACCATGACATGGGCAGAAAAAGCCACCTTTCCACTCAGGACCTAGATCAGCAGGTGCTAATTCAGGTCGATATGTTGGTGAGCAACCAAGATGTGTACAAATACCGACTAGCACAACAATGTTATCGCGAATAGAACGATTCTCATTTTTACAATATGGTGGTTGTTGTGAACTAGTGTCGCTTTGAGGATCTGCTAATTGATCGTCAAGTGTGGGTAATGTTAGTAATGACTCAGCTGAGCGGTTTAATACCCAAACTGGTTTACCTCGCCATTCAACGGTCATCAATTGACCGATTTCAAGCTTACTAATGTCGACTTCGACAGGGGCTCCCGCTGCTCGTGCTTTAGCACTAGGTAACATAGATAAGACAAAGGGTATGGCAACAGTAGCAGCGCCTGCACCACCAACGACGACACTAGCTGCAGTAGTCAGAAATCGTCGTTTACTGTTATCAACAGTGTGAGACATTAGAGGGGTTCTCCCAGCGGTAAATTATAAAATTATCATAAATTTATTGTAGGCCAGAAGCATCTAGCCTGGATAAAAACTTGATGATTTTATCATATACGCTGAGCTTTGGATCAAAAAAGCCCGCAATTAATGCGGGCTTTTTTTATTAAGCAATAATCGTTCAGATATTATTTTAACGCTTTTGCTGCTTTCTTGACTAGACGTTTCAATGCGCCTTTTGGATCTGTTGCTTCGATATCATCTAAGTTTGTTGGTGTACCTACGATGATTACACCCCCCATTCCTGCACCCCAATGAGGGTCACATTTGTAAAGATAAACGCCTTCCACTGTTAATGGTGGTGTTTGGAAATTCTCACCCATTTGTGAAGACCAGCCTACTGCACCTTCGGGTAGGTAATGGTGCTCACCACTATTATCAGTGAATGTAGTGTTGACGATATGACCGTTCATATTTTCCCAAGAAACAGTATCACCAGGTGCAATTTTTAATACCATTGGTTTAAATGCTGTCACTGCTGCTGTAATGACATGGTTTTCAGCCATAACAGCTGAAGAAAGTAGGACTGATGCGCCCAACAGTGTGCTGATAAGTGTTTTGCCGTATTTCATTAGGTGTTTCCTCATATGTTTTAAGTTATTTGTCTTGTCACGATTTCGGTTTAGTTTCTCACACCGAAGCTGAACCGAAGCTGAACGAGACTATGCGTCTGAGTGCATTGAGAATTACAGGAATCCCTCCCGTTTTCCGCCAAAAATTTTAACTCGATTTAAGTGGAAAAGTCCAAAGGTTAAGCGTAAACCTGTGTCAGATCACTCATATATGGCCGTACTAATAGTTTCTTTTGCACCATCGAGAACGAATGACGTCTGTCCTTTAGTGCCATCAAGTAAGGTGTACTTGAAGTCTATTATTTCCCCATTAAGTAGAGACTCGACAGTACCTAAATGCGGGCGGTCGTTACCTTGCCAGATAGGACATATGACACGTTCTGGTAGACGCTCTGCAATAATATGGTTGACACTGAAGTCTCTATCAGTAGAAATTGTTTCATTGTCGTTGACTACAATAGCCTCAATACCTTCATTAGCTGGAACGATAGTAGCGGTGAAACCACGAATCATTTTCACTGGTTTTTTGTCATCTATTTGAAAAATGGGTAATTCATTTTGTGATAGCTGATCAAAGTTATTGTCTGATAAGCTGAAATCTAACCAAATTATGCCTTCCGTAGTTTTAAAAATTGCTAGTTCAAAACCTTCTTCATTTCTGATCATGGCAGATCTTATTTCGTTCTGATTAACGCCCTGCGAAAATGTTTCAATTTGCCACTGTGCGAATACAGAAGATGAAAATATTGTGAAAATAAAAAGAGCGATTATATTGTTCATTTAACTATTACCTTCAGTTTGTTGCAGTGACCACATTGCCGCATAAGGTCCTTGAGTTGCGAGCAGTTCTCTATGATTGCCTTGTTCGATAATTCTACCTTGATCGATTACTAAAATGGTATCTGCATCAATGATGGTTGATAGACGATGGGCAATGGCTAAAGTCGTTTTATTGGTGCTGATGAATTGGAGTTGTTGATTTATCATTTGTTCAGAATGGCTATCTAATGCCGACGTAGCCTCATCAAAAATAAGAATTTTCGGATTCTTAAGTAATGTGCGTGCTATAGCAACACGTTGCTTTTCACCGCCTGATAATTTCAGACCTCGCTCACCGACTAAGGTTTCATAACCGAGCGGTAATTTCTCGATAAAGTCATGAATATGAGCTTGTTTAGCAGCATCGATAACAGCGTGTTTATCACCCTTTGGGCTGCCGTATAGAATATTGTGATAAATGGTATCGTTAAATAAAACAGTGTCTTGTGGTACTACGCCGATGGTTTGGCGGAGACTATGTTGGGCGACATCTCGAATATCTTGGCCATCAATCGTGATATTGCCCGATTGGGGATCGTAAAAACGATACAATAACCTGATTAGTGTTGATTTCCCTGATCCACTAGCACCCACAATGGCTAGTTTTTTACCCGCAGCTATAGTGAAGTTAATGTCATGCAGAATAGGGCGGTTTGAGTCGTAATAAAAATCAACATGATTAAATTGAATGGTACCTTCTTGCACTATGAGCGTTGAGGCATCAATTTTATCGACGATTTCTTGCTGCTCATCGAGCAAAGTAAACATTCGTTCCATGTCGGCTAAAGAATGGCGAATTTCACGGTAGACAAAACCAAGAAAGCCTAATGGTAAATAGAGCTGTAATAAAAAGGCATTAATTAAAACTAGATCACCCAAAGACAAATGACCATCAACAACGCCTTGGCCGGCTAGTAACATTAAAATGGTGAGACCTGTTGCGATAATGACGCCTTGGCCTATATTGAGTAACGATAGTGAAGTTTGATTTTTAACCGCAGAGCCTTCCCAAGACGTTAATTTTTCATCGTAACGTTGCAACTCATACTGTTCATTGTTGAAGTACTTGACGGTTTCATAATTGAGCAAGCTATCAACAGCCTGATTATTTGCTTTGGAATCCATATCATTCATCGCGCGACGAAACCGCATACGCCATTCCGTGATAATTAAGGTGTAAATGATATAAAACAAAATAGTCGTCGTCGTAATAACGGCATAAATGCTGTCATACTTTGTAAGAAGAATGATGATGACAAGCCCAATTTCGACTAGTGTCGGCAAAATATTAAAGATCATGAAATTCATTAAAAAGCTTATGCCGCGGGTGCCGCGTTCGATATCTCGTGAAATACCGCCTGTTTGGCGCTCTAAATGGAAGCGCAGTGATAGTTTATGTAGATGTTCGAAAATGTTGCCAGCAATACGACGAACGGAACGATAAATGACTTTAGCGAATAGTGCGTCACGTAATTCACTGAATAGACTGCTCGCTAAGCGCAAACAACCATAGGTAATGAGCATGGCAATGGGTAAATAGATTATGTCTTGCTGTTGAGGATCAAGTGCATCGATCGCACCTTTTAGCGCGAGAGGTATACCAACATTTGCGAGCTTAGCAATGGTTAAAAGAGCTAGTGCAATGCCTACGCGGCCTTTAAATTCCCATAAGTAGGGTAAAAGGCTACGGATAGCTTTCCAATCTTGATTTTCTTTCATAATTAGAGTTTAGCGGATTATTTATTAATTGATAGTGATGGCCTTTCGTTTGCCTGAAATTAAAGCATAAAAACTGTAGTCTTAGTTTTTGGGTATAATTAGCCGTTTCCTGATTGAAATTGAAAATTTTGTATGAATTTATTGTGTAAGTTTTGGGAGGTGAATATTAATGCCATTGTATGAATATCATTGTGATGCCTGTGAGCATGAATTTGAAGCATTACAAAAAATGAGTGATGAGCCCTTAATTCATTGCCCTGCCTGTGATGAGGCGTCATTACGCAAGTTAGTTTCAGCCGCAGGCTTTCGTTTGAAAGGCGAAGGTTGGTATGAAACTGACTTTAAGAGTGGCAAAAAACGTAATTTAGCCGATAGCGGACCTGACTTGTCGTCAAAAAAAACTGAAACAACAGCATAAAATTGCACATCCTTAGGGAATTAACCTGAAATGAAAAAATATCTTATCGCTGGATTGTTAGTGTGGATGCCCTTAGGTATTACTTTTCTAGTGGTACGTGCAATAGTGGACTTTTTAGACCGTACCCTATTATTGTTACCAGATGCTTACCAGCCGGATAACTTACTGGGCTTCCATATTCCAGGCTTTGGCGTGTTACTAGCAGTCGTTATGGTATTAACGACAGGCATGATTGTCGCTAACTTGTTGGGCCGTCGTATTGTTGCGGCTTGGGAATCGTTATTGGCAAGAATTCCTGTTGTGCGCAATTTATATGTTGGCATTAAACAAGTTCTAGAAGCTGTGCTGGCCGCAGATGGCAAGTCGTTCCGTAAAGTATTATTAATTGAATACCCACGTAAAGGCGTTTGGAGTCTGGCTTTTATGACCTCGGATGATTTAGGTGAGGTTCAAGAAAAAACGGAAGCTGATGTCATTAGTGTGTTTATTCCCACTACGCCAAACCCGACGTCTGGTTTTGTGCTGATGTTGCCAAGAAATGAAGTAATAGAAATGGATATGACAGTCGAAGAAGGTCTGAAAATGATTATCTCTATGGGTGTTGTCGTGCCTATCTTTAATAAAAATAAGCTTGTCAAAGGTAATTTGCCTAAATAAGCAATAAAAACTGAGTGCCACACATTTGATTGTGGTGTGACCCTAAATATATTTGAACTATTGGAATTAAACTATGCGTAGCCATTATTGCGGCGATGTGAATGAAACATTGGAAGGTCAAACGGTAACGATAGCGGGATGGATGCACCGTCGTCGTGATCACGGTGGCGTTATTTTTATTGACTTACGTGATCGTGAAGGTTTGGTTCAAGTGGTCTGTAATCCTGAAGATGCAGCAAGTTTTGCTATAGCAGAAAGTGTGCGTAGTGAATATGTATTGCAAATTGAAGGTGCAGTAAGATTACGCCCAGAAGGTAGTGATAACCCAAACATGGGCAGTGGTAAAATCGAAATCGTTGCCAAGCGCATGACTATTTTGAATAGTTCTGAAACACCACCCTTCCCATTAACTGAACAAGCAGAAGTCAGTGAAGATGTACGTTTGCGCCATCGTTATATTGATTTACGTCGTCCTGAAATGCTGCAAAAGTTACGTTTTCGTTCAAAAATAACCAGCATATTGCGCCGTTTTCTTGATGAGAATGGTTTCTTAGATATCGAAACTCCGATTCTAACTAAGGCAACACCAGAAGGTGCGCGTGACTATTTAGTGCCCAGTCGCACACATCCTGGAGACTTTTTTGCCTTGCCACAATCACCACAATTGTTTAAACAATTACTGATGGTGGCAGGAATGGATCGTTACTATCAGATCGTGCGTTGTTTCCGCGATGAAGATCTTCGCGCCGATCGTCAGCCTGAATTTACTCAAGTCGATATCGAAACTTCATTTGTTGAAGAAGAAGATCTAATGACGATGATGGAAGAAATGATTCGTAGTCTGTTTGCTAACGTATTAGAACAGGCTTTACCTAATCCTTTCCCACGTATGACTTATGCTGATGCAATGAGGCGTTACGGTAGTGATAAACCTGACTTACGAATTGATTTAGAACTCGTTGAAATTAGCGACTTAATGACAAGCGTTGACTTTAAAGTGTTCTCTGGTCCAGCGAATGATGAAAATGGTCGAGTTGCTGCTTTAAGAGTACCCGCAGGTGCTGAATTGAGCCGTAAGGCGATCGATGATTACACACGTTTTGTCGGTATTTATGGCGCTAAAGGTTTGGCCTATATTAAGGTGAATGATATTGATGCCGGCCGTGAAGGTTTGCAATCGCCTATCTTGAAGTTTTTACCTGACGAAGTGGTTGCTGCAATTATGCAACGCGTCGAAGCTCAAACGGGTGATTTAGTATTTTTTGGTGCTGATAGTATTAATATTGTTAATGAAGCATTGGGTGCTTTACGCGTTAAGTTAGGTCATGATTTAAGTTTAGTGAAACATGGTTGGCAACCATTGTGGGTAGTGGCTTTCCCAATGTTTGAATGGGATGAAAAATCGAATCGTTGGTCAGCATTGCATCATCCGTTTACAGCGCCACGTGAAGCTGATCTTGGTTTATTAGAAACAGATCCAGGTAAATGTCTATCGCGTGCTTACGATATGGTGTTGAATGGTACTGAATTGGGTGGCGGTTCGATGCGTATTCATAAAGCAGATGTGCAAAGCCAAGTATTTGAATTATTAGGCATTTCGAAAGAAGAGGCCGATGATAAATTTGGCTTCCTATTAGAAGCTTTGAAATTTGGTTGCCCGCCTCATGGTGGTTTAGCCTTTGGTTTAGATCGTCTTGCTATGTTGATGACGGGTTCATCGTCTATTCGCGATGTAATGGCCTTCCCTAAAACACAATCGGCGAGCTGTTTATTGACTAACGCACCAAGTTCGGTGAGTGAAGCGCAATTAAAAGAGTTGAATATCCGAGTGCGTAAACACGTTACATTGGCAGAAACAACAGAAAAATCTTAAGGCAAATACAAGGCTAAGAGGGCAGTTCAGATGAGTGACAATAATCCGACAACATCATGTAGCCAACAGCGATATGAAGTGCATCCAACCGATCTGCCCTTGAGTTGTCCGATGCCAAATATGACGCTTTGGGATGCACACCCCAAAGTCTATCTAGATATACAAAGCAAGGGTGAGGTCTCGTGTCCCTATTGTGGCGCACTATATGTGTTGGTTGAATGAACAAGGTCATCCACGTCGCAGTTGCAACCATCGTTAATGCTGACAACCAGGTATTATTAGCTTTTCGGCAAGCGCATCAACATCTGGGCAATTTATGGGAATTTCCTGGCGGTAAAGTAGAAGCGGGTGAAACGGTTTATGATGCTTTAAAGCGTGAAGTTTTGGAAGAATTAGCTATTACGGTCATTGCTGCCAAACCATTGCTGACTGTTTGTCACGACTATGACGATCGATCGGTTTTGTTGGATGTCTGGCATGTCGATAAATTTTCTGGAACACCAAAAGGTCAAGAAGGTCAAAGATTACAATGGTGTGCTATATCTGATTTAGTTGATATCGATTTTCCATCAGCTAATGTAGCTATTATTTCAGCCCTCCAAGCATTGCGATAATAAATTAAAAATTCGAGTATTAGGGGTAATATAAAATGAGTCTTGCAGAAACCATTCCTAAAAAATTGCAATCAAGAATTGATCATATTATTGATAATGTCACGCCCAATCCGTGGTTGTCAGAAGCTCAAAAACAAGATTATATTGCGAAGATAAAAGTATTGCTTGAGCAAAAAAATGCCGTATTAATTGCCCATTATTATGTGGATGATGAGTTACAAGCTTTGGCTGAACAAACAGGCGGTTATGTCTCTGATTCACTAGATATGGCTAATTTCGGTGCTCAACATCAAGCCAGTACTCTGGTGATATGTGGTGTGCGATTCATGGGTGAAACAGCAAAGATTTTGAGCCCAGAAAAAACAGTCATAATGCCCACCTTGGAAGCCGAATGTTCCTTAGATTTAGGCTGTCCGATAGAAGAATTCAGTCAATTTTGTGATCAATACCCTGATCATGAAGTGGTTGTTTATGCCAATACTAGTGTTGAAGTAAAAGCACGTGCAGACTGGATTGTGACCTCAAGTAATGCGATTCAGATCATTCAACATGTAATGTCCCAAGGTAAAAAAATCATTTGGGGACCGGATCGTCATTTAGGCCAATATATTAATAATAAAACCGGTGCTGATATGATTCTTTGGCAAGGTCATTGTATTGTTCATGATGAGTTTAAACGTTATGAACTTGAAGCCTTGATGCAAAAACACCCAGATGCTGAAGTATTAGTTCATCCAGAAGCACCTGAATCTATTATTGCAAAAGCAGATTTTGTCGGCTCAACTAAACAAATTATCGCGGCAGGCAAGGCTTCAAAAGTGGATACCCTAATTATTGCTACTGATTATGGTTTATTTTATAAAATGAGCCAAGTCGTACCGAATAAACGTCTGATCCCTGCACCTACGGGGGGCAAAAGTGCTACGTGTAAGAGTTGCGCCCACTGTCCGTGGATGGGAATGAATACACTAGTTAATTTGTACGAAACGTTACGCGATACTAAAAATATGGTCGAGGTTGACGAGAAAACACGCCTGAAAGCATTAATACCATTAAATCGAATGTTAGAGTTTTCATATCAACAAGGTATTCTGACTGCTGGCGATGCCTAAGCTCAATTGTTATCCGGAAATAGTATCTCGACCAGATTAACTAATGATAATCAGAAGGGTTATATTCATCTATGTCGAACTGTTCAATTTGAGATGACTTATCTGGAATTCGATGATTTTCGGCTGCCCAATCGCCCAAGTCGATTAATTTACAACGTTCGCTACAAAATGGTTTCCAAGCTTGATCATCTTGCCAAGGAACTGATTGGCCACATTGCGGACATTGAACGATAGTTTTAGTCATAAAATCGCCGGCTACATTGCACAAATGCTAAGTGAAAAATCGACATCTTCAGTTATTTGCTTAGCACGTTGGTTAATATCAAAGTGCATGAGTCGTACTGTAAAACGATGTTTTCCGCCACTTATTTCTGGGTAGTAGGAAGTGTTATTAATCACTTGCACACGAATCAATTGATTGGCTTGGCTACTATCTAAGTTTTGTTGGAAAAATCCAGCATTAGCTGTGGCAGATAAAAATCCAGTACTACCGCGGATTAATCTAAGTGATATTTCAATAGCAGCACGCATACTTGCAAATTGATTTAGCCACTTGAGTAGCTGTTGTTTGCGGGTCTCATATGGCGTATGGCGCAACCAGAAATGATAGGCGGGTAAATCAAAGTCACAACTTCCGCCTGGAATACTCGCGCGCTGGCGAATACTGTACAGAAAATCATTTTCGCGTAACGTTTGACCAATAGCGGATTTACTTAGATGTAATGAATCTAAAATCTGGTCTAATTCATCGAGTAAACTATCGAGTGCGCGTTTATCAACACCTGGCGAGTTTTCAAGTGCGGATAGTGTGCTGACAAGACGCTCTAATTCTTTAACGATTTCTTGTTTTAGATCGCTACGTTCAAAAACAGATAAAAGGCTAAGTAAACCATCAATTGCGTTACGATTATTTAATTCGTCATTATGTTTTAAGGCGTGATCAACACGCGCGAATAAAAATTCAAGTCGGAGGAATGTGCGTATGCGCTCATTGAGCGGTTGTTCGTAAATAATTTTTTCAGGCACAGGCGATTTAAATAAGGATCATAAAACGCTTATTGTCCATGACTATCGTTATGCTGGCAACTTGATGATGAATTATTTGCAAGAGAAAGGTACTTTTTATGTAAGTTATCGACCCGTTTCTTGAGGTGTTTTAGTGCATTATTATTCGAAATAACATCATCGGCACAGGCCAAGCGTTGCTGGCGGTTTTTTTGGCTATTGATTATCAACTGAGCATCATCAATAGTCATATTGTCGCGTTCACATAAGCGAGTAAGTTGCAGCGACAAATCAATATCAATAACTAAAATACGATCAACTAGTTCAGTCATATCGGCTTCTATCAGCAAGGGAATTGCTAATATGCAATAGGGTGTATTTAAGGCATTACTTTGCTGAATTAACTGCAAGCTAATGCGCGGATGAAGGATTATTTCTAACTGTTGTTTTGCTTTGTCATCAGAGAAAACGAGTTGGCGTAGATACTGACGATCGAGTTCACCATTTGGCAGGCATATATCATGACCAAATGTGCGAATTATCTCGTTATAAGCTTCTTGCTGAGGCCCAACCAATTGTCTAGCAATGACATCGGCATCAATGATTGGGATGTCGTGTTGTGAAAATAAACGACAAACCGTTGATTTTCCACTGGCAATGCCGCCTGTAAGCCCAATTTTTAACATAGGATCTTAGCTGGCACCAGTCCAGCTAAGATAAGTATAGGTAATGGCATCACCCCAAACTAATGCGATCCAACCTGCTGCAGCGAGATAAGGGCCAAATGGGATAGGAATATTACGTTCATGTTGCCGAAAAATAATGAGTGACATGCCGACAATGGCGCCCACTAACGATGATAATAATATGATGGACGGCAAGAGCAACCAACCGAACCATGCACCTAAGGCGGCTAACAACTTGAAATCACCGTAGCCCATACCTTCCTTGCCTGTAACCAGTTTAAAACCATGGAATACTAGCCACAACGATAGGTAGCCTGCAATGGCACCGATCACACTGGATGATAAGTCAGTGTAAACCGTAAACAAGTTAAAGACGATGCCTAACCATAACAGCGGTAATGTAATGCTGTCAGGTAAAAGTTGATGATCAATATCAATAAATGTCAGGGTGATGAGAGACCAAGTTAATAAAAGTGCACCTAGACAAGTCCAATCAAAACCAAAATGCCAAGCGACAATACCTGAAAGAAGGCTTGTTAAAGCTTCAATCAGTGGGTACCGTTTTGAAATAGCGGCTTTACATTGTTTGCATTTGCCACCTAAAAATAGGTAACTAATAACCGGAATATTTTCGATAGCAGTAATCGCGTGATTACAATGAGGACAACGTGAACGCGGCACACTCAATGTAAAAGATGCTGTTGTTTCGGTTGCTAGATTATTAAGTTCATCACATTGTGTTTTCCAATCGCGCTCCATCATGATTGGTAGCCGATAAATAACGACGTTAAGGAAGCTGCCAACTAATAAGCCAAAAATGCTAATTATGAAGACAAACCAAAGTGGCGACGATTGAAGCAGTACAATTAAATCCATTACTATACGACCGCACCCAGTTTGAATATAGGTAAGTACATCGCGATAACCAGCGTACCAATCAAGCCGCCCAAAATGACCATGATCATGGGTTCCATTAACGCCGTCATATTATCAACGGCATCATCAACCTCTTGTTCATAAAAATCAGCGACTTTAGCTAACATGGCATCGAGTGAGCCAGATTCTTCACCAATCGCAACCATTTGCACCACCATATTGGGAAATATCTCAGTCTCTTTCATGGCGACATTTAATTGGGTACCTGTTGAAACATCATCACGCATTACCATTGTAGCTTCGCTGAACACGATATTGCCGGTTGCTCCGGCAACCGATACCATTGCTTCAACCATCGGAACACCCGCTTTAAACATGGTGGAAAAGGTACGTGAAAAGCGTGCAATAGCCCCTTTTTCTTGAATGATACCGATGACGGGAATTTTAAGTAGCATACGATCAAAAAAGTGTTGTACTTTTCGCGAACGACGTTTACTTTCTTTTATAGCGTATATGGCAGCGATGATCGTGCCAAAGATGATCCACCAATACTCTTGAAATACTTGAGATACATTGATAACTGCTTTGGTGAGCCCCGGTAAGTCGGCACCGAATCCTGTAAATAATGCTTCGAACTGCGGAATTACGAAAATCATTAAGATTGCAGTAACGACAAAGGCAACGACAATGATGGCGATAGGGTAAACCAATGCTTTTTTGATTTTAGCTTTTAAAGCTTCAGTTTTTTCTTTATAGGCTGCAATTTCATGTAATAGTGTTTCTAAGGTACCTGATTGTTCACCAGCATGAACTAAACTAACAAAAAGGTCATCGAAATATAATGGAAATTTACCCAATGATTCAGCCAAACTAGTACCTGATTCTACATCGATCTTAATGGCCAAAATCATTGCCTGCATACTGGAATTTTCATGGCCTTCACCAATAATTTGCATGGATTGCATCAACGGTACGCCGGCAGACATCATCGTGGCTAACATGCGACTGAATACTGCGATGTCGGAAGGTTTGATTGATGGCTTTCTAGGCGCAAACAGATCTTTAGGTTTCTTTTTGACCTTGATTGGATTGATACTTTGGCGACGGAGAATGGCCTTGACTTCGTTAATACTCGCTGCCGACTCCTGGCCTTTTATACGCCGGCCGTCTTTATTAGTACCCTGCCAAATAAAGACCGGATCAACTTTCTTTTTAACCGCTTTAGTTGGTTGTGCCACGGATTACTCCTTAATTACTCGGTTTAATTCTTCAAGACTCGTCATGCCTGCGGCTACTTTTCTGAGACCGGATTTTCTTAAATCATCGATGCCTTCTTTTTCAGCTTGATCGGCCAAGGTCATTGCATTACCACCTTCCATAATAATTCGGCCCATCTCCTCGGAAATAGGCATAACTTGGTAAATACCAACACGGCCCTTGTAACCCAAAGTACAGCTATCACACCCCGTCGCTTTGAAAATTGTCATGCCACTATCTATTTGTGCTTGTGTGAAACCTTCTTCTAATAGTGCTTCGACGGGGGTGTTATCCGCTTTTTTACATTTACTGCATAAGCGGCGGCCTAGACGTTGGGCAATAATAAGTGATACTGCTGAGGCGATATTGAACGCAGGAACCCCCATATTGGCTAAACGAGTAAGGGTTTGTGGTGCATCATTAGTATGTAAGGTTGAAAATACCATATGGCCAGTTTGTGCGGCTTTGATAGATATTTCAGCCGTCTCTAAATCTCGTATCTCACCGACCATGATGACATCTGGATCTTGGCGAAGAAAGGCTTTTAACGCCGAAGCGAAGGTCAATCCCACCGTAGGATTGATATTGACTTGATTGATCCCCGCCAAACTAATTTCTGCGGGATCTTCCGCGGTAGAAATATTTCTATCATCAGTATTCAAAATACTAAGTGCCGTATAAAGAGATACAGTTTTACCACTACCTGTCGGGCCGGTGACTAGCACCATGCCATAAGGTTGATGCATGGCTTCCATGAATATTTTCTTTTGGTCAGGTTCATAACCTAAAACATCGATCCCTAGTTGTGCACTGGTCGGATCAAGAATACGTAATACGATTTTTTCACCGTATAAGGTTGGGCAGCTACTAACACGAAAATCAATCGTTTTGGTGGCGGATAACTTGAGCCGCATCCTACCATCTTGCGGCACACGACGTTCGGCGATATTTAACCGAGATAACACTTTGAGGCGTGCGGCAATTCGTCCGCCGAGGTTAACGGGTGCTGATTGTGCTTCTTGTAAAATACCGTCGATTCGGATTCGCACACGGTATTTTTTTTCATAAGGCTCAAAGTGAATATCGGATGCGCCAGACTTGATGGCATGGGTTAAGATACCATTGATAAACCGCACGATAGGTGTTTCGTCAACGTCTAAAGTGCCTGGCTCTTTTCGGTCGGTTACATCATCTGGACCGAGATCAATATCATCTAAATCAGCACCACCAAAGTCATCAAATTTTTCAGCACTTTTATCTAAGGCACGCTCAATTGCGGCCGTTAATTTTTGCTCTTCAACCAAAACCGCAAAAGTATTCATACCTGTACTAAATTGATACTCATCTAATGCTTGTAGATTGGTAGGATCTGACATGGCGACATGGAGGCGGTTACCGCGCCGATATAGCGGTAAGGCATGATGTTTACGAATAAGGCTTTCTTTTATCAACGAGGTGGCTGCCACATCCATATTCATCGCGTCGATATCAAATAGCGGCACGCCAAATTCTTGGGAAGCGACTAAGGCGATGGCATGGCTATCAAGAATTTTATTGCGTACTAGATAGCTAACAAAAGGCTGATTAGCCTTTTTGGCATGTTTTTGGGCGGACAGGGCGTCCTCCTCACTTAATAGGCCATCAGTGATAAGGCGCCTTGCTAAACCGCTGAGTCTGATTGATTCCGTATTTTCCATGATATGCGCGATGACCTAAAAGCTAAAGATAGTGTTATTTAGCGCTTATATTATGTAAGTTATTCGATAATTTCTAGTTTGTAAGTCGAGACGAGTTACCTGCTTCCCGTATATACTGCTTACAATTGATCGATATTGGAAATAATAATGCAAAAATTGATGAGTTGGAAACGGTTAATAATGATAGTAAGTGTTTTGACCGTATTAACAGCATGTGGCCAGAAAGGAGATTTATATTTGCCGGAAGATCATGCCTTGATGAGCTCGGAGACAGAATAGAAAATGGATCTTTTTGATTATAAATTAGGTGAATTATTTGCTGAAGATGTCGCCGTAGCCAACATCGCTGAGCAATTTGGCACCCCTGTTTACGTGTATTCTCGGGCAACATTAGAACGTCACTGGTTAGCATTTGATAAGGCCTTTTCAGGTCAAAAACATTGTGTGTGTTACGCGGTAAAAGCAAATTCTAACTTAGCGGTTTTAAATGTATTAGCTCGATTAGGTTCTGGTTTTGATATTGTTTCTGGAGGTGAATTAGCCCGAGTATTGGCCGCTGGTGGACAAGCCAATCGTATCGTTTTTTCCGGAGTAGGTAAGACAGTTGCGGAAATTAGCTATGCTTTGCAGCAAGGCATTCGTTGTTTTAATGTGGAATCAATACCTGAATTGACTCGCATTAACGATGTAGCGAGCGAATTAGATCGCCGTGCCGCAATTTCGATCCGAGTTAATCCTGATGTCGATGCACAAACACACCCTTATATATCTACTGGCTTAAAAGAAAATAAATTTGGTATTGCCATTGAACAAGCGGAGTCAGTATACCTACAAGCACAAGCCTTATCTCATTTAGATGTCGTGGGCATTGATTGTCACATTGGCTCACAACTTACTTCGGTTACTCCTTTTGTCGATGCTTTAAAGCGCGTATTGACATTAATCGATAGGCTTGCGGAACTGGGGATTAAGCTTACGCATTTGGATATTGGTGGCGGCCTTGGCATTACTTATAAGAGCGAAGCCCCACCTAGTCCGGCTGAATATGCCGCCGCCTTGCGCGCTCTATTAGTGGATAGTGACTTGGAGATATTGTTGGAGCCAGGTCGTGCTATTGCAGGAAATGCTGGTATTTTGGTGACCAAAGTGGAATACATTAAACCGACAGAAGACAAACAATTTGCGATTGTCGATGCGGCGATGAATGACTTATTACGACCCGCTTTATATCAATCATGGATGGATATTCAAGCTGTGATGCCTGATGACTCTTTAGTCCCACAAAATTTTGATATCGTTGGGCCTATTTGTGAAACGGGCGATTTTCTAGGTAAAGATCGCCTGTTAGCGATTAAACCCAATGATTTATTAGCAATTCGTTCGGCGGGTGCTTACGGTTTTACCATGAGTTCTAATTATAATTCACGTCCTCGTGCCGCCGAAGTGATGGTTGATGGCAATAAAATCTATGTAGTACGTGAACGCGAAACTATCGAATCCTTATATGCTGGCGAACAGCTGTTGCCGGCGTAATCAATATGTTGAAATTTAGCAAAATGCATGGTCTTGGCAATGATTTTGTGTTGATTGATGCCATTAATCAACAGGTAGCGTTAAGTGCCAGCCAAATTCGCTTGTTAGCTGACCGACGTTATGGCATTGGCTGTGATCAGTTATTGCTGGTCGAAAAGTCATCCAACCCCGCAGTCGATTTCAAATATCGTATCTTTAATGCGGATGGTGGCGAAGTTGCGCAATGTGGTAACGGTGCCCGCTGTTTTGCTCGATTTGTCCATGATAAAGGTTTAACAGATAAAACAACGATTGCTGTTGAAACGGCTTCAGGAGTGATTCACCCTAGTCTGAAAAGTGGTGACGAAGTGACTGTAGATATGGGCTTACCACAATTTTCACCACTGAACATTCCTTTTGTTACCGATACGCAATCTATTACTTATAACTTGCCAATAGTGGATAGACAGGACGTGGAAATAAGTGCCGTTTCAATGGGTAATCCACATGCGGTATTGTTGGTTGATGATATTAATAAGGCCGAAGTGAATACATTAGGGCCTATCATTGCGCAACATCATCAATTCCCTGAGCAAGTGAATGTTGGTTTTATGGAAGTGGTTAATTCTAACCAAATTAATCTGCGGGTATTTGAACGTGGTGCAGGTGAAACACTGGCCTGCGGTACCGGAGCATGCGCTGCGGTAGTGAGTGGTATCCAGCGTGGCTTATTAGCGCGAGAAGTTAAGGTTAAACTGCCTGGTGGCGAATTAGTAATTGAATGGTCTAATGACAATGCATCTGTCTGGATGACGGGGCCAACAACACACGTATTTGATGGGGAAATAGCATGGGCGACGATAAACTCGAATTAACAGCAGAGCAGGTGGCTGCCTATTTGAAAAAACATTCTGACTTCTTTATTTA
>Ga0105053_10002614_pt1 | contig 27821 bp, 11 predicted proteins | sample BON01_FD_78093 | JGI IMG/M metagenome (GOLD analysis project Ga0105053, IMG submission 78093) | Freshwater microbial communities from Lake Bonney liftoff mats and glacier meltwater in Antarctica - BON-01 | ecosystem: Environmental > Aquatic > Freshwater > Ice > Glacier meltwater | place: Lake...
AAACCCAACGCGAAAAGAACAACACAAAGCCTAGTCGAGCGGCGTGACGGCCAGGAGCAAAAGCCGCCGCCGCGCGGCCAGAGCGCTGCCGCCGTCCGGCGCGTCGCCGCCGCCGCCGCCCCCGCCCGCCCCTCCCTCCCCGCCCCCTCCCTCCGCCCCTCCCCCCGCCTCCCACAGCCGCGCCTCGTCCGCCAGCGCCTCGCCCGCCAGCGCAGCCTCGCGCTCGGCCCCCTCCAGGGCGGCGGCCAGCCGCATCTCCAGGATGCGCTCGGGCGGGGGGACCGCGGCCGCGCACCACGGCCGCGCGCGCTCGAGCGTCGCGAAGAAGAGCGCGCTGGTGACGCTCGCCTGGGCGACGCGCGGCGCCCCGCCGGCGAACAGGGCGCGGGCGCCGCGCGCCCTGAGGATGCGTTGCAGGGCGCCGAGGGCGCCCGCGCGGCCGTCGGGCGGCGAGCACTGCACCATCACCTTGACCACGTCCAGGGGGGTGGTCACGGCGGCGGCGGCGGCGCCGGCCGCGCCGCCGAGGGCCATGTGCTGCCAAGGCGCCGGCGCCGCCGCCTCCGCCGTGCCGCCGCCGCCGCCGCTGCCGCGGGGGTCGCCGCCGCCGGCTGCGCCAAGCGCGCCCGACTCGTCCGCCCAGCGCCGCAGCCGCCCGTAGAGAGCGAACGAGATGGCCGCCTCGGGGATGTCGCGCGCGAGCGTCGGGCCAAAGCCCGCCCACAGGCCCGCGGGCCCGGCCTCGGCCGCCAGCGCCGCGCGCGCCGCCGACAGCACGTCGGGGTAGAGCCAGGCCTGCACGCGGTGCTTGAGCACGTCGGCGGGCACGCGCACGGCGGCGGAGCAGGCCGCGCCGCAGGCGGCGGCGGCGACGTGGGCGACGGCGGCGGCGCGGCGCTGGCGCTCGCGCGGGCAGGCGGGGGCGGCGGCCGGGGTGGTGGGGGGGGCGTCTCGAGACGCGCTGCTGCCGCTGCTGCTGCTCCCGCTGGTTCTGCCGCTGGTGCTACCACTGCTGCTGCTGCTGCTTCTGCTGTAGCTGCCGCTGGCGCCGCCATGCTGCTTCTGCTGGTGGTGCCAGCGCACGGAAGAAGAAGACGGCGGCATCGCCACCGGCCCCGCAGCCACGCCCGCCCGCCGGCGCTCGCCGTCGCACTGGCCGCACGGGCACAGCGCAAAGGCCACCGCCGCCGCCGCCGCGTCCTCCCCCCGGACGCCGTCCGTCAGGCGGCGCATCAGGCCCGCGTGAGCCACCTCGTACACGGCGAAATACACGGCCGCCGCGGGCACGGCGCCGAGCATCGCGCCGGAGAGGCCGAGGTAGGCGTCCGCGAGGACGGCGCGGGCGCGGGCGGCGCCCGTCAGGCCGGAGCACGATCGCAGCAGCACCAGCGAGGCGGGCTCGGCCGTGGCGGTGGCGGTGGCCGACGATCCTGATGCCGTCGCTGCTGCTGCCGCCGCCGCCGCGGCTGCCGACATCGAGGCCGAGGGGCGCGCCGTGGGCGCCATTGCCGACAGGGACGACGGCGGGCGCGACAGCGCGCCAGACCCCAGCCCTCCCCCCACTCCGCCGCCGCCGCCGCCGAGCGAGACAGGGCTCGCCGACCGCGACCCTGCTCCCGCCGTCGCCGCCACCGCCGCGCGCACGCGGGACGGCGCGGCCGCCGCCAGCTGCATCCGCGTCTTGATCGTGTCAATCGGGTGGAAGGCCAGCGTGGCGACTGCGCGGGCGACGGCGCCGGCCAGGGCGGCGGCGGCGGCGTTGTGCGCGACCTCGGCGTCGGCGCGATTCTGGGCGTTGAAGGCGGCGGCCGTCAGCAGCGCCGCCAGCGGGCGGGCGTCGGATGAGGAGGGCCGAGGCGTCATCGCTACCGCGGCGCGCGCGCGCCTTGTGCGTGCGTTTTGACGACCGGTTTTTGTTTCCGGAAGACCTGTCGGAGAGGGAGAGGTCAACACGGGAAACGCGCTTTTTTAGAAACCCGCTTTTTGATACGCGCGCGCGCGCGCGACCAAGCTCGTGGATCGGTTTATCGCATTGGCGCTGACATTCGCCCGGAGAGCGGTGACTGGGGGGCGGCGGTGCAAGTGCCCTTTTTGTCGGGCCCGAACAAAGAAACGGAAGACGCGTTGCACCCAGCACAGTCCTAGTGTCTCGCAACGCGGGCTTTGGGGTGTGCGTGCTCCAATGCGAGGGAGGGACAATGCGGGGCCTGTTTATGAAGTCAACTCGGCGCGAACTTTGCTGAATCGCGCGCCGGAGCTATCCGTATGCCAAGGCAGGCGCGACAGGCAGGCCGGCACGCTGCGGACGTTTTTTGCTGCTTTCGCTCACTATTTTGGCGCGCGCGCGCAAAACCGCCACATCATCGCCATCCCTTTGATGTTGATTGTCGTTCACACACGCACAAACCATTTGGTCTAGGCGATCAGCGCGGCCGTGCGCGCGGCGACGCGGGCGGACGCGGCGGCGTTGACGAGAAACAGCAGGCGGACGGGGCGGAGGCGAGGCGACGGCAAGGGGGCGGCAGGCGCGGCGGCGGCCTCCTCGTCGCCGCCGTCCCCTTTGCCCGCTGCGGCGGCAACGGCCGCCGCCGCCTCTGTCAGCCCCGCCGCCCGGCCCCCCCCGCCGCCAAACTCGAGCAGGCTCAGGTGCGGCACGGCGACAGTCGCCCCCGGCGGCACGCGCACGCCGTCCACGCGCACCTCGCCGCGGCCCACGCACGTCAGCTCCCAGGCGGCCGCGGGAAGCGCCTCGACGGCCGCCCCGGCCGCGCTGGCCTGCCGCCGCCGCGCCGCGCGCGCCCCCCGCGACGCCGCCTCGGCCTCTGCCGCCGCGCCGGCCGTCACCGCCGCCCCCGTCGACGGGACGAGCGCCAGGTACGCCTGCAGCCGCGACACGCTCGCACCCGCGCCGCCCAGCCGCGACAGGTCCACGTCCACGGGCACGCGCCCGGAGGAGCCCAAGGAGCCGCCGCCGCCGCTGCGCCCTCCCCCTCCCCCTCCCCCTCCCCCGCCCCCGCCCCCGCGGCCGACCGAGAGCACCGTCCGCCGCAGCGCCACGCGCGCCGCCCCCGAGCACAGGCAGGCGAGCGCGCCCTGGGCGTCGAGCAGCTGCGCGGTGGCGGCCGAGGCCGCGCGCTCGAGCTCGGCGACGGCGGCGGCGCGCGCGGCGAAGCGGGCGCGGCCGCTGTCGCCAGCGGGGGGCGCGGCGGCGGCGGCGGCGGCGACCGCGGCGTCGGCGGCGTCGGCGGGCGGCGGGAGCGGCGGCGCCAGCAGCAGCTCTTCCTCGAGGTCGGACAGGGAGGGCACGTCGGGCCGGGGCAGGCCGGCGGCGTCGACCAGCGCGGCGGCGGCGTCCTCCTCCTCGTCCTGCTGCTGCTGCTCGCCGTCTCCTTCGCCCCGGCCCTCGGCGCCAGAGGGCGCGTGCGGCGGCCAGGCGCAGCCCACGGCGGCAAAATCGCGCCGGTCGTCCCCCGCGCGGCCAAAGGGGCTGCCGCCGCCGGCGGCCGCAGCCGCGGCCGCCTGCGGCGTCATCGCCGGCACGAGCGCGTCCTCGTCGCCGCCGACGCCGCCCCCATTGGCGTCGCCGTTGACGTTGCCGTTGCCTTGCGCCCGCCTCTCGTCCTCGTCCATCTTGGCGACCAGGGAGGCGCCGGCGCCTTCCCCTCGGACGGCCTGGGGCTCATCGCGTCCGTCCTGCTGCGCGCCGCCGGCGGCGGCCGGAGCCTCGAAGAACTCGCCGCCAAAGCCGACGGCAGCGTCGCCGTAGGGGCGGCAACCGCCCCCGGCCGCCAGCTCCGCGGGCACGCGCACGAGCTGCTGCTGCTGCTGCTGCTGCTGCAGCTGCTGGGCGCCGGCGGGCTCGGCCGCGTGGTCGCCGTTGGCCGGCGACTCCGGGGCCGCCGGCCCGAGGCCCACGCGGGCGCGCAGCACGTCGAGCGCCGGCCGCCGCCGCCGCCCCCGCCGCTGCTCCGGCTGCGCCTCGTCCTCCTCCTGCTCGTCGGCGGCGCCTTGCTCGCCCCCGTCCTCCCGGCCTTCCTCCTCCGCCTCGGCCTCGGCCTCCGCTTCTGCCCGCGCCTCCTCGAGCGCGGCCACGTACTCGACCGTGTAGACCCGCACGAGTGTCCTCAGGACGGGCAGCACGTCGTCCAGGCGCGGCGGCGGCGGCGCCGGGGGCAGCGGCGGGCGCGGCGCAGGCGTCGCGGTCGCGGACCGGCGCCGGCGCTTGCCGCCCTTCCTCGCGCGCCCGGCGCCGGCGGCCGCCTCGGCGTCGCCGACCTCTGCGCTCGTCTCGGGCGGGACGGTCTCGCGGCCGCCGCCGCGGCCGGACGTCTCGGTGGCGCCGCCCGCTGCTGCTGCGCCGCCGTCCTTGGCGTTGGGGCGCGCGCGCTTTGACAGAGAGGGCTGCGCCGCTGCCGGGGCTGCTGCTGTTGCCGCCGCCGCGCCGTCGTCCCCGGCGTCGGAGGCCGCTGTAGTGATGCACGTTGTCGTGTGGTTGAGTTTGTATCGGGGAAGAGACGGTGAGGAAGGAAGCGCGCACGAAATCGGAAACTTGCAAATTCGAGTGCACGCCGACGCAATGACGCAAAGCAGCCCGAGGCACTCACGTGCTGAGCGGGTCATCGGCCAGACCCCGAAGGCGCCCGCGCGCCGGCCTCGGACGCGGGGCAGGAGGAGTACGCAGGGGGCGTTTGTTGTTGATGTTTGGAGGCTCGCAGGAGAGGGGCCGAACACTTGTCTCTCTCCGCGCTTGGATGGTTTTGCCTAGGTTGCGCGCGTCGATGATGATGGCGTTGATGGTGTAATGTTGACAGGGTGCGCGAGTTCCGAGGAAGAACAAAGTGTTGCACTTGTCTGTTACCCGCGCCGCTCGAAGAAGAGCGGGCGCGGCGCGCGCTCGCCCTCGTCGCCGCGCCATCCGGCCGCTAGCCGCCAGGACGAGGGGCTCAAGGTTTCTCAGGCCGCAGGCACCTCCGCCACGTGCGCCCACCCGGGCCTGCCCTCCCAGTCGGGAGGGTCGCGCAGGTCCCGTCGCCGCCGGCGGCCCGCGGCGGCCCGCCGCAAACCGTCCTCGCCCGCCCCGCCGACGACGGCGCCGCCGCCGCCGCCCGCTCCCTCCCCCGTCCCTGCTGCCCCCGTCCCCTCTCCCGCCGCCTCCTCGGCCGCCCCTCCCGTCTCCTCGGCCCCCGCCCGCCGCTCCGCCCACAGCTCGAGCCGCGCGCCCGCGCTGGTCGGCAGCATCGTCTCGATCGCCTCGTACACCCCGCGCGGCACGCGCCACGCCCGCCCCCTGCCGGCCACCACGCAGTCGAGCACCACGTCCGGCGACCGCTGGTGCCGCAGCTCGATCGCCCGGGTGCCCTCGGCCGCACCGTCCGCCCGGCGGAAGAAGAGCAGCGTGCGGTGCGAGCGGGCGGCCAGGGGGGCGGGCAGCCGGAGGACGGTGTTTGCGGGCGACAGCAGCACCCAGGCGAGGCTCTCGACGTAGACGTAGTCCCACGCGGAGAGGGCGTCGACGACCGCGGCGATGTGCTCCTTGCGCGCCCACACGAAGACGAAGCCGCGCGGGCAGAGGCGCGGCACGGGCAGCGTGCGCAGGCGGCGGGCGGCGCGGGCGCGGCGCACGGCCGCGCCGGCGAAATAGGCAGCGGCCGCCGCCGCCGCCGCCGCCGCCGCCGCCGCCGGGTGCTGCTGCTGCTGCTGCTGCTGGCTCGCCGCGCCCGTCTCGTCCTCTTCCTCGTCCTCCCATCCGCTGTTGATCAGGATCGCCTGGTACTCCCTCCCGCCCCGCGGCAGGGCGCGGTCAAAGTCGAGCGCCGTGAGGTCGGCCACCTCGGCGTAGACGGGCGGCGCGGGCAGCGGCGTCGTGGCAGGCGGGGGAGCCGGGGCGGCGACGGCGACGGCGGCGGGGACTGAGGGCGCGGCGGCGTCCGGGGCGTCGTCCTGCTCTGCTGGCTGCTGGTGCTCTCTCGCCTGCTGCGGCACGGGCGCCCGCGCCTCGCCTGCTCCTGCTGCTGCTACTGCTGCTGCTGCCGTTTCGACGGCCGGCGCGGCTACTGGCAACGGCGGCGGCGGCGGCGGCAGCGCAAACGCCGGCCGCCGGACAAACGGCGCGACCGCGCGGCCCCACGACGCCGGCAGCGGCAGCGGCGGCACGCGCACCTGCGCCACGGCGCCGTCGGCGTCGGCGTCGGCGGCGGCGGCCGCGGCCTTGACGCGCCGCCGGACGAGGGCGTCGGTGTCGCGGTTGTGCTGCGCGACCGCGCTGCGGTAGGCCAGGGCGGCCGCGCCGCCGCCGCCGCCACCGCCGCCGCCGCCGCCGCCGCCGATGCCGGGCGCCGGCGCCAGCAGCCGACGGGCGCCGCCGCCGCCCGCGGCCCGGCCCCCCCCTCCTCCTGCCCCTCCTCCTCCCGTCGCTCCTCCTCCGCGCCCGCCTCCGCCGCCGCCCGCCCCGGCCGCCTCCCGCGCCGCCGCCCGCGCCGCCTCCCTCCCGGCCTTGCGCGCCGCCCGCTCGGCAGCCTTTGCGGCCTTTGCCGCCTCGCGCCCTGCGCGCCGCTCCGCACGCCGCGCTGCCACGGCGCCCGCCCGCCGGCGCCGCCGGCGCGCGGCCGCCGAGTCGTCCCACCGCTCGCCGTCCGACCAGAAGCCGCGCAGCAGGTCGACGCCCCCCTCGTCCTCCTCGCCGCCGTCAGCTTCGTCGGTGAACAGGGCGTCGCCGCCATCCGAGTAGGCGCGGTCGTCGGCGCCGACCTCGCAGGCGAGGGTGGCGGCTTTGGCGGCGGCGTCGCGCCGCCGGCGGCGGCGGGCGGTCGCGGTCGCAGCGTTGCCGGCGCCGCCGTCTCCGGGGCCGACGCCGCCGCCCGCGCCGCCGCCGTGGCCGCCGCCCTCGCGCAGCGGCGCGTTCCCGGCCATCACCGAGCGCACGTTGAACATGGAAGTGGCCTTGAAGATGGCCTCGAGGCGCGCCTCGTGCAGGCGGTCCGGATCCGTGCCTGCTGCTGGTGCTGCTGTCGCCGGTGCTGCTGCTGCTGCTGCTTGGTCGGGCGAGGATGATGGGGCGGGCGCTCTCGCCGCCGCCTCTGCTGCCGCTGCTGCTTCGATTCCTTCTGATGCTGCCGCCGCCTCGTCCGCCCTCATCGCCTGCTCCTCCTCCTCCGCCTGATCCTGCGGGGCCGACGCGTCGCTGGCCGGGCGCGGGCCGCCTCCCGCGCCGGCCGCCGCCTCACCACCACCGCCGCTGTCGCCGTCGCCCGCGCCGTCGCCCGCCAGCGGCGGCGTCGGCGTCGGGGTCGCCGCCCGCGCCGGACGCGGCGGCGGCGGCGGCGGCTGCACGCCCCCCGCGGCCAGGATGTGCTCCATCGCCGCGAACTTTTTCATGATCATCTCGGGCGTCTCCTCGTCCTCGACGTACCCGACGTAGTGCACCGCGCTGGGCATGGCCGTGCGCCGCTGCACGCACCGGCGGCGCTGCCGCGCAGGCTGATGCTGCTCGTGTTGCTCGCTGTTGGCCGACGGCCTTCGCCTCACGCGGCGCTCCTCGCCGCCGCTCGCTCCCCCTCCTCCTCCTCCTCCTCCTCCTCCCGCCACCCGTCCCGGCATGCTTCCAGCTCGGGCGATTGCGACCTGGCCAGGTCGGGGGGTTGGCTTTGGTTCAGGGAGGGAGGGGAGGGACCTTGTTTGAAAACTCGTCCGCTGTGTATGTCTTTGAATTGACGTGCGGGCCACTTGGGTCGATGAGCGGGTCAACACGACGCCGGATTACCCCTGCTGTGAGAGCCTTCAGGCGTCCTTGGCGCTGGCGTGCGAACAGTTGCCCAGCAAAGCCAAGGGACTCGGCAGACAGAGGGAGACAGCTGATGTGATGCTTTGGCTTTTCGTTCTGCTTGCTGCTCGCGGACAGGTTGGGAGGGGGCGCTATGGTCTTGCGTGTGGCGATTGCTCGTGTGCGCGGGTGCGTGCCTTTTGCACGTGGCATTGTTCGTGGTTCTGCTCCGCGAAAGAGTCGGGGTTCTCCGGCGTCGGCGGGACGAGCGAAAGCGGCGGCTCGCCAGCAAGGTGGGTCGGTTATTTTTCACCTCACGCCCCCCCTTTACGGCTCCCCTCGCCCGTCATCTCTCACACACATATCAAACCATCCCTACTCTCAAACCGTTGTTAAAAAAGTTGAATGCGCAGATATTAGAGGAGCGGCGTGAAGGAAAAGAAAAGAAAAGCAAATGCCGCCAAACGTTTGGAAAGACCACAAGAAGACGCCCCGGATCTGTGAAACGCCTCGACTCACAACCCGCCGTGCGGCCGGCACACGAGCCGCAGCCCGCCGCGGATCTTGAGCGTCAGCGCGACCTGCTCGCGTGCGCCCCCGGCCGCCGCCGCCGCCTCGCCCCTTGCCGGCGGCGGCAGCTCAAACCAGAAGCGTGAGCACAGCACCGCCACGACCGTCTTCACCTCTGTCAAGCCGAGGAGTTGGCCCAGGCACGCCTTGCTTCCGTCCGAGAAGGGCAGGAAGCGCTTGGGGATGGTGGCGGGCCGGCGGCCGCCCCCGGCAGCAGTTGCCGCCGCCGCTCCGGCCGCCCCGGCCGGCGGCGCGGCCTCTTGCTGCTGCTGCGGCTGCGGCTGCTGCGGTTGCTGCTGCTGCTGCGGCTGCTGCTCCTGCGCGACGGCGGCCCCGACAAATTCGCCGCTGCTCGCGTCCAGCCAGCGCTCCGGCCGGAACGCGCGCGGGTCCCCGCCGCCCCAGTTGCGCGACGACATGTGCAGCGCGTATATCATGGGCCAGACCACGACGCCGGGCGGCAGCAGGTAGGGGCCGACGCGCGTCGCGCGCGCCGTCGTCTCACGCACCGAGCCCGTCGCGCCCACCGGCCACAGGCGCATCGACTCGGCCACGACCGCGCACAGGTAGGGCAGCCTCTGCGGCTCGAGGTCGTCGTAGACGAGCTGGCGCGGGCCCAGGCAGTTGACGCCGCCGGACGCGACGTGCAGCAGGCCCGCCGAGCCGAGCTCGCCCTTGACGCGGCGCTGCGCGTCCGGGTGCGACGCCAGCGCCAGCAGCACCCAGCCCGCGGTGTGGGACGAGGTGTCGAAGCCGGCCATCATCATGGCCCCAGTTTCCGCCATGAAGCGCGCGCGGGGCAGCAGGCGGCGGCCCTCCGGGTCAGATGGGTCGCGCAGGCGCGCCAGGCCCGCCCACAGCGCCGTCTCGTCGGCCGGTGGCACGCCGCGGTCGCGCACCGAGTCGTGGATGCGCCCGTAGAGCTGCGCGAGCGTGCGCTGCGCCGCCCGCACGCGCGCCGCGTGCCGCGGCCACAGCAGGGCGCCCATCGCGCCGCGCAGCGGGAACTTGACGCGCTCCTGCGCCTCCTCGAGCGCCAGCGCCATGGCGCACGCCACCTCCTCGCTGTTGACGCGGCGCAGGTCGACGCCGAACAGCGCCTCGAGCGCGACGTCCAGCATGGCGATCTCGACGTTCTCCTGCAGCTCGATGGGGCGGGGGGCAGAGGAGGGAGAGGAGAGCGCCGCTGAGGAGGAAGAGGCGGCTGCAGCAGCAGCGGCGGCAGCTGCGGCCGAGGCCGAGGACGACGACGACGACAGCCCCAGAGAAGGCGAGGAGGAGGAGGCCACGGCCGCCGCGTCGCGCACGTGCTCGGCGAGCGCCGTCGCGTGCCGCAGCACCACGGGGAAGTAGCGGCGCTTGACGTTGGCGGCCGAGAAGGCGGGCGCAGCTGCTTTGCGGACGGACGCCCAGTGCGCCTCGTCCGACGTGGAGAAGAAGGAGCGCAGGCCGTCGAGCGGGGAGCTGCAGAGGTCGAAGAAGCTGTAGCCGATCGACTTGCGCGGCAGGGCGGTGGGCACGGCCGGGTCGGCGGCCGCGGGAGTGCGGCTGCTGGGGCCGCTGCCGCTCGGGCCGCCGCCGCCGCCGTGCGCGCCGGCCGCCGCCAGGAGGGGGCCGCGCCAGCCGCCGCCCGGCCGCGCCAGCACCTCGGCCGCCACCTGCGGGTCGCTCACGACCACGATGGGCTGCCCGAACAGCCAGAACTTGATGATGCCGTTGCCGCCGCTGTTGCTGCTGTCGTCGGCGTCGTCGCCCTTGCTCTTCTTCTTGCCGCTGCCGCTGCCGCCCTTTTTCTTGCCGCCGACGCAGCTGCCGCCCGCGCCCGCCCCTTTCCCCCCTCCTCGCCCTCCTCCGTAGCGCTCGACCCACTCAAACACAACCCGGTGAACGTCCCTGCGGCCGGCCAGGGCGGGCGCGTTGCCGACGACGCGCCATCCGGGAGGGCCGGGGATGCGCGGCAGGTCGAGCTTGGGCCCGAGCCAGAAGCGCGTCAGGTTTCGCAGGTAGAAGCGCAGCTCCTCCAAGGGTGACGTCGACATTTTCGCTCTCTCTTGCTCGACTTTTGGCCGCCCTCGCCCAAACAAGCGTTCTTTTGCGTGCGTGCGTGCGTGTATGTGCTTTTTACTGGGGCGGCCATCCAAAGTGCTGCCGCGCTTGTTGAGAAATGAGCGCCGCGATTTCGGGGCTTTGTCCTGCGCGAAATTGGCGTTTTTTGTTGCGTGCGAAGCACCGGGCGGCGGCGGCGGCGGCGGCGGCAGCCGGCGACGGCGACGGCAAAAAAAAAGAGTTCAATCGAGGAACGATGCGTTGCCGCTTTTTTCCTCCGCCTCCTCGGCAAAAATCGAGTTGCTCCAATGTGCGCGCAAACGCAACGCAGCGTACACAGGACGCAAACGCAAGCGCAGGGCTTGCTCGAGCGCGCAAGCAAACTGACAAACAGACATGATGAGAGAGTCGCCGCTAAGTTGTTTTCACTTTCGAATCTTACGCGGCCGCGAAAAAAAATCGTCTAGCCCGCCAGCGCCTCGGCCACGCCGTCAAACGCGGCGCCCGCCAGTTCCTGCCGCGACGACTTGAACGCGGCGTCCACGCCGGCCTCGCCCGGCGTGTACCGCAGCTCCAGCAGCAGCAGCTCCCCCCCGCCCCCGAGCAGCTTGCCGGCCACGTAGAGCGCCTGCTGCCCCGTCGCGGGCACGGGGCGGCACGCGAGCACAAACAGCCGCCGAGCGGCGAGCGCCGCCTTTGCCGCCTCGGCGTCGCGCACGGCCGCGCCCTGCAGGCGCCGCGCGGCCTCCTGCGGGAGGGCGCGCCACGCGGCGAGGTACTCGCCGCCGGAGACGCTGCCGCCGTCGCCCGACAGCAGGGCGGCGAGCGAGGGCGGCGAGAGAGGGGCGGCGGCGGCGGCGGCGGCGGCGGCGGCAGACAGCGCCGCGGCGCCCGCTTCTCCTCCTCCTCCTCCTCCTCCTCCGCCGCCGCCAGACAAGTCTGCAAACGCGTCCTCGTCCAGGGGCACGGACGGCTTTGGAGAGCCTGCGGCAGGTGCGGCTGTTGATGCCGCTCCAGCTGCTGCTGCTGCTGTTGTCGCCGCCGCCGCGACTGTGGCAACAGGCAGGCCAAAGCCGGCAAAGTTGGGCGCAGGCGCAGGCGCAGGAGCCGCCGCCGCCGCCGCCGCCGCAGCAGCAGCCGCGGGCCCCGGCGCCGGCGGAGGGCTAAAGCCCCCGCCGAGCAGGTCGTCCAGGCCGCCGCCCGTATGCGGGGGAGCAGGCGGCGCCAGGGGTGAGGCGGGCACCGGGCCCAGGCCGCCGCCGCCAAACAGGTCGTCCAGCGCGCCCGCCGCTGGCCCCGCCCCCGCCGGCGGGCCCGCCGCCGCCGCCGCAGCCGCCGCAGCGCCGCCCCCGTCGCCGTCCTCGTCGTCGCCGCCCGCGCCCAGCAAGTCGGCCACGGGCGGGTCCCCGCCGCCCCCCGACGGCGCGGCCGAGCCCGTCACGCCGCCCGCCGCCGCCGCGCCTCCCGGGCCCGCGTCCGGGGGAGGCGCCGCCTCGCCCACGGACACGAACTCGCGCGCCGCCGCCGCCGCGCGCAGGTCGGCCGCCCGCTGCACGGCCAGCCGCGTGCAAGACACAAAGGCGTCCGCGGGCCTGTGGTAGACGGAGGACAGGCAGCCGAGCTCGCGCACCAGCGCGTCCAAAAGCGGGGGGTCAAGGCCGCCGGCGTCGTCGGCGATGGCGGGCTTTGGGGCCAGGGCGACGCGCTTGGCCGCCTCGGGGTCGGTCGACAGGAGGCGCCAGTAGACGTAGGCGCGGTCCCTGTTTAGTTTTTGTTTTTGGTGGGTGGGGTGGTTTTTTTTTTTTTTTTTTTTTTGGGGTTTCTTTGTTTGGGGGGGGGGGGGGGGGTTGTGGGTGGTTTGGGGGGGGGGCGGGGGGGGGGGGGGGGGGGGGGTGGGGGGGGGGGGGGGGGCTCCGTGGTTTTTGTGTGGTGTGGGGGGGGGGGGTGGGTTTTTTTTTTTTTTTTTTAGTCGGGTTTGCTTGTTTCGGGGTGGGGGAGTGAGATCGTGGTTGGTCTGAGCGAGCGCGCGCGTGCAGGAACGAGTCGTTGGGGATGAGAAAACAAGGGCGGGGGGTGGGCGTCGCGTCGATCCTTTTGCCCGCCGCGCCGCGCTCTGTCTCTCGCTCGTCTTGCCCGCCGCAAGAAACGAAAAGAAACATGAAGAAAAAAACTCACCTGAGGTCCGGGTTGTCGCTCTCGGCCGTCGCGCACGACAGCACCAGCTGGATCATCCGTTGCGCCCGCTCCGTCGGCCGGCGGAGGAACAGCTTGACCGTCGCCGTCAGCAGCTGCAGCTGCACGGTCGCGTCCTCGTCCGGGAACGTCTCGAGCAGCGACTCGAGCAAGGCGTCGCCGCCGCCGCCGCCCTCGGCGCCGCCGCCGATCCCGCCGCCGCCGCCGCCGCCGCCGCCGCCGCCGCCCGTGGCGTGCTCGCCGACGATCCAGACGAGGGCGGCCTTGGCGGCCGGCTCGTCGAGGGCCTCCAGGGCGCCGAGCTCGATCAGGGGGGCGATGGCGCCCTCGAAGCGGCCGGGGTAGCGGCGCAGGACGTCGCGCATGGCGACGACGACCTCAGCGACGATGTAGGCTGGGGCGCGGGCGCCGCCGCCGCCGCCGTGGCCGCCGCCGTCTTCGCCGCCGCCGCCGCCTGCGCCTCCGCCCTTGCCGCCGCCCTCCGCGCCCGGCCTCAGCAGGCCCAGCAGCACCTGCACCCCCCGCTCCGCCGCCTGATCCACGCCTACCGCCACCCTGCCCACGCACCGCACCGCCCGCCGCGCAAACTCCACGTCCACCTCGGACGCGTACTCGCGCAGCTCCAGCAAAATCTGCTCCGCCGTGCGCTCCGACGCCAGCCGCACCAGCACCTCGAGTTTCTCCGCCTTGACGTAACCCGGGTCGTCGTACCGGCAGAAGAAGACGCGCGCCTCGCCCGCCAGCACGCCGGGCCGCTTCTGGACGACCAGGGCGGCGCAGCGCAGGGCCACGTACTGGGTCTGCGGGTCGGCGGACAGCAGGGTGACCAGAGGGGGGGAAAGCTTGCGCTCCAATGCGCGCTGCGCCTCGGGCGAGAGGCCGGGGCAGTCCGCAACGCGAAGTAAGGCGCGGGCGGCGCCCAGGACGACGGCGCTGTTGGCGTGCTGCAGGCGCGGGACGACGCGCTCGGCGATGCGCTCGGCCTCGCGGGGGTCGCTGTGTGTTGTTTTTGGTTATGTGTTTTCGTTGGGTGTTTGTTGCTTGGAGGCGGGGGGTTGGTGTTTTGCTGTGCGGTTCTGCGGAGGGAGAAGGCGCGAGAGAGAGAGAGAGCCGCGAGAGAGCGCGGCGGCGCACACGAAAAGACAACCAAAAATGAAGGAAGGAAACAACTCTCACCGGCACTCGTACTCGGCCAGCGCATCCAGGATGGTCACCTGCCCCCACTCGTTGCACTCGTTCATCGCCGCCAGCAGCTTGCCCACCAGCGCGCCCGCACCGCTCCCGTGCAGCGGCCCCGGCTCGCCCGCCTGCTGGCAGCACTCGGAGAGCGCGGCCAGCGCGTTGGCCACGACCATCGGGTTGGCGTCCGCCAGCAGGCCGCGCAGGACGTCCAGGAAGCCGCGGTCCTCGACCAGCTCGGGCGAGATGTCGTGCAGCTTGGCAACGCACACGGCCGCCGTCTTGCGCACGTAGGGGTCGGAATCCGATAAGGCGTTAGCGAGCGGGTCGCAGAGGTACTCGGATATCCGGTCCACGCGGATGCAGCCCATGGTGCGGACGGCCAGGGCGCGCACGGTGGGGTTGGGGTCGGCCGAGTCTTTCACGAACGTGTTGACGGCCATGATCGCGAGGTCCGGCTGGCTCTTGGCGTAGTTGATGAGATACAAATAGACCAGCTTTTTCAGCTCGAGGTCGGCCGTCTGCGCGCAGTTGACGACGGCGGGGAACAGCGGGGCAACGTCTTTGCCGACGGTCATGGCGGCGATGACCTTCTTGACGGCTTCCTTGCGGCGGAGGCGGTCCGCGGAGGCGAGCTCGTCCTTGAGCTCGGCGAGCTCGCCTGGTGGTTGTTGTTGGGGGTTGGGGGATTGGGGGGTAGGCGGCGAGAGACCGAGTGAGCCGATGGGCGTCGGCGCGCGCGGGCGTCGGCGGGCGTCGGCGGCGGCGGCGGCGCGCGATCAAAAGCAAGAACAAAAACGCACCCTTTTTGGTGGTCGTGAAGTAGCGGTCGCCCATGGTGGCGGTCGCTGCTGCTGCCACGGGTGGGCGCTGCTGCTGCTGCTGCTGCCGTCACGGCGCTTGCGCTTGCGGTTGGAGTGAGGGGAGGAGGCACGAGGCTCTCTCTCTCGCTCTCTCTCACTGCGCGCCCCACGCGCCCGCCGCGCGCGACGGCTCGCGGCGCGTCCACACGCTCGCCGATCACAAGGCGCTCGGGGCGTGGCGTCCAGCGAGGACGGGAGGGATGATGGCTTTTTCTCTCTTGTCTTGTGTCTTGGGTGATTGGGCTCTCTTTGTCTGTCTCGCGCGCGCTGTCCGTGTGAATGATGCAGGTCTGTGTGCGTCTGAGGCGTAAGGTGTGTGGGCGGGAAGCTGAGCGAGAGAGGCGCAAAGTTTTGAAGGGGGGGAGGGGGCTGGCCAAAAGGAGGAGGTCGACGAGGAGGGAGGTTTCTCGTGCCCCGGTCGAATAACCGATCTCTCCCACGTCGCTCACGAATCGTCAAACAACCAATCCTGCCTTGTCGGTCCAACCTCTTACTTGACGCCGACACATCGGATCGAGCGAGGTAGGTCCCTCACAGCTTTTACGATTTGTACTGCCCGGTTACCCGTCACCAACTCCAAACGCCCGCTCCCCCCATCCTTGATGGCGCCGCGAGCCCTCCTAGCGAATGTGCGCCAGTGAGGCACGCCCGGTCGCAGCACCTGCCGCGATAGCGACTGACCAGCAGTGGCGGACGAATCATGGCGCCGCCGTCGAGCGCCGACGCCGACGCCGACGCCGGCGCCGACGCCGACGCTCCTCCTCCCCCGACCGACGACGACGAGGACGACGACGAGGACCCCCAAGAGGCTGCCGTCCTGCTCTTCTACTGCTACTGCCCCCTCACCGCCGAGGAGCAGTCCCGGCTCGCCGACTGGTACCGCGTCACCTGCAGAGGCCTGCGCCTCTACGGCCGCGCGCGCGTGGCGCGCGACGGCGTCAACGCGACGCTCGGCGGGACGCGCGCCGCCCTCGCCTCGCTCCGGGCGGCGCACCTCGCGGGGGCCCGGCCGCCGCCGCCGCCGGGCCTGACGCCGGCGCGCGTGGCGTCGATCGACTTCAAGCTGTCGCCGCCGCAGCCGCGGGCGCGGGGAGGGGCGGCGGCGCCGGCAGAGGGCGGCGGCGGCGGCGGCGGCGTCGGCGTCGGCGGCGTCGGCGTCGGCGGCGTCGGCGGCGGCGGCGCCGAGCAGCAGCGGCAGCACCGCCAACGACCGCAGCAAGAGCAGCAGCAACACCAGCAGCGCGCCCGGAGGAGAACGGCGGGCGAGGAGGCGCACTTCTGCCCCTCGATGGGCGTGCAGGTCCGGCTCGTGGACGAGCTCGTCACCTTTGGCGGCCTCGGCGCGGCGGTGCCGCTCCCGCCGCCGCCCTCGCGCGGGCGTTCCGGCCCCGCGTCCATGACCCGCGCCCCGTCGTCGGGCCCGGCGTCGTCGGCGGGCCCCGCCCCCCGCCGCGGCGATGCCTTCCCCTCCCACCTCTCCCCCCTCCAGTTCAACGCCATGCTCGAGGCCGCCACCCGCAACGGCGGCCGCGACCCGTCCACGGGCGAGCCCCTGGTGCTGCTCGACTGCCGCAACGCGTACGAGACGGCGCTCGGCGCCTTTTGCGCGCCGCCCGTGCCGACGCTCGACCCCCGCACGCGCCGCCTGTCCGACCTGCCCGCGTGGGTCGACGCGCACGAGCGCCTGCTCGCGCGCCGCACGGTCCTCGCCTACTGCACGGGCGGGGTGCGATGCGAGCGGGCGGCGGCCATGCTGCGCGCGAGGGGGACCGGGTTCCGGCGGGTGGCGCAGCTCGAGGGCGGCGTGCAGCGCTATCTCGAGGCCTTTCCCGACGGCGGGGGATTCTTCGAGGGCGCCAACTTTGTGTTTGACGGCCGCGGGCACGTGGGGCCCGCGGGGGAGGCGCCGCAAGGAGAGTGGGAAGACGACGCAGGCGGCGGCGGCGGCGGCGGCGGCGGCGGCGGCGGCGGCGGCGGCGGCGGCGGCGTCGGACGAGAGGGCGCGGCGGCCGCCGTCGGGCGGTGCCTCGCGTGCGGCGGGCGCGGCGGGTCGTACGCGGCGCGGGCGCGGTGCGCCCGCTGCCGCATGCTGCTGTTGCTCTGCCCCGCGTGCTCCGCCCCTCAGGAAAAGGAGGGTGAAGGCGCGCCGCCGCCCCCGCCGCCGTGCGCCCTCTGCTCCGCCTCGGCCGCCGCCGCCGCCTCGGCCGCCAGACCCCTCCTCGCCGGGCCCCGCCCGTTCGCCCCCCTTCCCCCGAGCGGCCGCCGCCGCCCGCTCCGCCTGCTCTGCCTCCACGGCTTCCGCTCGACGGCCGGGCAGCTCGGCGCGCGCCTCAGGCCCCTCGAGCTCGCCCTCGAGGGCGTCGCTGAGCTCACGTACGTCACCGCGCCGCACGCGCTGCCCCTGTGGTACCGGCCGCGGCCGGCGCCAGGCGCGGAGGGGGCGACGGGGGCCGCGGTCGCTGGGGCCGCGGCCGCCGCCGCCGCGACAGCCACGCCCCTGCCGCCGCCGTTTCCCAAGCGCGCGTGGCTGGCGAGCGCGCGCGTGCTCGCGGCGGCTCGGGAGGCGGCGCTGTCGGGCGCTCCGCTGCGGTGGGAGCCCGCGCCGGCGTGGCTGGACGAGGAAGAGGCGGAGGACGGGCAGGGGCAGCAGCAGGCGCACCCGCAGCAAGCGGCGGCGGGGGCCGGGGCGTCGTCGCCGCTGCGCCCTCGGGGGGCCGCCGCGTGGCAGGACCGCGGGTGGGGCGAGACGGTCGCGGCCGTCGCGGCCGCGGGCAGGGCGGCCGAGGCGAGCGGGCGGCCGTTTGACGGCGCCCTGGGCTTTTCGCAGGGCGCGGCCGTCGTCGCGGGCCTGCTGGCGCTCCGGTGGCAGCGGCAGCAGCAGCGGCAACGGGGGGTTGCGCTCGGGCAAGGAGGCATCGACGGCAACGAGCAGAGCGCAGCGGACGAGCGCGCCGCGTGCGCCGCCGTCGGCCGCTTCGCCGTGCTGATCTGCGGCTTTGCGCCGGCCGCGCCCGTGCCGTTGCGGGCGCTCGAGGCACTCGCTGCGGAAGCAGAGGCAGAGGAGGCGGAAGCGGCGGCGGCGGCGGCGGCGGCGGCGGTGGCGAGCGGCGACGCCGGCAGGGCAGGTCCGCCGCCGCCGCCGCCGCCGCCCTCGCCCTCGCCCTCGCCCTCGCCCTCGACCGCCCTGCTGCAGGTGCCCTCTCTGCACGTGTTCCCGGCCGAGGGCGCGAGCGAGGGCGGGCCCGCGCACCCTTGCGTCCCCGGCGCCGCGAGCTTTGCCCTCGCGCAGCTGTTTGAGCCGTCGCTGCGGGCCGTGCTGAGGCTTCACCCGTCGTCGTCGGGCGGCGGCGGCGGCGGCGAAGCAGAGGGGGCGGCGGCGGCCTCCTGGCCGGCGCCGGCGCCGTCGTCGCCGTGGCGCGGCGACAAGGCCAAGCGCGTGCGCGACAAGGCCCGCGGCAAGGGCGCCCAGATGCTCCCCATCACGGCGCCCCGCATCGCGCGCGTGCGGCAGTTTTTGCTCGAGGTGGCGCTACCGGCGCTGACGAGGGACGGGGAGCAGGAGCATTGTTAGCGGCTTTCTCGCTCGCGCTGCCGCCTGGCGGCCGTGACGCTGCGCTAACCACAAGGAAGCGCGCGCGCCGTCGGCTCACACGGACGTCAACAGCAAACACAATCCCGGCCCCCCCCTCCCAGTGCCCCAAGTCACACAAACCGACCCGCCATCGACATGTGGCGCCCTATGTAAACAAGGATGCCCACCGCCAACCAGCAACGCTGCGCGCTCAAGAGCCGGTGCTGCAATCGCTCGTTCGAGCAGAACACCTGGTGCGGCCGCAAGTTCACGCAGGGCCAGCACTGCACCGGCTGCCAGCTGACCTTTTGCTCGCCCGACTGCTACACCGCGCACCCGTGCGGCCAGGTGTGTGTTGTTTGATGTCGTGGGAGGGAGACGGGCGGAGAGAACGAGGGACAAGTGGGCCATCGACTCTCTTTCTCTCTCTCACAAACGCCGACTCAAACGCCGACACTGGCACCGACCTCCCGACCCTCCGACCGCCCTCCATCACCACGCCTAGGTCCCCAAGCGCTGGTCCAAGGCGCTCGCCAACCTCCCGTTCAAAGCCGGCGAAGGTGAGAGAGAAGGGAGAGGCCGCCAGCAAAAAGGCAGCAGCCGAAGCTCTCTCTTCTCGTGGTTGCTTCGGCGCGCGCCGCTCTCTCCTGTGGCCCGTTGGAGGACCCGCCGTCGCCAGGGTCCTGCAGCGCGACATGCCCGCGGGCTCCGCGTTGACGGCGCGCGCGCGCGCGCGCGCCATCAAACCACACAAAGCTTTGCCGCCGCCGCCGACGCGCCTCGCGCGCGCGCGCCCTCGTTCTCAAAACAAACGGCGAAAACACGCGCACCCCTCGATACCAAACAACACAAACACACAACAGCAGGCGGCCTCCCCCCGCCCCAGACCGTCAACGTCGCGACCCTCGCGGCCGCGCAGCTGTCCCACGGCGGCGCCGCAGGCGGCCAGGCCCCGCAGTTGACGATCGGCGGCCTGCAGCACCACCACCACCACGCCGCCGCCGCCGCCGCCTCCTTGCAGCAGCAGCAGCAGCAGCAGCAGCTCCTCGCGGCCGCGCACGCGCACGCGCACGCGCACGCGCAGCACCAGCAGCAGCAGCAGCAGCAGCAGCACGCCCCCCAGTCGGCCCAGCACCAGCAGCAGCTCCTGCAGCAGCAGCAGCAGCAGCAGCACGTGCAGCAGGCGGTCGTCCACACCGCCGTGCTCATCGCCGCCGTCCAGCGCGCGCTCGACGGCGCCGGCGCGCTGCCCGCGGCGTTCGCGGCCTCGCAGCGCAGGGTCGCGTCCGCGGCCGCCGACGCCGCGCGCGAGTTCGTGGTGGCCAACCCGGAGCTCCTGCCGCAGGGGTTTGAGGAGGCACTGGCGCAGATGATGCGGGAGGCGCAAGAGGGAGAGGGAGGCGCGGCGGGCGAGGAGCAGCAGCAGCAGCAGCAGCACGAGGGGGCGGGCGCGGCACAGGGTGCCGGCGGCGGCGGCGACGACCACGCCGCCGCTGCCGCCGCGGCCGCGGCCGCCGACGGCGGCGCTCCCGACGCCGCGCCCGCGACCACGGACGGCGTCAAGATGGAGGTCGGCGACGAAGGGGCCGCCGCCGCCGGCGCGGCCGACGGCGGCGACGCCGCCGATGGCGGCGACGGCGGCGCCGACGGCGCCGGCGGCGCCGCGGGCGCGCCGCGCCCCGTCAAGCGCCGCCGCGGCGGCCCCTTGGCCGCCATCGACCAGGCCGCCGCCGCCACCCTCGCCGCCGGCGCCCGCACGGGCGGCCAGGCGCTGCAGGACCTGGTGCGGCTGCGCGGCGAGAAGACGGGCCTCGAGAACCAGCTCGAGCTCGAGCGCCAGCACTACCGCGCCTCGCTGGCCTCTCTGCTCGCGCAGCTGCAGGAGAACCAGCGGCAGCTCGCGCTCGAGGCGTCGTCCATGTACTCGATGCAAGCGGCGCTGGTCGAGTCGGTCAGCCGCGTGCTGCCGGACGAGCTGCTGCGGCACTGCGTCGCGCGGCTGCACGAGATGCAGCAGGAGCGCGCGCAGGGGACGGCGCCGTGCCCGTTTCCCGTGACCAACCACCTGGTGAACCAGCGGTACGACTCGGCGCGGCAGCTGCTGGCGGGGCTGACGGCGCAGCAGCAGCAGGCGCAGCAGCAGCAGCAGCAGCAGCAGCAGCAGCAGCAGCAGCAGCAGCAATTGCAGCAGCAGCAGCAGCAGGCGGGCGGCGGGGCGGACGGGGGCGGCGGGGACGACGAGGCTGCCGCCGCGGCCGCGATCGCCGCGGCCGCCGCTGCGGCGGCCGCCGCGCAGCAGCAGCAACACGGTCTGTCGGCGTCGCTCCTGGCCGCGACCCTCGGGCAGGCCGGCGCCGCCGAGGACGGCAACGGCGAAGCCAACGGCGACGGCGACGATGGGGACGGCGACGGCGACGGCGACGGCGACGGCGACGGCGACGGCGACGGCGACGGCGACGGCGACGGCGACGGCGACGGCGCCGGTGACGGCGAAGGCGACGAGGTCGAGGCGGCCGACGGCGCGGCCGGGTACGCCACGGTCGAGGAGCACCAGGCCGCCACGCTCGCGGCCGCGGCCGCGGTCGCGGCAGCCGCGGCGGCCGCGCAGGAGGAGGCGCAGGAGGAGGCGCAGTAGTAGCAATCGCCCGACGCTCCTGTCCCCCCCTTCCCCTGAACGAGAAGCCAGAAGAGCCGAGCGGCTCCGCGCCGCTCTAACTTTCCGCTTCAACCGCCCCCTATTTCGCCCTCCGTGTTTTTGCTAGCGTCGAGCGCCTCCTCGCCCCGCCCATCACCAACGCGAGAGCGAGCGCACAAAGCCGAATGGCCGCAGCAGCAACTGCAGCGCGCCCCGATCCCCCCCCCCCCGCTCTCGAACGGCCCGACGGCGACGCGCCTCGCAAAAACTATTTTTGGCGGGAACGGGCAAAAACTATTTTTGGCGGGAACGGGCAAAAGACCCGCGCTTACGCATTCGCGCACACATAATCGCACCCCAGCTCTTTCTCAAACCCTCCTTTTTTTTCTTCGTCCCGACGCACCCTCCCAAACCCAAGACGACGACGGACCGACTGACCAAGCGCTTCTTCTGTAAGATCGAAAGAGAATCGCTCTACACCTCTCTCTTTTCCCCCGTCTGTCCCGCCCTCTCTCTCTTTTTATTCACGGCGACGGCAACGGCGACACGGACGGAGAAGCCGCCGCCGCCACGGGCGCGTCCACCATCGCCAGCATCGCGTCCTCGTCCGGGCACGACAGGGCCGGCAGCAAGGCGGTCCAGATGTGCACGGGCAGCGCGAGCATGAGGAACACGACCGACGCCACGGAGAGCGCCGCGACCGCGCGGAACACCCCGCGCCGCACGCGCCAGCAGCTCGCGGCCGCGGCAAACCCGGCGTCGCCGCGCGCGGGCAGCGCGCGGCCCAGGCGCTTGGCGACGCGGCGCGCGGCGCGCCACCGGCGGTCCTTGAAGTTGGGCAGGAAGAGGAACGCGGCCAGCAGGCCCGTGAAGAAGCCGCCCACGTGCGACAGGTGCGACGTGCCGTTGCGCTCGGGCGGGGGGGCAGCAGCTGCAGCGGCAGCGGCAGCAGCACCGGCGGCAGCATCTGCAGCGCCGGCCGCCGCCGCCGCCGCCGCCGCCGCCGCCCCCGCCCCCTTGGGCGCCGGCACCGCCGACACCACGATCATCAAGCAGATCGACACCGCCATCGCCCCGAGCCGCAGCCACCACAGCGGCATGGTCTCGTGGTTGACGACGATGCTCAGCACGTAGAGCCCGACCAGGCCGTAGACGCCGCCGCTGGCGCCGACGTACAAAGCGCAGGGGTCTTCGAACGCGAGCGACAGGAACGTGCCGCCCAGGCAGGCGGCGAAGAAGGCGGCACCCACGCGCAGGGGTCCGTACGAGTGCTCGAGGTGGGCCGAGAGCAGCAGGAAGACGAGCAGGTTGGAGGCGAGGTGCGCGGCCGACGCGTGCAGCGTGAGCGACGCGACGACGCGCCAGCCGCCGCGCTTCTTGAGCAGGGCGGGCGCGTAGCGGCCGCCCCACACCGCCAGGTAGGGCCAGGCGAACGTGGTCTCGGGCGTCGGGCGCCAGAAGGCGAGCCACCGGCCCATGTCTGCCGGGTTGAGCGAACTAAGCAGAGGCTGGGGCGGGCCGGGGGGAGCGGCGGTGCCGTTGCTGTTGCTGGCGGCCGCCGCCGCGGCAGACGCCTCGGCCTCGGCGGCCAGGAGGCGCTGCTGCTCCTGCGCGAGGTAGCCGCCGTATCCGCCGGCCATGAAGGCAAACACGCCGACAAATAGCACGGTCGCGGTGAACGTGAACACCGGCCAGTAGCTCGTGCGCCCGCTGGGCACCAAGAACGCCTCGGCCACCGACCGGCGCACGGGGACGAACGAGGCGCGGCCGGCGGCGGCGGCGGCGGCGGCAGCGACGCCGCCGCCGCCCCCCGCCAGCAGCAGAGGCGGCGTCGCCGACCGGGGCTCCTGCGCGGTCAAGGGCAAAGACGACGAGGACGGCGCTCCCTGGGCCAAGGGGACCGCCGAGGTGTCGCGCGCGGCATCCTCGTCGTCGCCTTCTTCTTCGTCGTCGTCGTCGTCGTATTCCTTGTCGTCCCGGGCCCCACCGTCCTCTTCCGCCCGCCCGCCGGCCGGCTTTCCGGCACCGCCGCGCGAGGGCTTGCGGCGGCTGCGGCGGGCGTCGTCGTCGGCGTCGTCGTCGTCGACGTCCTCCTCCTCCTCCTCCTCCTCCTCCTCCTCCTCCTCCTCGTCGTCGGCGTGCTCGTCGTCGTAGTATTCCTCGTCGTCGTTCCCTGCAGGATCCTCCTCGTCCTCCGCCCGCCGCTGCCGACGCGACCGCTGCCGCTGCTGCTCGCCCTCCCGCCCAAAAAACGGCTCGGGCGCCGGCGCGAGGTGCGGCTGCTGCTGCTGCTGCTGCTGCGCCGTGCCGCCGCCGTCCAGCAGGGCGCTGGCCAGCCACTGTGAGGGGCGCGCGGTCGCCTGCTCTTCGTCTTCGTCGAGGGGCGGCGGAGGCTCTGGCCGCCCCCGCCGCCGGTTGAGAGGCGCCCCCTGGTCCGACAACGACGACGGCGCGCCGCCTCCCCCTCCCCCTCCCCCCGCTCCGCCGCCGCCGCTGACGCCTCCTGCAACGCTGCCGCCGCCGGCCATGCTGCTGCTGCGCCGCGGGGCCGAGTCGCGCTCGGTCAGGCGCGGCACGTGGGAGGGCCGCATCGTGGCCTGGCCTGGCCTGGCGCGCCCGCAAGGGAGCCAGCTGCGAGTTGCTCTGTTTTTCAGGTCAGGGGGAGGAGGTTGCGATCGGGGGAGGGCGCGCGATCGGCGGCGGCGTCGTCTTCTTCTCGTTTTTGAGCGATCGATCCACACGACAGGGAAGGTGCGACGTGCGTTCGGCGTTGTTTTACCACCGCATCTTGCGTGCGTATTATTTTCAGCGTGGGGTGCGTCGGACAAGGCGGATGGGGAAGACAAGAGAGGCGGGAACAGCGCCCGCCCCTTGTGTTGAACCCGCCCGCCGCCGACAGCGATAAAAATAACCACGCACCCGACAGCGGGGGGTCTGCGGGTCCCACGAACACCACGCGATCAGCAGCCAACAGTCCGCGTCCCCCTCACCCGCGCTGCATCGGCCCCGCCGCGCCGCCGCCCCCGCCGCCGCCGCCCCCGCCCCCGCCCCGCGCCGCCCGCTGCGCCCGCTTCCACGCCTCGAGCCGCGCTTTGAGCTCCGGAGCGTCCTCGAGGCGGTCGGCGGTCAAGGGCGCGCGCGAGAACGGGTCGAACGGGTCGGTCAGGAGGATGCGCACGATGGTCCCGCGCTCCATGACCTTGCCGCTCGTGGGCAGGCGCACGGGGTCGCGCATGACCTCGAAGAGGATCGGGTCGAGGAACTCGTCCGGCGCGCCCTCAAACGCCTCGTCCTCGTCGCGCCGCTCGCGCGCGGCGGAGGCGGCCGAGGCGCCGAGGTCCTCCAGCGACCGCACCCCCTGCTCGGCCATCAGGTCGAACTGACGCAGCACCAGGGCGGCCTCGGCGAACATGTCGGGGCGGTAGGAGCGCTCGTCGGCGGCGATGGCGCGCGCGAAGACGCCCGGGGACGCGGCGGCAGGAGGAGAGGCAGCAGAGGAAGAGGACGAAGGAGGAGGAGCGCCCGCGCCTGCGCCCGCGCCCGCGCCTGCGCTCTCGCCGCCGCCCCCTGCCGACGCGACCCCTGCCGCCGCCGCCGCCGCCGCCGCCTGCTCCGCCCGAAACAGGTTGAGGTACACGGCGCAGATGCGGCGCAGCAGGCGCTTGGGCCGGAAGTTGTACCGCTCCGGCTCGCGCACTTTCAGGCTGCGCCGCTCCGGCCCCGTCAGGTAGAGCAAAAAGTAGTTGAGCGCGCCGGCCACGCGCCCGGCCATCTCGGGGAGGAGAAAGGGGGCGGCGCAAGCCGGGTCGCGCGTGGCGACGGCCAGCGTGCGCGTGGTGCCCGCGGCCAGGTGCAGCAGGGAGCGCAGGTGGTCGCCGGTCTGCTCGGCCTCGGCCTCGGCCTCCTCGCGCTCGGCCGCGGGCAGGGCGGCCCAGGCGGCGGCGGCCGCCGCCGCCGCGGGGTCGCCGCCGCCGCCAAAGCCGCCAAAGCCGCCGCCGCCGCCAAAGCCGCCCATGGCCCCTCCTCCTCCTCCTCCCGCCCTCCCCGCCCCGCCGGCCACGCCCCTCCTGGCCTCGTGCTCGCGCAGGTCCTTAAGCTTCTTAAGCGCCTCGTCGAGCAGGTAGATCGAGTCGTTGACCAGCACGTTGGCGAAGCGCAGGTAGGGCCCGCGCCCGCCCTCGGCCGCCGCCACGCGGCGCCACGCGTCACGGTGCGCCGCCATGCCCGAGCCGCCGCCGCCGCCGCCGCCGCCGCCCGTCAGCGATCCGCTGCCGCCGCCGCCCGCGCCGCCGCCGCCCTCGCCCCACAAGTAGGCCAGCACGTCGCCGATGTACTGGCGCATGTTGAACTTGATGTAGAACTGCCCTGCCCGCTCCGCGTGCTCGATGTCGGCGTACAGGCCCAGCAGCGCGGGGACCAGGTGCCCCAGCACCAGCGGGTGCGCCTGGAACAGGTGCGCCAGGCCCGCCGCGTCGCCGCCGCCCGCGCCGCGCACGCCGCCGCCGCCGCCGCCGCGCCCGCCGCCAAAGCCGCCGCCGCCGCCGCCAAAGCCGCCGCCGCCGCCGCCAAAGCCGCCGCCGCCGCCGCCGCGTCCCCCGCCGTACCCGTCGTCCTCCGCGTCCCCCGCGTCGTCCCCGCCGCCCTCCGCCCCCCCCGACGCGTCGGGCACCGCGCCCGGCGGCAGCCACGCGTGGAGGACCTCCGACAGCTTGCTCCGCAGGTAGGGGGAGCGCACCCACCCGCGCCCTCCGCCGATGAACACTACTAAAAATAGCATCATCTCGTCGAGGCGCACGCCGCCCGCGGCCAGGAGCTGCGGGTGCGCGCGCGTGACGTACAGCAGGACCTCGGCCATGTCCTCGACGAACCACTCGGGGAGCAGGCGCCAGGCGGCGGGCGCCTCGGCCGCCAGCGGCAGCGAGGGCTGGCCGCCCGGGCAGGCCAGCCGCAGCAGCCAGGCGGCCTGCAGCCGGTAGAGAGCCAGCACGTCCGCCATGGCCTCCGGGTCCGCCAGCACCGTCTCGGCGCACAGGTGCATGGCCGTGAGGGCCTCCTGGGCGCGGGACATGCGCGCCAGCTCGGCCTCGGCGCGCCGGGCCGACGGGGCGCCGGGCCCGCCCGCTGACGCCACGGCGGCCTCGAGCTGACGGACGGCGGACGACACGCGCTGCAGCCGCCGGAGGACGTCCTCGGTTGTGTCGTCGATGATCTTGACGACGCCGAGGTGCAGGCACTTCAGGGCCATGAAGTAGACCTCGCAGATGAAGTGGTAGGTCTGGCCGGAGGGCGGGGGCGGGGGGGAGAGCAGGGCGTCGGGCGCCGACGACGAGAGGTCCGGAGGGGCGGCGGCGGCGGACGAGGGCGAGAGAGGGGCCCCGTCGCCGTTGCCCGTTGCTGCTGCTGCTGTCGTCGCTGCTGCTCCTGCTGCTGCTGCTGCCGCCGCCGCCGCCGCCGCCGCCACGCCGCCCGCCGCCTGCGCGGCACGCCGCGCCGCCACGTACACCGCCTCCTCCTGCACCGTCGCGCCCAGCTTGGTGTCCTCGCGGAACGACAGGCGCGCTCCGCCGCCGCCGCCGCCGCCGCCGCCGCCGCCGCCGCCCGCGCTAGGCGCCGCTCCTGTCGCCGCTCCCGCCGCCGCCGCCGGCCCGTCCGTCACGTACCCGACGTCCACGCGCTGCCAGAAGGCCGGGGATGACGGGTCCAGGAAGGGCCCGCACAGCCGCAGCAGCACGGCGCCCAGGTTGACGAAGAACCCGTTGGACGCGGCCGCGCGCGGGTCCATCTGCATCTTGCCCCGCTCGCGGCCGTTGCCCTCGATGGCGCCGGCGAGCCAGTCGAGCGCCCGCTCGCGCGTGCCCCTGCCTAAAAGGGCCTTGACGACGGCGTGCAGCTCGCCCGCCAGGTGCTTCTGCGCCGCGCGCAGGGACGCGTGCGCGCGGGTCAGGTCGCTCTGGCGCAGGCGCTCCAGGGACCCGCCGGCGAAGCACTCGCCGATCACCGAGGGCAGCGACTGAACCAGCGGGTCGGGCAGCGGAGAGACGCTGAAGCAGGGCCCGAGCCAAGAGGCGCCGGGCAGCTCGACGGCGCGGCCCGTGCCCGCCGCCATGTCCGGCAGGAACGTGGGCAGGGACACGAGGGCGCGGGCCGCGGGCTCGATGGAGCACAGGTGCCTCAGGCTCATGAGCGGCGCGCTATAGTCGCCCAGCGGCGAGCAGCCCTGCGCGCGGCGCGCGAGCTCGGACGCCAGCGGCCGCAGCGCCAGCGCCAGCGTGTCGGCGTCGCAGCGGGCGCAAAACTCCTCGAGGAATCCGGGGGGCGCGGCGACCGTGCCCGCGGGTAAAGGGGCGGACGTCGAGGGGGCGGCGAGGCCGCCGCCAAACCCGCCCGCGCCCGAGGCGGCGGCGGCGGCGCGGTCGCGCGCGTCGAGCGCGTCCAGCAGCTGCAGCGCGCCGCGCCTCAGGGCGCGCGGCGGCTGAGGCACGACGCCGCCGTCGCCGCCGCCGCAGGACGAGGCGAGCGCGAGCGCCGCGTACGACGCGGCGAGCTCGCGCGCGGCCGACAGGGCGGCGCCCAGGGCCTCGGCGTGGGCGCTGCTGCTGGCCCCAAGAGAGCGCTGCTCGGCCGAGGCGCGGCCGTAGCACCCGACCAGGTAGGCAAACGGCGGCTGAGGGTAGGAGTCGGCCGGCGGAGGGGCCTCGATCAGGCGGGCGACCAGCGCGCGCTCGGCGGCGGCAGCGTCGCGGAGCAGGGGGGCGGGGCTGGGGGCGGGGGCGGCGTTGAGGCCGGCCGCCTGCTGCTGCTGCTCGGACGCGAGCTCCTGCGTTGGTTGTGGTTTTGGAGGGGAGGCACAGGAGCGAGAGAGAGGTTGGGGGGGGGGGGGGGAGATGGGGGGGGGGACAAAGCGCGACGGTCGGGCGGGGGCGGCGGGGGGGCCTCCGGCGCGCCGGACCGAAACGGAAAAAAACGCGCCACCCGCGGGGGGGCCGCCAGGCGGGAGAGGGGCGG
>Ga0105053_10002621_pt1 | contig 27788 bp, 28 predicted proteins | sample BON01_FD_78093 | JGI IMG/M metagenome (GOLD analysis project Ga0105053, IMG submission 78093) | Freshwater microbial communities from Lake Bonney liftoff mats and glacier meltwater in Antarctica - BON-01 | ecosystem: Environmental > Aquatic > Freshwater > Ice > Glacier meltwater | place: Lake...
CCGAGCACGAAGTAGTGGTCGCCCATCTCGTAGACCTCTTCGATAGCACAGTCGATCCACGCCACCGCACGTTCGAGCACCGGTGCACCCGAGGGAGCGGCATGCCACTCGACGCCATCGAAGCGGGTCACCTCGGTGCCGCTCTTCGCGAACTTCCAACACAGATCGCTCTGCTGGTTGCTGAGCACGTTGACGCAGAAGCTGCCGGCGTCTGCCATCAGAGTCCAGGTCTCGGAATCGGTCTGCGGGAGGAACCCCACGAGCGGCGGATCGAGCGACACCGATGTGAACGAACCAATCGTGAAACCGTGCGGTCGGTCGCCGTTGGCCATGCCGGTGATCACCGTGACCCCGGTGGGGAAGTGACCGAGCACGGTGCGGAAGTGCTTCGAGTCGAAGGGAATGGCATCGGCGTCTGGGAGTTGCGTCGGGTCGCTCATCGGCGCCAACTGTACGCTCCCGCCCGATGAACGACCGATCGGCGCCCCTGCCGGCCGCCGAGGCCAAGGTGGCCCTTCGAACTTCGATGCGTACGTTGCGGCGCTCGTTGCCCGAACGCGACGAACGGTCGGAGAAGCTGTGGCGACACCTGATCGTGCTCCCATCCGTCGCCGTTGCCGAGACCGTGCTGGTATTCACCTCCGTACTCGGCGAGCCCGAGACCCGGTCGCTGTTGGTGTGGTGCGCCGCCACTGGCCGGCTCGCTGCGGTGCCCGAGGCCGAGGCCGATGTCGACCCGGCCTGGCCGGATGTGGTGGTGGTGCCGGGCTTGGCCTTCACGGCGGCCGGCGACCGGCTGGGTCAGGGCGGCGGGTGGTACGACCGCTATCTGGCGCAGGTTCGTGCCGACTGCACCGCGATCGGGGTCTGCTTCGCCGAACAGATCGCCGACACGCTGCCGGTCGAAGCGCACGACATCACGATGGACCACGTCGTGACCGACCTCGGCGCCGTTCTTTGAGGTTCGATCGCCACGAACTCGATGCGGCCACCGTGATCGTGCGTCGCCATGTGCCGCCGACGCCGCAGTACTCGTGGCCACTCCTGAACGAGCTTGTCGGTTCGCGCGTGATCGTCAAACACGAGAACCACACACCGGTCGGCATGGGTTCGGGGATCAACGCGTTGATCGCAGTGCGCGACCTGCTCGGCCTCGACACGCAGATCGTGGGCGTGGTGTCCGAGCAGGCTCCGTCGACGCTGCTGTCGTTCGAGCGTGGCGAGGTGGTCACCACCGAAAGGGCTGCGACGTTCGTCGATGGCGTCGCCACCCGTTCGCCGGACCCAGAGTCGATCGCCGGGATCATCGCCGGTGCTGCACGGGTGATCGCCGTGTCCGACGATGCAACGGCCGACGCGATGCGGATCATCTACCGCACCACCCACAACGTGGCCGAGTCTGCCGGCGCCATCGCGCTCGCCGGCCTCCTGAGCGAGCCATCGGATCGACGCGGCGAGCGCACTGCATTCGTGTTGTGCGGGGGCAACGTCGACACCGCCCAACTCCACGCCGTGCTCGGCGGCGCCACCCCCACCGCCTGATTTCCTCACGGCAAGAATCTGCGCACCCGTAGGAGCCGATGAGCCAAACCCCACCATCTGGAGGTTTGGCTCATCGCCGTTCGACTGGCGCTCCAACACGCCGTCACCGATGAGCGAAACCTCTCCATGTTGCGGTTTGGCTCATCGCCGGTGTTCCGTCCGATCGCAGTGCGGTGTCGTGCCCACATCGGATGGCCGCCGATCTGGCATCATCTGGTGATGCGTTCTTCGCCGATCACCATGGCCGCACTTGCATGGGCGTTGACTGTCGCCGGTCTCCTCGTCGGCTGCGGGGGTAGCAACGACAATGCTGCAATCATCGATCCCACGACACCGGTCGCGACGACCGATGCCGTGACGAACACCACGACCGAGGTCATCGACCCGCAGTCCGCGGACGCGCCCGTCGAGACCGATCCGCCGGCGACCGATCCGCCGCCTCCCGTCACCGAGGTGGCCGTGGACGATGGATCGTGTCTCGTCGGCAACTGGGTGGTCACCGAAGCGGAGATGAACGGTTTCTACGGGACCTTGACGAGCACGCTCGATGCGCCGATCACGATCGGAGTCGTCGGGTCGGCGCCACTGTCGTTCGGTGCCGATGGCACCTACGGTTGGCAACCGGACTTCGCGTTGACCGTCGAGGTCGCAGGACAGCGCGGAACCGGTGCCACCGCCGGCACGATCACGGGGATCTGGAGCGCCGTCGACGGTGTCGTGACCACGGCGTCTGACGTCAATGCGTTGACCGTGTCGATCACGATCGGTGGCACGACCGTCAACGGTGCCGACCTCACCAACGGTTTGCTGAACAGCTCACCGATCAACGGGGTCACCTACTCGTGCGATGGTCCGACGCCGGTACTCGACTTCCAGACCGCTGACCCTGCCGTCACGGTTCCCGTCACCCTCACGCCTGCCTGAGACGCTCGGCCAGTTCGTCGACAGCGGGGTCGCGCACCGAGTCGCTCCGGGTGGCGATCACGAGCTGACGCGTGGTGAGGAGGCGCCCCGGCGCGAGGGCTCGGTCACCCTGCTCGGCCTGGCTGGTGGGCAGCACGGTCCAACCCGATCCGAGCCGGACCATCTCACGCATCACTTCCGGCTGATGGCTCTCGGCAGCGACGTCGAGCGGAGCGCCGAGGCGTGCCAGGGCGTCGACGACGACGGTGCGGGTGTGGGACCCCGTCGGGAAGAGCACCCACGGGCCCCAGGTGGCCGGGTCGCCGATCGTGGCACCCGGCGGCCCGTACACGGCGAGCTCCTCGGTGAGCAACGCCTCGGTGTGGATGCCGCTGACCTGCGACGGCGGGTCGACGCACACGACCAGATCGAGGTCGCCGGAGATCAACAGCTCGAGCAGCGGAGCCGAGGGTGCCACGCGCAGGCGCAGGTCCACGTCGGGGTGCTCGAGCCGAAAGACGCGTACGATCTCCGAGTGGTGACCGACGGCGGCGGCGTCGATCATTCCGAGCCGGAGCCGACCCTCGCGACCCTCACGCAGGCGGTCGGCCCAGTCGGTGAGGTCGCCCGTGAGTCCGAGGACGTGGCGAGCATGGTTGACGACCGGTGCGGCGCTGTCGCGGATGCGGCGACGACGGCCGTCACGTTCGAACAGCGGCACCCCGATGCGCCGTTCGAGTTCGGCCAAACCCTGCGAAAGGGCCGAGGCGCTCACGCCGACCCGTTCGGCCGCCACCGCCCACGATGGTGCTTCGGCGATTGCGACGAGGTATTCGAGCTGGCGGATCGAGAGATCGGGGAGTGGCCGCACCCCAGGGAAGATACATCCGATTTACTTCACAGTCGCACTGAGTTGTGAAACATCGCTTATCATCGGTTCCATGACCGCACGACAGATCGCTCCCGCCACCGGCAAACTCGGTGTCCTCACCCCCGGCATGGGTGCGGTGGCATCCACGTTCATCGCTGGCGTGATCGCTGCCCGCAAGGGCCTGCACCCGCCGATCGGCTCGATCAGCCAGATGGCGCACATCCGTCTCGGTACCAAGGACGAGAACCGCAACCCGATGATCAAGGAGTTCGCGCCGCTCGCCAGCCTGGACGACATCGTGTTCGGTGGCTGGGATCCGATCTCGCCGAATGCCCTCGAAGCTGCGCGCACCGCAGGGGTGTTGGACAACGAAGACCTCAATGCGATTTCGAGCGAACTCGAAGCGATCGTGCCGATGGAAGCCGTGTTCGACCAGCGCTGGGTGTCGCGTCTCGAAGGTGTGCGCGTGAAGAAGATCGACAACAAGTGGGACCAGGCAATGGCCCTCATGGACGACATCGCCAACTTCAAGTCGGCCAATGACTGCGACCGTCTCGTGATGGTGTGGTGCGGGTCGACCGAGGCGTACCACGAGCCGTCGGCCGTCCACGAGACCGTGGCGACATTCGAGCAGGGGTTGCGCGACAACGACGACAACATCTCGCCGAGCCAGATCTACGTGTACGCAGCGCTCCAGTCCGACGTGCCGTTCGCCAACGGGGCGCCGAACCTGTCGGTCGATCTGGCGTGCATGATCGAACTGTCGAAGACGCGAGGTGTGCCGATCGCCGGTAAGGACTTCAAGACCGGCCAGACCTGGATGAAGACCATCCTCGCCCCCGGTCTCAAGGCCCGCATGCTCGGCCTGCGCGGCTGGTACTCCACGAACATCCTCGGCAACCGTGACGGCGAGGTGCTCGACGACCCGGAGAACTTCAAGAGCAAGGAAGTCTCCAAGCTCGGTGTGCTCGATGGCATCTTGCAGCCCGAGGTGTACCCCGACCTGTACGGCAACATCGACCACGTCGTACGCATCAACTACTACCCGCCCCGCGGCGACAACAAAGAGGGCTGGGACAACCTCGACATCTTCGGCTGGCTCGGCTACCCGATGCAGATCAAGGTCAACTTCTTGTGTCGCGACTCGATCCTCGCGGCGCCGATCGTGCTCGACCTCGCACTCTTCATGGACCTCTCGATGCGAGCCGGTGAATCAGGCGTGCAGGAGTGGCTGAGCTTCTACCTCAAGGCCCCGCAGGCAGCTGGTGACTCTCCCGCCGAGAGCGACCTGTTCATCCAGCAGACCAAGCTGAAGAACACCCTGCGCGAATGGATGGGCGAGCAGCCCGTCACCCACTCCGAAGCCGGCTGACAACCCGCCGCAGCCGGCCATGCTCGACCGCTAACGTCGTCGACATGACGGCGACGATGATGGATGGCAACGCACTGCGTGACGAGATGGTTGCGGGTATCCGTCGCCGTCTCGAGGCTGCAGGTTCGCCTGCCATCTGTCTGGCCACGGTCCTCGTCGGCGACGACGGACCGAGCCAGCGATACGTTCGGATGAAGCATGCACAGGCCAGCGAGGCCGGGTTGACGTCGAAACACATCGACCTTCCCGCCACGGCGTCGCAGGTCCAGGTCGAGTCGGTGGTGCGCGGCCTCGCCCTCGACGATTCCGTACATGGCATCCTCGTGCAGTTGCCGCTACCGGACGGTCTCGACGCCGAGCCGGTGATCGATCTGATCCCGCCCGAAAAGGACGTCGACGGTCTGACCGAACGATCGATGGGCCGACTGCTTCGGGGCCGACAGGGACTGGTCGGATGCACGCCGCTCGGCGTCATGCGGTTGCTCGAACGCTACGAGATCCCGACGAGCGGGCGGCGAGCGATCGTGATCGGGCGCTCGACGTTGGTCGGTTTGCCGCTGTCGCTGCTCCTGGCCCGAAAGGGCGTCGACGCGACCGTGACGATGGCGCATTCGCGCACGAGCGACATGGCAGCAGTCGTGCGCGAGGCAGACATCGTCGTCGCCGCAGCCGGCCAGGCCCGGATGATCACCGCCGACATGGTGAAGCCCGGGGCCACCGTCATCGACGTCGGGGTGTCACGCACTGAATCAGGGATCGTCGGTGACGTCGATCAGGACGCCGTGGCCACCGTTGCGGGCCACCTCACCCCGATGCCTGGCGGCACCGGTCCGATGACGATCGCCTGCCTTCTCGAGAACACCGTCACCGCAGCGCGACTCCAGGGGGTTCTCAGCGCCTGAAGCTCGGTCGAGGTAGCGGTGTCGGCCGGCACCCCTTCGGCGAAGTCGATCATCGGAAAGGGAAGTGCATAGAGGTCGTTCATGTCGATCACGAACGCTGCCCACCCGGCGATGATTCGGTGGCGAAGGATGTCGGTCAGTTCCTCGTGGGTGAATGAACAGTCGTCGTCCCTCACGAGTCGGGCGATTGCCTGGCCATCTTCGTGAATGGCGCGGGCGTGCACGGCAATCGTCGAGCGCCCCTTGGCGGCGATCTTGATCTCACCCCCGAACTCTGCGCGCCAGCGGAGCTCGATCAAGGACCCGATCAGGTCGTAACCCTCGGTGATCATCGTGCGAATGCCTTCGCCGAGTGGGCCGTCGACGAACCGCCACTGGTCGGCCACCGCGAACGAGCTGCTGTTGTCGACCGCCGAGTCGATCAGCGACCGGCACAGTCGGCGGACATCGTCGACCTGCTCCCAGTCGACGTTGGGGTCGAGGACGAGGTTGTGCAAGGCGTCGATCAGCTCGGACACGACCAACTCTGCAGCGAGGGCCGACAGCTCGTCCATATCGGTGACGTGTCGGTAGACCGCCGACTGGGTGATACCCATGCGCCCGGCGACGGCGACCGATGTCAGTGCCGACGGGCCTCCTTCGCGCAGCAGGTCTGCGGCGTGGCAAATCGCCTCGCAACGACGACTCGACTTGGGTTGCACAACGTCGGACCTCATCCGGCGAGCGCCCACCATGGCGACGTACCAACAGGGCACGACATCGAGGTGACGCCGGCCAACGGCAGGTCACGGTGGTGCCGACTGTCCATTTCTTGGATGAAGCCGCACCACCCGGCGAACAGGCGAAGCTCGAACGTACGGGCAATCTGGCGGCGTTGTGACGCGGTGTTGAGGTGCACGCTGCGGGCGATGGCGATGACATCGTCGAGGATCAGCTTGGCGTGGGCCAGTTGTGCAGCCTGGGCGCTGTCGGTCAACGGGTCGTGTCGGTCGAAATCGGCCCGCCATGCCGTCTCGAGTTCGCCAGCAAGCAGTTGGGCGCTCGCGCCGAGCAGCGTTCGAATGCCGTGGCCGAGTTCGCCGCCGTCGTAACGCCACCGGTCGATCGTGGAGAACGCTTGCTCGTGTCGTTCGATGAGTCCGACGAGCCGCTCGGCGAACTGGGCGACATGGTTGCCGTCGCCCCACGTCGTCTCGGGAACGGTCACCGCTTCGAACATCACCTGGGTGACACAGAGACGTGCCGCGACGTTGACGGAGGTCAGTGCGATCGGACCGGATTCACGGAGAATCGCGGTTGCCTCAGCAATCACAGCGTCTCGTCGGCCCATGGATTTTCACGGTACCAAGAGTATTGACGTGGGGTAAGTCCGGAGAGATCAACAGAACCTCAATTCACCAGTCAGGGCAGGGCCTACTGCTCTCCCGGGGGGCGGGCTCAGCAGCTGATGCTGGTAGCCGTTCGGGCGGCGTCGACTGCCATACCCGAAGTGAGGTCGATCGTGGGGAACGGGAGGCCGACCAGATCGTTCATGTCGATCGCGAACACCGACCACCCAGCGATGACCCGATACTGGAGGATGTCGGCCAGTTCGCTGCGCCCGAACGGGCAGCCAGGGGATCGGGCGAGGCGAGCCACGGCACAGCCGTCGTCGTGCAGGGCGCGTCCGTGGGCTGCGATCGCTGTCCGCTCTTTCGTCGTGAGCTTCGCGTCGCCACCGAACTCCTCGCGCCAGCGGAACTCGAGGATCGCCGCGATCATGTCGTAGTTGTCACCGATCATCTTGCGGATGCCTGCGCCGAGGGCGCCCTCGACGAACCGCCATTGGTCGACGATGGCGAACGAACGCTCGTTGGCCGTCATCAGATCGATCAGGGCCCCGCACATGTGGCCGACGTCGTCCATCTCGTCCGAATCGACCGCTGGGTCGAGCAGGATCTCGTTCAGGGTGCGAGTCATTTCGGAGACGACGACCTCGGCGGCGAGCGCCGACAACTCCTCCACGTCCCGAACGTGGCGGTAGACGGCCGACTGGGAGATACCCATGCGTCCGGCGACCGCAACCGACGTCAACGCGTCTGGTCCACCTTCGCGCAGCAGATCGGCTGCATGGCTGATCGCCTGGCCCCGTCGGCTCAGTTCGGGTTGCACGTCGTCGGGCGTCATGCGCAGACCGCCTCCGAAGGAGCGATCCCGACCGGCGACGGCAGCGATGGGGAGCCGAGTAGCGGTGTCGCGACTCCGAGTCGACGATTCATCTCCTGCACATACCCGCACCAGCCGGCGAAGAAGCGCAGATTGAGCATGCGTGTCACCCTTGCGGCGCTGCGCCGCCGTGCCGGTGCCCACGCCGCGAGCCACGGCCACTGCATCGTCGATGATCAGTTGGGCGTGGGCGAGTTGGGCGGCTCGGGTTGCGCCGTCGAAGTCGCCGTCACAGCTGAATCCGCCGCGCCACGCGATTTCGAGTTCGCCAGCGACGAGTTGGGCTCCTGTGTCGAGCCCCGACCGGATGCCGGCGCCGAGTACTCCGTCGAGGTAGCGCCATCGGTCGATGACGGCGAATCCCTGCTGATGGTCGACCATCAGACCAACGACACGCTCGGCGAACTTCGCAAAGTGGGCGCCGTCACCCCATGCGGTCTCTGGTGCGGAGAAAGCGACCATCATCACCGAGTTCAGCTCGTTCACGACTGCGTAGCTCGCCAGTTCGTTGAGTTCGTCCATGTCGCGGATGTGGCGGTAAGTGGCCGACTGCGTCACCCCGAGGCGGGAGGCGACGTTGACCGAGGTCATCGCGCTCGGACCTGACTCGCGGAGGAGTGCAGTCGCCTCCGCTATCACTTCGTCCCGTCTGCCTACTTCTGTCACCGTAACAACGGTACTTTCGCCTCCAATGACCGGACAGGTCAAACATCCGTCAAACCACCACTCCGGATGACGAATTGGAGTGCCTGGGTGGCTGAGATCATGACGATCTGCAGAAACGCGTTCGTCTGCGGGCTGCAGCTCGGTCTCGACTCATGACTTGCCTACACCGCGCCGATGAGGACTATGATGACCACCGTGACTGCGACGACTCCCGCATCTTCGAGCTTGCTCGTAGTACTCATCCAGTAGCACGCCCAGCCTACCGCTGCGTGTGCTCCGACCTCCCAGACGGGAGGTCGTTTGCTTTTTCGGCACTGGTTCCGCTTTCCACCCGACCCCCACTCCGACCCCACCCCACCCCACCCCACTCCACCCCACCCCACAGAGAACACCAGCACACAGAGGCAACGACATGACCGAACGACTCACCGGCGCCCAGGCGCTGATCCGAGCACTCGAGTACGAGAACGTCGAAGTGATCTTCGGCTATCCCGGCGGCTGCATCCTTCCCGCCTACGACCCGCTGATGGACAGCAAGATCCGCCACATCCTCGTGCGTCACGAGCAGGGCGCCGGCCACATGGCCGAGGGCTACGCCCACGTGTCGGGCCGACCTGGCGTGGCGATGGTCACCTCCGGTCCCGCCGCGACCAACCTGGTCACACCGCTGATGGACGCGTACATGGACTCGGTGCCGATGGTGGCCATCACCGGTCAGGTGCCGACTAAAGCGATCGGCTCGGACGCCTTCCAGGAATGCGACACCGTCGGCATCACCCGGTCGTGCACCAAGCACAACGAACTCGTGATGTCGGCCGACGACATTCCCATGGCGGTGCGCCAGGCGTTCCACATCGCCACCACCGGTCGCCCGGGACCGACGTTGATCGACGTGCCGAAAGACTGCCTGACCAACATGATGACCTGGAACTGGCCGACCGACCAGGAAGTGCTCGACTCGCTGCCCGGCTACCGTCCAAACGTGAAGGGTCACCCGCGCATGATCAAGGAGGCCGCCCGGCTGATCATGGCGTCGGAGCGTCCGATCATCTATGCCGGTGGCGGCATCCTCAAGTCGCGCGCCGCCGAACCCTTGCGTGAGCTGGCCGAACTGATCGACACCTACGTCGTCACCACCCTGATGGCGCGGGGCGCGTTCCCCGACAACCATCCGCTGTGTCTCGGCATGCCCGGCATGCACGGCAACGCCGCCGCGATCAGCGCGATGCAGAAATCCGATCTCCTGATCACGCTGGGCGCCCGCTTCGACGACCGCATCACCGGCAAGGTCGACGCGTTCGCTCAGCAGGCCAAGGTGATCCACGTCGACATCGACCCCGCCGAGCAGGGCAAGGTGCGTCGACCCGACGTGCCGATCGTCGGTGACGCCAAGTACGTGATCGAAGAGATCATCTCCGAGATCAAGACGATGATCGCCGCCGGCACCGCTCAGGCCGACACCTCGGCGTGGAAGAGCAAGGTGTCGGGCTGGCGCGAGCAGTTCCCGACCACCTACGAACAGTCCGAGCCGGGCGAGGCCCTCAAGCCGCAGTACTGCATCGAGGAACTCAGCCGCCTCGCCACCCCGCACACGATCGTCGCCTCCGGCGTCGGCCAGCACCAGATGTACACCTCGCAGTTCTTCGAGTTCAACGAGCCCTACACCTGGGTGAACTCGGGTGGGCTCGGCACGATGGGCTTCTCGATCCCCGCCGCGATCGGCGCGAAGGCCGCCAAGCCCGAGTGTGACGTGTGGGCCGTCGACGGTGACGGTTGCTTCCAGATGACCGCACAGGAACTGGTGACCGCAACGGTCGAGGGCCTCCCGATCAAGGTGATGTTGCTCAACAACAGCTACCTCGGCATGGTGCGCCAGTGGCAGGAGATGTTCTACGACGAGCGCTATTCCGAGGTGTACCTCAACGCCAAGGTGCCCGATTTCGTGATGTGGGCCGAGTCGATGGGCTGCGTCGGCATCCTCGTCGAGTCGCCCGAAGAAGTCGGCCCGGCCATCGAGAAGGCGAATTCGATCAAGGATCGCAGTGTCGTGATCGAGTTCCGCACCGACGCTTCCGAGAAGGTCTTCCCGATGGTGCCCGCCGGTGCCAGCAACGACGACCTGATCCTGCATCCCACCCAGCACGACCGAGTCGAAGGCCTGCGCTCATGACCACCATCAATCAATACGGGGGCCAGACCCTCAACCACCACATCTTGTCGGTGCTCGTGCAGAACCGGCCCGGCGTGCTCGCCCGTGTGGCCGGGCTGTTCGCCCGCCGCGGGTTCAACATCTTCTCGTTGGCGGTCGCTCCGGCGGAGGACGACGGTATGAGCCGCATCACCATCGTCGTCGATGTCGAGTCGACACCGCTCGAGCAGATCACCAAGCAGTTGTTCAAGCTGATCGACGTGGTGAAGATCTCCGAACTCGATCCGCGCCGCTCGGTCGAGCGTGAACTGTTGATCGCCACGGTCAAGGCGGCCGACGATCAGCGTGGCAAGGTCGTCGAGCTGATCAACATCTTCGAGGGCAAGATCATCGCTGTCGCCGAATCCGTGCTCACCGTCAGCCTCGAAGGGCACCCGGACAAGCTCGACGATTTTGAGGATTTACTCGACGGATATGGCATCGTTGAGCTCCAGCGCACCGGACGGGTCGCGCTGCCGAAACTCGATCGCGGCGCACGACTGCGCGCCGTGCACTCCACTCCCACAACTGGAAAGGCAGGCTGACATGGCCGTCACCGTGTATTACGCCGAGGATGCAGATCCCTCGATCATCCGGGCAAAGAAGGTCGCCGTGATCGGTTATGGCTCGCAGGGCCACGCCCACGCGCTCAACCTGAAGGAATCAGGCGTCGACGTGGTCGTCGGCCTGCGCCCCGAGTCGTCGTCGGCGGCCAAGGCCGAGGCTGCCGGGCTCACCGTGATGACCATCGACGACGCCTCCGAGTGGGCTGACGTCATCATGCTGCTCGCACCCGACACCGAGCAGAAGGCGATCTACGACGCCCACATCTCGTCGCACATGTCGGATGGCAAGGCGCTCGCCTTCGCCCACGGCTTCAACATCCGCTTCGACCGCATCCAGCCGCCTGCCGGTTGCGACGTCATCATGATCGCCCCCAAGGGTCCCGGCCACCTCGTGCGTCGCACGTACACCGAGGGTGGCGGCGTGCCGGCACTCATCGCAATCGAGCAGGATGCCAGCGGCACCGCCCGCGACGTCGCGATGTCGTACGCCGACGCGATCGGCGGCACCCGCGCCGGCGTGATCGAGACCACCTTCTCCGAAGAGACCGAGACCGACCTGTTCGGTGAGCAAGCCGTGTTGTGTGGCGGCGTCACCGCACTGGTGCGCGCCGGGTTCGAGACGCTCACCGAGGCCGGTTACGCCCCCGAGATGGCCTACTTCGAGTGCCTCCACGAGGTGAAGCTCATCGTCGACCTCATGTACGAAGAGGGCATCGCCGGGATGCGCTACTCGATCTCCGACACCGCCGAGTACGGCGACCTCACCCGCGGCCCCCGCGTGGTCACCGACGCCACCAAGGCCGAGATGAAGAAGATTCTCGGCGAGATCCAGAGCGGCCAGTTCGCCGCCGAGTGGATCGCCGAGTCCGAGGCCGGGCGCCCGAACTACAAGCGCCTGCAGGACGAGGGCAAGGCCCACCCGATCGAGGAGATCGGTGGCGAACTGCGCAGCATGATGCCGTTCATCAGCGCCGGCAAGCAGAAGGTCTCCGACATCTCCGGAGGATGAAATGACCCAAAGCGATGAGCGAACCCCCCGTATGCGGGGGTTCGGCTCATCGCTTTGTCGTCGTCAGGGAGTTTCTCCGTCAGTGATGAGCGAATCCTCCACATGTCGGGGTTTGGCTCATCGCTCGGGAGGGACTGAGCGATGACAGACATGGCGTGGACGTTCGGGGCGGTGTTCGTTCTCGCGACGTCGACGAACTGGTGGAGCAGGCTGTCCGACGCTCGGCGACGTGTCGAGGTGTGGTCCAAGCCGATGGCGATGGTCGCGCTGATCGCTGTCGCAGTGGCGCTCGATCCGGCGGACCAACTCGTGCGCGCATGGTTCGTCACCGCACTCGTGTGCTCGCTCGCCGGCGACGTGTTCCTGCTCGACAGCGAACAGCACTTCGTGCCGGGCTTGGTGTCGTTCCTGTTGGCTCACCTCGCGTACACGTTCGGCTTCTTCGCGTCGAGCGACTGGTCCACGGCCGGTTTCCTGGTCGGCGTGCTGATGGCGGGGGTGTTGGCGGCCGCGGTCGGGGTACGCATCGTGCTGGCAGCGCGTCGCAAGGAGCGAACGCTCGGGCCCCCAGTGGCGATGTATCTGGTGGCGATCTCGCTGATGTTCTGCGCGGCCATGGCCACTGGCAGCACGTGGGCGATCCTCGGTGCGGCGCTGTTCGTCGCGTCGGATTCAGTGCTCGCCTGGCGTCAGTTCGTGGCCAAGGCCACGTGGATGCCGGTGACGATCATGGTCACCTACCACCTCGGCCAAGCCGGTCTCGTCGCCAGCCTGCTGTAGTTCCCGGCGATGAGCGAAACCCCCGGATATGGGGAGTTCGCTCATCGCCTCCCAGCGACCTGCGGTAAACCCGACTTGTGTGGTCGGGAATCGGCGGGTAACGTCCCCGCCATATGAGCGACTCCTGGGGTTTCGAGACCAAGCAGATCCACGTCGGCGGCGAGCCCGACCCGACCACCGGTGCCCGGGCGGTGCCGATCTATCAGACGACGTCGTACCAGTTCCGCGACACCGATCACGCTGCGAACCTGTTCGGTCTCGCCGAGATCGGCAACATCTACACCCGTATCATGAACCCGACGCAGGGGGCGCTGGAAGCCCGTGTGAACGCGCTCGAAGGCGGTTGCACGACCGCTGTCGGCCTGCCGGGCACACTCGCCGTCGCCTCCGGCCAGGCCGCCGAGACGCTGGCTTTCATGACGCTGTGCGAGGCGGGCGACCACATCGTGGCCTCGCCGTCGCTGTACGGCGGCACGTACAACCTGCTGCACTACACGCTCCCGAAGTTCGGCATCGAGGTCACCTTCGTCGATGACCCTGACGACCTCAGCCAATGGGAAGCGGCCATCAAGCCGAACACCAAGGTCTTCTTCGGCGAGGTCATCCCGAACCCGAAGAACGATGTGCTCGACATCGAGGGCATCGCCGGTGTGGCCCACGCCAACGGCATCCCGCTGATGGTCGACAACACGGTGCCCACCCCGTACCTGATCCGCCCGCTCGAGTGGGGCGCAGACATCGTGATCCACAGCCTCACCAAGTTCATGGGCGGCCATGGCACCTCGATCGCCGGCGCGATCGTCGACGGCGGCACGTTCGACTATGCCGCGTCGGGCCGTTTCCCGAACTTCACCGAGCCCGATCCGAGCTATCACGGCCTCGCCTACTTCCCGGCGCTCGGCCATGGCGCTTTCATCCTGAAGGCTCGTGTGCAGATGCTGCGCGACCTCGGCTTGGCGATCTCACCGTTCAATGCCTGGATGATCCTGCAGGGCGTCGAAACGCTCAGCCTGCGGATGGAGCGCCACTTCGCCAACGCCCAGAAGGTGGCCGAGTACCTCGACGCTCACGATCAGGTCGAATCCGTCAACTACTCGGGACTCGCGTCGAGTCCATGGCACGAACGGGCGACCAAGCTCGGCGGCGGCAAGGGCTACGGCTCGGTGCTCGCCTTCGAGATCGAGGGCGGCCTCGAAGCGGGCAAGAAGTTCGTCGAGGGCGCAGTGCTGCACAGCCACGTCGCCAACATCGGCGACGTGCGCAGCCTGGTGATCCACCCGGCGAGTACCACCCACAGCCAGCTCACCCCCGAGGAGCAGGTGGCTTCGTCGGTCGGGCCGGGCCTCATCCGCCTCAGCGTCGGCATCGAGTCGATCGACGACATCATCGCCGACCTCGACACCGCCTTCGCTGCCGCCAAGGCCTGATCGAGCAGTATCTCGATTGGGGTCAGACCCCAATCGAGATGGTCAGTCGTCGCGTTGGTCGCGGAGGAAGTCTTCGAAGGCGCTGCCGAGGTCGTCCGCTGACGGGATCTGCGCTTCGGCGCGTCGGTCGAACTCGGCTTCGAGAAGCTGCAAGTACATCTTGAGCTGTTCGTCGTTGGCGGCGATCTCGTCGTGGATGTCGCGCCAACTGTCGACCTGGTCGCTGAAGTCGGTGGTGTTGGGCACGTCGAGCACGTGGCTCAGGTGGCGCACCAGCGCGGAGGTGGCCTGCGGATGCTCGGCGTTTGCCAAGTAGTGCGGGATCCCGACGCGCAATGACACCGATGGGATGTCGCGGGCTTCCAGCTCGGCCTGCAAGACGCCGACCACGCCCGTGATTCCCTGATAGCTCGGCGCCACCAGGCCGAGCCGTTGGGCGAGATCGGCGTTCGCCGTGCTCCCGGTGACCGGAGGTGTGCGGCTGTGCGGAATCGCCTCGGCGCCGGAGCCGACGGTGACCACCGCTTCGCAACCGAGTGCTTCGGCGACCACGAGGATCGCTTCGACGTAGGTCTTCCAGTGGAGGTGCGGTTCGACGCCGATCAGACCGACGACGTCGCGGTGACCTGGGTTGCGCTGGAGCACGAACTCGTTGCTGGGCCAGATGATGTCGCGTACGCCGTCGTCGATCGACACGTGCGGACGATGCTGCGTGAAGTCGTAGAACGGATCCGGATCGATCGAGCCGACGGTGACGGCGTATTGGGCGCTGATGAACGCCTCCACCGCCTGGGTGGCCGCGCTCGCCACATCGAACCAGCCCTCCAAGCCGACGAGCATCACCGGTCGATCGAGCGCGCCGATGTCGCCGGTGCCGAACTCGAGGACCTCCATCGCATCCACGTTCGATCAGGCGAGGGCGGCCACGACGTGGTCGATCGATCGGGTGAGGGCCTCGACGTCGGACGGGTCGATGGCCGGGAACATGCCGATCCTCAACTGGTTCCGGCCCAGCTTGCGGTACGAGAAGGTGTCGAGGATGCCGTTGACCCGGAGGGCTTCGGTGACCGTGGTGGCGTCGATCGAGTCGTCGAGGTCGATCGTTCCGACCACGTTCGAGCGCTTCGCCGGATCGGCCACGAACGGTGTGGCCCAGTCGCGCCCTTCGGCCCACCCGTAGAGGATCGCCGCCGACTCGGCGCTGCGACCGGCGGCGAATTCCATGCCGCCGTTGTCGTTCATCCAGCGGATCTGAGCGTCGAGCATCACCAAGGTGGCCACCGCCGGCGTGTTGTAGGTCTGGTTGAGGACCGAGTTGTCGAGCGCGATCTGGAGGTCGAGCGATGCCGGTCGCCAACGGTCACTCGCGCCGATGGAGCGGATGCGATCGAGCGCAGGGGGGGAGCAGGCGGCCAGCCAGAGTCCGCCATCGGAGGCGAAGCACTTCTGGGGGGCGAAGTAGTACACGTCGACCTCAGCGGGATCCCAGCGCAGTCCGCCGGCTGCCGATGTGGCGTCGACAGCGACGAGGGCCGTGTCAGCGCTGGTCCCGGCCGGGCGGCGCAGGTCCATCGCCACGCCGGTGGAGGTCTCGTTGTGCGTCAATGCGTACAGGTCGATGCCGTCCTCGGCCACGGCCTCGGGGTGTGAGCCGGTGTCGGAGCGGACCACGGTCGGCTCGCCGAGGTGGGGGGCGGCGTCTGCGGCCTCGGCGAACTTCGACGAGAACTCGCCGAACACCAGGTGTTGACTGCGCTCGTCGATCAGCCCGAACGTGGCGACGTCCCAGAACACGGTGGAGCCACCGTTGCCGAGCACGATCTCCCAGCCGGCGGGCAGCGAGAACAGCTCGCTCAACCCCGAACGCACCGATCCGACCACGTTCTTCACCGCTGGCTGGCGGTGCGACGTGCCGAGCACGGTGTCGGCGGCTGCGACCAGCGCCTCGATCTGCTCGGGGCGGACCTTCGACGGGCCGCATCCGAACCTCCCATCGGCCGGAAGCAGCTCAGCTGGGATCACGATGGTTGCAGGATCGACACTCACGGCACCCAGCATGGCGCCTGGGTTGGCCGATCCCACGACGGATCGTGGCCCAATTCCCGCTGAGATGGGCGCTCGCTGTGGCAGGCTGGCAGGTGTGAAGCGCACCTCCCAACGACTCGCCGCGATCGCCCCGTCCGCCACCCTCGCCGTCGACGCCAAGGCCAAGGCCCTCCAGGCCGCCGGCGAGAACGTGATCGGATTCGGAGCCGGTGAACCCGACTTCCCGACCCCCGCCCACATCGTCGAGGCCGCGGTGGCGGCATGTCGCGACCCGAAGAACCACAAGTACACGCCTGCGGCAGGTCTTCCAGAACTCAAAGAGGCCATCGCTGCCAAGACCCTGCGCGACTCCGGGTTCGACTGCACGGCGTCGCAGGTGCTCGTCACCAACGGTGGCAAGCATGCGGTGTACACGGCATTCGCTGCCCTCTGCGATCCGGGCGACGAGGTCATCTGCCCGGCCCCCTACTGGACCACGTACCCCGAGGCGATCACCCTCGCCGGCGGTGTGCCGATCGTCATCGACACCGACGCCGCGAGTGGCTTCCAGGTCACGATCGAGCAGCTCGACGCCGCCTACACCGAACGCACCAAGGCGCTGCTCTTCGTGAGCCCCGACAACCCGTCCGGCACGGTCTGCTCGCCCGAGATGGTGAAGGCCATCGGCGAATGGGCTCTCGAGCGGGGCGTCTGGGTGATCACCGACGAGATCTACGAACACCTCACCTATGGCGACCACCAGTTCGTGTCGATGCCGACGGTCGTGCCCGAACTCGCGAACCAGTGCATCATCGTCAACGGTGTCGCCAAGACCTACGCGATGACCGGATGGCGCGTCGGGTGGATGATCGGGCCCGACGACATCATCAAGGCGTCGACGAACTTCCAGAGCCACGCCACGTCGAACGTCGCCAACGTCAGCCAGCGCGCCGCGCTCGCAGCAGTGTCCGGTTCGCTCGACGACGTCGTGATGATGCGCACTGCGTTCGCTCGCCGTGCCCAGACGATGTACACGATGCTCAATGCGATCGACGGCGTCACGTGCCTCGAGCCGCAGGGAGCCTTCTACGCGTATCCCGACCTGACCGGATTGCTGAACCGTCCGATCGGCGGCGTCACGGTCACCAACACGCTCGAACTCGCTGATCTGGTGCTCGACAAGGCCAAGGTGGCGTTCGTGCCTGGTGAGGCATTCGGCCTCGGCGGCTACGGCCGCTTCTCGTTCGCCCTCGGTGACGACGACCTCGCCGAAGGTATGGCCCGCTTCGCCGCACTCGTCGGCTGAGTCGGCGGGACCGCCGATTCCTGCGCCAGCAGCGACCGTGCCCGACGACATCTTCGCCGACCCGAGACTCGCCGCGATCTACGACGACCTCGACGGCGCCCGTGACGATCTCGACTTCTATGTCAGTGCGATCGCGTTAGCGGGCACCTCGGGACCGTCGAGTCGCTCGCGGAGACGACCGTCGATGCGGTCACGATGACGGGCAACGTCGCTCAGGTCTTCGTCGATGACGATGACTGGTTGTCCACGCTCCGTTCGATTCAGCACCGCCTCTACCCGGGTGGTCAGCTGATCTTCGAGACGAGGGATCCGGCCGCTCGCGCCTGGGAGCGTTGGAATCGGTAGGCCTCCTTCGCACGAACCGAGATCGGCGGCGTCGGAACCGTCGAGTCCTGGGTCGAACTGCTCGGTATTGCGCTGCCGTTCGTGTCGTTCCGATGGACGGTCCGGTTCGTCGACACCCGCGAGGCCGAGTTCGATCCACGACTCGGGGTCGACGATGATCCCGACCTCGGTGAGGAATGACGTGAGTTTGCCGAGGCCGTCGACCACGTTGGCCCGGTACGCCGGGTTGGCCTTCGCGATCTCGTATCCGTCGGCGATGCTGAGGTGTTCGAAGACGTGGGGGTCGAGGCTGAGCTCCACGATCTCGGCAACGAGCGCAGGGGCGATCGTGCGAACCGCTTCCTGCTCGACGGCGTCGAGCGTCGGCCAGGACTCGGAGATGTAGCTCTTGGCGAAGCTGACATGGCGCGCTTCTTCGAGGACGTGGAGCTTGCTGATCTGGCGGACCATCGGGTGAACCCGGTCGTCGCGCATGCTTGCCCGGTTGGCGAAGTCGAGGAGTTCCTCGATGGCCAGGATGGCGAGGTACGACAGAGCCCGGCCACTGGGACCTTGCGCCATGGCTACGTCGCGGGTGGGGCCGTAAGCAGGCGTGCCGGCCCTCCGGATGAATTCGCCGAACATCATCGAGTGCCGACACTCGTCGGCAACCTCGGTGAGGAGGTAGCGGTGCATCGGATCGCGGACGTCGATGTCCACCAGGTGTCGGAGCACGATCTGCATGAGTGCGTTCTCGAACCAGATTCCTGCGCCGAACATCGCTGCGGTCTCGTGGCGGCGATGAGTTGTTCGGAACGGGCCGCCGTCGTGGGTATCTACTACCAGAACGAAGGATTGCTCTCGAGGCCGACCAAGCGGGGTCGCGATGCTGTCTACGACGAGCAGCACCGTGATCGTCTCGCGGCGATCACCGAGCTCCGCGATCGCGGACTCACGTTGCAGAACATCCGAGAACTGGTCACCAGCAGACTCCCGACCCGCACCGTGTCGGAGTGGCTCGGAATCGACGAAACGCTGAGCGCCCCGTGGTCCGACGACCGGCCGTCGCAGGTCTCCCACGAAGAACTGGTCGCACTGATCTCAGGCGACGGCAAGGCGCGCAAGGGCGTCATCGCCGAACTGCACGAGGCGGGATACGTCGAGCCCCAGCCCGGGCGTACCTGGATGATCCCGAGCGCGGCCCTGCTCGATCATGCGCTCCGCCGACGTGAGGCCGGCATCGACATCGAAGTGTCCGCCATGATTCGTGATCTGCTCCGATGCCGGCTGGCCAAGGCGGTCAACGACACGGTCAAGCTGCTCGTCGAGCGCGCCGGGAGTGGCTTTGCCGGCAGCGGCAGCCCGGAAGAACTGGCGACCGCACTTTGCGCCCTGCGGCCAGTCACCCGTGAGGCGACGAGCGTCATCCTGGCCCAAGAGGTCGAGCTCGCGCTCGCCAAGCTCATGCAGCCCGGACAAACCAGATCGCGGTGACACGGCGACCACTTTTTGGCACCCTTGCGTGCGCCGTCACGCCTGTTGTCACGCCCGCTGTCACGCCCGCTGTCACGCCCGCTGTCAAGCCCACCAGGGCTGATGATGCAGAGCGAGCCCGCTGACCACGATCAGCACCAGACATTCACCGACCTGTTCGACGGCGCCGAGCAGGTCACCGCTGATCCCGCCGAATGCGCGATGGGCGAGTCTGATCACCGCGGCGGCACCGAGAGCGACCGCAAACGCGAGCGGCCCGACCCACCAACCGCTGACCAGAGCGCCGATCGCCAGTGCTGCGAGAACTCCGACCGCGGCCGAGCGCGGTGACAGCACTCGCGTGTAGTCGGCACCGAGCCCCTCGTGTGGACCGGGTCGGCCGGTCACCATGGCCGCCACGGCGGCACCGCGACCCAGGGTGTGTGCTGTGACGAGCCCGGCGAATGCCGCTGCCGGGCCGAGCGAGGCGACGCAGATGATCCGCAGCACGAGCGTGGTGCACATCGCAGCGACGCCGTAGCTGCCGTGGCGCGAGTCCTTCAGGATCTCGCGGCGGCGTTCCGGCGTCATCCCTCCCAGCGCGTCAGCCGTGTCGGCCAGGCCATCTTCGTGGAACGCGCCGGTGATCAGCAGGCCCACGATGATCGCGACCGCAGCGGCGACCGACGCTGGAACCACCTCCGTCAACCCGGCGGCGACAAGGCCGACAGCGGCACCGATGAGCGCACCGACCACCGGAAACCACGGCACGGCAGCGGCGAGATCGGGAGCCGTACGGAGCCGGATCGGGACACGGGTGAGGAACTGCGCAGCAGCGAGGAAGTTGTGGGTCATTCGCCGAACCACTCGGCGAACGTCGGCACATCGGTGATACCAGCGCACGCCATGGCGATCAGTGGCACCGCCGCCATCGCTCCCGATCCCTCACCCAGTCGCATGTCGAGGTCGAGCAGCGGTGCCTTGCCGAGCCGCTCCAGCAGTCTGCGGTGCCCAGGCTCGGCCGAGCAGTGGCCGACCGTGCAGTGATCGAGCGAGCCCGCATCGATCTCGTGTAGCGGCAGGACAGCGGCGGTCACGACGTAGCCGTCGAGGACGACCGGTATCGAACGACGCCGTGCCGCCACGGTGGCCGCGGTGATCGCGACGATTTCCGAACCACCCACCTCGCGCAAGATCTCCAGTGGGTCGGTGACCCCGGCGATCCGACGCACCGACTCCTGTACGGCGTTCCGCTTGCGCGCCAAACCCTCGTCATCCACACCGGTGCCCCGCCCGACCCAGGCGGCGGTTTCTCCTCCGGCGAGCGACGCAGCGATGGCTGCGGACGCTGTGGTGTTCCCGATGCCCATCTCGCCGAGCACGAGGAGATCGCAGTCGAGTTCGTCGACGGCAGACACCGCGATGTCGACGATCTCGTCGAAACGCGCCGACGACATGGCGGCGTCGTAGCGGATGTCGTTGGTCGGCTCGCCGACGCCGACATCGATGGCGGTGACGGTGGCGCCGGCCAGCCGAGCAAAGGCGCTGATCGTCGAACGTCCATCTTCGAACGCCGAGAGCATGGCCCTGGTGACCCCGGTCGGGTAGGCCGACACCTCGGTTGCGGCGGCGATGCCGTGATCGGCGGCGAAGATCAACCCGGCCGGTCGCTCGACTCGTGGTCTGGCCGTGCGCTGCCAGGCGGCTACCCACGCGGCGATCTCGTCGAGCCATGCCAGTGCACCGCTCGGTCGCAGGATGTTCGCCGCGCGCTCGTGCACGGCGTCGCGAGCGGCTGCGTCGGCGACGGGCAGGTCTTCGAGGAGCGCTCTGAGTGAGGTCATGTCATGCTCGGTTCGTATCGGGGCGACGGAGACCGTCGAGATGTTGCCACGGGTCGGTGAGCTCGATTGCTCGTCCCGCGACCAGGAGCAGGCTGGTGGTCGATGCAGCGACCCAGGTCTGATTGACCCAGCCCAGCACATCGCGGTAGCGGCGTCCGAGTGGGGTGTCGGGATGGATGCCCATGCCCACCTCGTTCGACACCGCCACCACGGGGCCGGCACGCCCGGCCGCGAGCGCGCTGGCCGCCGCTGCAGCCTCGCGAATCTGGTCGTCACTGCGACCGGCATACATCAGGTTCGACACCCACAGCGTGAGGCAGTCGACGATCACGAGGACGTCGTCGCCGACGCCACCGAGTGCGTCGTGCAGTTCGATCGGCGCCTCGACGGTCATCCAGTAGGCGGGTCGTTCGGCTCGATGACGTTCGATGCGCTGCTCCATGTCGTCGTCGATTGCCGGAGCAGTGGCAACGAAACAGACAGGTCCATCGTGGCGCTGTCCGACGTCGACGGCGAGCAAACTCTTGCCGCTGCGGGCACCTCCGAGCAGCACGGTCAGCGTCATGGGAGCGGCAGCGTTCCGGATCGTGTGATCGTGGATCAGTAATCGAGGCCGCGCATGGCGCGGATGCCCTGCTGGTACGCGTGCTTGACTTCGACCATCTCGGTGACGGTGTCGGCGATGTCGATCAGTTCACGCGCCGCATCGCGGCCGGTGACGACCACGTTCACGTGCGATGGCCGGGCGCTGATCGCCGCGACCACGTCGCTGATCGGCAACCAGCCGAAGCTCGAGAGATACGTCAACTCGTCGAAGATGACGAGCTGGTGCTCACCGGCCTGCATCAGCTCGACTGCTTTGCCCCAACCCTCGCGGGCATGGGCGATGTCGTTCGACATGTCGTCGGAATCCCAGGTGAATCCGTCGCCGTACGCGTGCCAGTCGACACCGAGTTGACGGCCGATCTTCTCTTCGCCGACCTTCCAGTCGCCGGACTTGATGAACTGCACGACGGCCACGTTCCAGCCGCGAGCGACGCCGCGGATCATCATTCCGAACGCGGACGATGATTTGCCCTTGCCGTTGCCGGTGTTGACGATCACGAGCGAGTCGGCGCCGTGCAGGCCATCGGGGCGGGGGTCGTCGGTGGGGGCGGTGCTGTCGTCGACGGCGTCGTTCGCTGTGGGGTCGTTGCTCATGAGGTGGGTCAGCGTACGCAGCGCGCGCTACGGTGTCGAACTGTCAACGACGTAGCGAAGTCCGGTGAGAACCCGGCGCTGTCCCGCAACGGTGATATCGGTCGGTCGCCCCGCAACTCTGCGAGGTGAGCGATCCGATCAGCCCGGTCGCCTACCCGTCGACGCGACATCATCCCTCGAGGCAAGGGAAGGCTCGCCGGTCGACCCAAGTCGCCCCCGGACCCCAGCTTGTCCTCCACTTCCATGGAGGAATTTCATGCGTACATCCACACCGACGCCGATGCGTCGACTCCTGATCGGCGCGATTGCCGGTTTCACCCTGTTCAGCGCTGCGGCGTGCGGTAGTTCCGACGATGCAGCGTCCGACGCAGGCGGTTCTGCCGTCACCACCGCCGACACGCTCCCCGACGCGGTCGCCCCGGATCCGACCGATGCGCCGCCTGCGAGCGACGCGCCCGCCGGTGAGTTCCCCGTTCGCATCGTGTCGCTCAGCCCCACGGCCACCGAGATGATGTTCGCCATCGGCGCCGGCGACCAGATCATCGCCGTCGACGACCAGTCGAACTATCCGGCCGAAGCGTTGGAGCTGCCGAACGAGCTGTCGGGCTTCGAGCCGAACGTCGAAGCGATCGCAGCCCTCGAACCCGACCTGGTGTTGATCGGCGGCGATTTCACCGGGCTCGGCGCACAGCTCGATGCACTCGACATCGCCTGGTGGGATGGGCCTGCGGCCATGACCATCGACGACTCGTACCGTCAGATCGAGGAGTTGGGTGATGCCACCGGGAACTCCGAAGGCGCCGATGCGCTCGTGAAGGAGATGCAGGCCGGCGTCGACGAGATCGTTCTGGCGACTCCCGAACTGGCCGAGCCGCTCACGATCTTCCACGAGCTCGACCCCACGCTCTTCAGTGCCGACTCGACCACGTTCATCGGTGAGCTCTACTCGCTGCTCGGCCTGCAGAACATCGCCGACCGCGCCGAAGGTGATTCCGGTGGGTTCCCGCAGCTGAACCCCGAGTTCATCGTGTCGGCCGACCCCGACCTCATCTTCCTCGCCGACACCAAGTGCTGCGCCGAGACCGTCGAGACCGTCGCCGCCCGCCCGGGTTGGGATGCGATCGCTGCGGTTCAGAACGGCAACGTGTTCGAGATGGACGACGACGTCGCATCACGCTGGGGCCCGCGACTGGTCGAGTACCTCCGAATCGTGTCCGAGGCCGTCCAGCAGGCAGCCGGCTGAGGGACGCCGGGTTGAAGGGATGACGGGTTGAAGGAATGACGGGTTGAAGGAATGAAAACATGACCGCAGTGGAGCCGAAGCCGACGACACCCGAGTGTGTTGCGCGCGATGGGCGCGTCGACGCGCCAGCGGTGTCGGAGGTCTCGGCTCCACCGGTCACTCGTCGTCGGCGCGAGACCACGTGGGTGCTGGCAGGGCTGGCGTTCCTCGTCGGGGCGGTGATCGTCGGGGCCTCGATCGGGCCTGCGGGGCCTCCTGGTTGGCGGGTGCCGCTGGCGTTGCTCGACCACCTTCCGTTGATTTCGATCGACTCGGGTGTGAGCGACGCCGAGTGGAACATCGTGTGGCAGATCCGGATGCCGCGTGTGGTGCTCGGCGGCCTGGTGGGGGCGATGCTCTCGGTCGCCGGAGCGAGTTATCAAGGCGTGTTCCGCAACCCGCTCGTCGACCCGTACCTGTTGGGCGCGGCCGCTGGCGGTGGGCTCGGCGCCACCTTGGTGTTGACGACTGGACGCGATGTCACTGCCGGCTGGCCGGTCGATCCGGTGCAGCTCGTTGCGTTTGCGTTCGCCCTCGGCACGGTCGCCGTCACCTACAGCGTCGGCGCCTCGTTCGGGGCCAAACGCAACGGGGCCACCCTGGTATTGGCGGGCATCGCGGTCGTGTCGTTCGCCACGGCGATCCAGACATTCCTGCTGCAGCGCAATCTCGACGTGGTGCGCGAAGTGTTCCAGTGGATCCTCGGCCGACTGTCGGGTGCCACCTGGTCCGACGTCGTGACCGTCGCGCCCTATGTGGTGGTCAGCGTGGTGGTGCTGATGTTGCACCGGCGTCACCTCGACGTGTTCCGCGTCGGCGACGACGAGGCGACCACGCTCGGTGTGTCGGTGCAGCGAACCCGGCTGATCATCGTTGCTGCCGCGACACTCGGCACTGCCGCTGTGGTGTCGGTGAGCGGGCTGATCGGTTTCGTCGGGTTGGTGGTGCCCCACGTCGTGCGGTTGATGGCGGGGGCGAGCTACCGGTTGTTGATCCCGCTGTCGCTGTTGTTCGGTGGCGGCTTCCTGATCCTGGCCGACGTCGCCGGGCGCCAGCTCATGAGCCCGGCGGAGACACCGATCGGTGTGGTCACAGCGTTCGTCGGCGCGCCGTTCTTCATCTATCTGCTCCGGACGCGGAAGGTGACCTGATGAGCGCCGTCGTGCTCGATGGCGTCGAGGTGCGCTACGGCAAGCAGGTGGCGCTGGCGCCGTATTCGGGTCGGGTCGAACCGGGGGAGTGGATCGCGTTGATCGGCCCGAATGGCGCAGGCAAGTCGTCGCTGCTGAAGGCGATCGCCGGACTCGTTCGGGCGACCGGCAGCGTGGTGGTCGGAGATGTCGCGCTCGACGGCACCGACTCGCGGCGACGGGCCCGCCAGGTCGCGTACGTCGCGCAGGAGCCCCTGATCCCCGACGACATGAGCGTGTTCGACTACGTGCTGCTGGGTCGCACGCCGTACATCGGCTACTTCGGGACCGAGTCGGCGCACGATCGTGATGTCGTTCGTGGTGTGATCGACCGGTTGCGGCTCGGGGCGTTCACCGATCGGATGCTCGGTTCGATGAGTGGCGGTGAACGCCAGCGGGTCGTGCTCGCTCGTGCGCTGGCGCAGGAGGCGCCGGTGCTGCTGCTCGACGAACCCACTTCCGCGCTCGACATCGGGCACCAGCAGCAGGCGCTCGAGTTGGTGACCGAACTCCGCGAGCACCTGGCGATCACGGTGATCTCGGCCATGCACGATCTCACCCTCGCCGGCACCTACGCCGACCGCCTTGTGATGCTCGACCAGGGCAACGTGGTCGCCTCGGGCTCGGCAGTCGAGGTGCTCACCGCCGAACGTCTCGGTGAGGTGTTCCATGTGTGCGTCACCGTCGACGTCGACCCCTCTGACGGCGCGGTCATCGTGGTCCCCCGCCGCGGTTTCCCCGTCTGACCGTCGATCTCCCCAACCACGTTTGCGTGGCGGTTTCGGTGGGGTGCCCCACCCGGAGTGCAACACAAACGGAATGCCAGCCAGCCCACCACGTTTGCGTGACGGTTTCGGTGGGGTGCCCCACCCGGAGTGCAACACAAACGGGAGGTGTGGCGTGGGTTTACGCTGGACGGATGAGTGATGGGACGAGCGAGTCGCCGTATCCGACGTTTCCTGGGGTCGAGCCGTTCGATGCCGTGCGAACACCGGAGGCGGAACGGATCCACCGGAAGCGGATGTGTGCACTCGGCTACCGGATCTTCGGGGCGATGCGTTGGGGTCAACTCGGCGACGGGCACGTCTCGGCCCGCGACCCGATCCTCACCGACCACTTCTGGCTGCTCGACTGGGGCATCCCGTTCCGTGAAGCCACCGTCGACCAGTTGGTCCTCGTCGGCCCCGACGGTCGGGTGATGGACGCCGATGGAAACCCCACCGGAGCGGTGAACACCGCTGGGTTCAACATCCACGCGCCGCTGCTCGCCGCCCGACCCGACGTGGTCAGCGCCGCGCACACCCACACCGGCTTCGGTACACCGTGGTCGGCGAACGTGCAGCCGTTCCGGGCGCTCAGCCAGGAGTCGTGCGCGTTCGTGTTCGACCAGGCGCTTTTCGACGATGAGGAGGTCGAGGTGTTGTCGTACGACGGCGGCAAGCGCATCGCTGCCGCGCTCGGCGACAAGAAGTACTGCATCCTGCGCAACCATGGCTCGCTCACCGTCGGCGGATCGGTCGAGGAAGCGGTCGGCTGGTTCGCGATGGCCGAGCGTGTCGCCGAGGTGCACGTGAAAGCCCCGAACGGCATCGCGATCTCCGACGAAGCCGCGGCGGTCGCCGCAGACACGCTGGCACCTGCACCGACCGGGTGGCGCCTGTTCCAGTGGCTACTGCGCGACGTCGTCGCCGACCCCACCATCGTCGACTGACCACGACGTCAAGCTGCACCGATGGTGCCCACCGATTCTCCCGAGGGGTTGCTGGCAAACGCCCGATTGTTGGTCGGCGCGCTGGTTCTCGTGGCAGATCGGTCGTGGCCGCACGGGGTGTCGACCGTGGTCGAGGTGGAAACCGCCGATGGAACAGCGTTGATCGTGAAGCAGCCGCGAGCCGTCGACAAGTTCGACGCGGAGTTGCACACTTACCGTCACTGGGCTCCGGCGCTGGAAGGGCACGTGCCCGACCTGGTGGCTGCGGATCGTGACACCCGAGTGCTCGTGTTCTCGAAGAAGCCCGGTGAGATCGGCGACGGGTCGGTCTCGACGTTCCGCGAGGCGGGCCGATTGCTTCGACTCCTGAACGGTGCCGAGCCGCCGACGTCGATGGTGGGGTTCGCTGCTGCATGCCGCGTTCGATTCGACACCTGGGTGCGCCGAGCCCGGCCTGTCCTGCTCGATGCCGCCGAGGTCGAGTTCGTCGTCGAACAAGTGTCTCGGCTCGCCGACTTCCCTGACCCGGCCGGTGTGCCGTGTCATCGCGACTGGCAGCCGAGGAACTGGCTGACGGCTCTGGACGGTTCGGTGGCGGTGATCGACTTCGGCAACGCCCGCGTCGGGCACTGGCTCCAAGACTTCGAGCGGATGTGGTGGACCGAGTGGTGCACCGCACCGGAACTGGGCACGCGTTTTTCGAGGGTTACGGCCGCACCTTGTCCGATGACGAGCGCACGCAGTTGCGCGCCACATCGATCCTGTGGTTGCTCACCACGGTTGTCTGGGCAGACGAGGTCGACGACGCGGTCTTTCGCGATCACGCAAGAAGTCAGTTGCACCAGGCAATGGCGGGCGGTCCCGATCCGATCTGAACCTCGTGATGCCCGACCGGTTCCGGTCAGGCGGCGGTTCTTCGGTTGGGTGGTCCGGTGGTGTGGATGGTTCCGTCGGGGAGGCGGAGGGTGAGTTCGCGGTGGGGTCCGAGTTCGATGATCCATC
>Ga0105053_10002634_pt1 | contig 27695 bp, 25 predicted proteins | sample BON01_FD_78093 | JGI IMG/M metagenome (GOLD analysis project Ga0105053, IMG submission 78093) | Freshwater microbial communities from Lake Bonney liftoff mats and glacier meltwater in Antarctica - BON-01 | ecosystem: Environmental > Aquatic > Freshwater > Ice > Glacier meltwater | place: Lake...
AAAATACACAACAAAATACACAACAAAATACATAATAAAATACACAACAAAATACACAACAAAATACACAACAAAATACACAACAAAAATAAATAATAAAACACATAATAAATAAAAAAGAAGAAAATATTTAATAAAATAAATATTTTTTTATGTGTTTGAAAAAAACATAAAGATTAAATAAAATTGAAAAAAAACGAACGATATAACAAAAATGTATATCAAACAACAACAATCATGAATCTTAGAAACGGAACAACAATTATATATTCAAACAATATGAATACAATAGAAGATAGAATCAAAACAATACAAGAAATAATAACTACAAATAACACAAGTGAAAAAACAATAGCAAATTTAAAATACATTAAAAAAATATATAATATATTAGACGACGATGAATTCTTCACTTCATATATAAATAAATACGAAGTAAAAATGATAAACTGTTTACTAACAATGTATAAAAAGACATTAGAAGTAATGAGAGGCGTATTAGTAAAGACATACGATGATAAGGCATTAAATTATACGAGCACTGAAAAAAAAATGATAGTAGAGGTATTATACAAAATGAATAATGTATACATGAATATACGTAATTGGATGTTTGATTTACAGGATAAGTCAGAATATATGAAAACACTATTGAAAACGTCTGAAGAAAATAAAGGCATATATATAGAAGATAGATGGTCTACAAATGCACTAGCATATTATTGTTACTCACACTTATACAATACTAACGAAACAAATGTTTATACGATAAGTTCACGTGATTATGATACATATAGTTATGACGAAATATATGATATGTATTATGGAAATAATAAAGGTACAAACATATACGACGAGACATTAATAGATAAAGACTACTATAAATGGTTCGAAGATGAAAACAATATATCCCATTACAATGAGTCCGTAGATAGACGTAACATCAATATACCATTATTATATAATTACGAAGAATTGAAAGCTCGTGTAAAGTATCATAATGAAGAGGCTATAAGATATAGTAAAATGATGGGGTAATGTCTGAGCCTCGAATAATTTCAAATATAAAAAAAATGATTACCGTGTCGACTGATTATGTTTACATTTAAGTAATAGTAAATCATATGAATCTTTACAACTATTAGAGTCCTTTAGAATACATTTATTATAGTGGTCTTGTAAACGAACACATGAAAATGTATTAATTTCATTATCATTTGTAATGGAATGCCCAGTTAATTTACGTTGTATAGGATAAAGCAGAGCGATAGTTGGTGGTCTCATTATTAAATGTATTCATATTTAATATCTATATGATTACAATAAATGTATCTTATGAAATTATTGAATAATGTTTATGTTATAATAACGAAAAGGTATATGGCAAAATAAAAAGAGAAAAATAAAAAGAAAAAAATAAAAAGAAAAAAATAAAAAGAGAAAAATAAAACAGTATAAAAATAAAGAACCGATAACAATAATGTGGTTTTTTTGTTCGTGTCAAAAATGGAAACAACGAGATAAAAAAAAAACAAAAAACAAAGAGATAAAACGATTTGATAAGATACTACCAAATTGTTTAATATGTTTGGAAACAATAGAAGAAAAGGTACATGTATGTTGTAATATATGTGATATACGAATGCATGTAAAATGTGATAAAAAATACAACGAATCGAAAACTTCAGAAAATAAATGTCCTCATTGCCGTCAAGAAAGAACATTAACGGTATGTGTAAGCAACAATATATAATAAAAATCAAGATTTATATTATATTACACCAGAAACGAAGAGTAAAATATTACATTAATAAACGTAATTAATAAACGTAATTAATAAACGTAATTAATAAACGTAATTAATCAACATCATCAATCTTAAATTCAGGTTCACATTCTTCCTCATTGGAATCTACATTTGTTTTTTTACCTTGTATAAAAATATTGAAATCCTTGGTGCGTTGTTCATATTCTTCAACAGTAGTGGAATTCGTCTGTGTTTCCAACCAATTAATATCAGATTCTACGCGTTTACGGATATCCTGTTTGGTAGCATCATCAAGGTTCTTACTGGCATCATCGTCCAAATTATTCTTAGCACTATATAGAGTATTTTCAAATGAATTTTTTGCGTCAACCACCTTACGTAGTAAAGAATCTTGTTCTTTAAATTGCTCCGCTTCTGCAAGCATTCTCTCAATATCTTCTTGCGATAAACTATTATTTTCTCGATTAATCTTAAGAGTCTTACCAGGTCCATCACCGACACTAGCAGATACAGTTAGAATACCATTGGCATCAATATCATAAGCAACTTTTATTTGCGGACCACCTCTAGGTGCGAGAGGAATACCATTAAGGTCAAATGCGTCAAGTAGATTATTATCTTTAGTGAATTGGCGCTCACCTTCAAAAACTCTAATATTTGCGGAAGGTTGGTTATCGACATAAGTAGAGAAAGTTTGTTCCTTCTTGGATGGAATAGTAGTATTCCTCTTGATAATAGTGGTCATAACTCCTCCCGATGTCTCAATCCCCAAACTGAGTGGGGTAACATCAAGAAGTAGAATATCTTTAGATTTCACCGACCTGGCACCATTCAAAACATCACCCTGGACAGCAGCCCCATACGCTACACATTCATCAGGGTTAACCGATTTACATAAATCCTTACCATTGAAATATTCACTAATTAGGGATTGTAACTTAGGAATTCGTGTAGTTCCACCGACCAATACGATTTCGTGAATATTCGTCTTACTAATTTTGGAGTCTCTAAGAACTTGTTCAACAGGAGACATAGTTCGTTTAAAGAAACTGGAACAAATATCCTCAAACTTCGCACGAGTAAGAACGGTATTAAAGTCGAAATCACCCAAACTATCAATCTCTACAGTAGCAGTATTAGAAGAGCTGAGTGTGCGCTTAGCCCTTTCAGCAGCGATACGAAGACGTGTCAAGTGTTTCTTATTGATAATATCCGTGCGGAATTTTTTCTTGAATTCTGCTTTGAAGTGTTCAACGATAATATCATCAATGTCCTCACCACCGAGATGAGTATCACCAGCAGTAGCTTTTACTTCAATAATACCTCCGTCAGTACTAACAAGGGAAACATCGTGTGTACCTCCACCGCAATCAAATATAATAATATTTTTTTCAGTAGATGACTCGTGATTTAGACCGTATGCGATAGCAGCCGCAGTAGGTTCATTGATAATTCGTTCAACCTTAAGACCTGCGATAGCACCTGCGTCCTTGGTTGCCTGACGTTGTGCATCATTAAAGTAAGCAGGAACAGTGATAACAGCGCGTGAAACCGGTTTACCCAGGAATTCCTCAGCAGTTTCCTTCATATACCCAATGATCATAGCACTAATTTGTTCAGGTGTGTAATTAGTCGTTTTATCACCAACTGTAATAACAACTTCTGGATAACCATTAGAACCGCAAACTACAGTATAACCGAAACCCGCTATTTCTTTCTGGGTGTCAGCGTCACTAAACTTACGTCCAATAATACGTTTAATGTCATAAATAGTACGCTTAACATTACTGACAATCTGACTTTTCGCGGCTTGACCAATTAACCGCTCACCGTCTTCAGTGAAAGCAACAACCGAAGGCGTTGTTCGTTCACCCTGCGAATTTGCTATAATTTCAAATCGCCCATCCTTCTCAACTCCAACACAAGAATTCGTAGTTCCCAAATCAATACCTATTATATAATCATCACTAGGAGTAGTAGAAGCAGGCATAATGTAAGATAATACACAACATATTTTCTAAATACTTTATTAAAAAACAAAGTTATAATGGTAAAATAAAAACACATACAGATATTCAAAACATTAATTTACTTTAACGCATAAACAGTGAATGTAGTGAGAACCATCAAGATTCCGCCCCATAGTGTATCGATTACCATAGTTTTATAATCCCAATTTGTAAATAATGCTTTTGTAGTACCTTCATAAACTCCGTATATTACGAAACCGAGCAGGAACGCATCGAATAATCCACGTTTCTCCTTAATAATAAACCAATATAACCCAATAATCAATAAAAGATAAGCAAATATAGCACCGAAATAGTTCATTACAAACGGTGTTTTCTGAACTTTTATTACTTGTTTTCGGAACATTGGTCCCATCGAATATAAGAAACCTACGTCAATTAATAGTAATACAACACCCGTTAAAAAAATATCTTTCCACATAATCATAGTAATACATTAGATATTATAGCCAGTTATATAGATAAACAATAAGCGGTATTTATTTGAGATTATTTCACTATATTTATAGAACAAATAATGGTAAAATATTCTATCAAATAAATGGAAAGTTACCATTCGAAAGGATAGCACAAATTGTATTATATTGTATATTCAAATCATTCAAACATAACATAATGCTTCGAATATGAGTTTTTCTATAAACTGATACGTATATTCGAAACTGTTCGATATAATGTATAACAATAATTGCCTTATCGATAGTTTTATAAATATGCGAAATATTGTGACGTATTGAGTAGTAGGATAGTAACGATGTATCTAAAACAACGTGAATATTCGAAAATTCAATTGCAATATTATTAATAATATGTTTAATATCCGGGTCATCGTTCACACACTTATTAAATGCCGAGAGTGTATTATCAATTGCTTCGTCAATTGTCGTAACGCTCATAATTAAATAAGAAATGGTTTTATAATACAAATCATGAAACAACTGTTTACAGTCAATTTTTACAAAATTGATTATAAAAAAAATAAAAGTAAATAAACCCAAACGTAAATAAACCCAAATATAAATAAACCCAAATATAAATAAAATAAAATATGAACGCTTTTGTTCATATCTTACAAAAAGTAACAGTTACGCAAAATATAATATTTCCTTATAGAGAATTGATAAAAGTAGCTGGAAACAAAGATGAGTTATATAAGAATTTATGGAATGATTACTATAGTCTTGAGAGTAGTATTGATAAAGAATACAATGTATACTGGATATATCAATACATAAACGGTATATATTATGAAATATGCAATCGAGAAGAAATGGAATACAATTTACAAGACAAATTAGTTAATAATTATAGTATAAAACATAAATACAAGAAAATAAAAGAAATAATGGATAATATATTTATCGACTACAAAACAAAAAACAAATTTATGAATAATATATCGACTACACAGCGCGCTTATCGTGGTTTTTCAAAATTATCGCAAATATATAAGCATAAAACATCAAAATTACAAATAACCACAAATGTGATGTATGACGATATAATACCGAATCATCGTGATACCATTGAGTTATACCACGAAGGCTCACGATATTTATTTACAAAATACGATCTAACAAGAATAATAAATACATCCTTAGTTAATTCGCCTTACTATTTTGCGGAACCCCTAATAATACGAAATCCATATAATAATGTTCCATTCAGTAAATCTATTCTATACACTATTTATTTTAGGATGATGGAGAACCCTCTTAAATTTCCAATATTATTCCATAATTTCGTATGGTTAGATTTCGATCTACATTTATTTCGAAGTGAAAATGAATGTTTAATCCGCGAACAATACTTTCGTGATTATATATATAATACAACAGAAGGAACGATAATAAATGAAATGCGTAATATGATAAAGATGTATTATCCTACTAAGATTATAATACCGAGAGATTTTCCTGCAAAAGATTTAATTCGTATATTACGCCCTTACTATTATTTACATCTAGTATCTCAATACCATATATACGGGTTAGAAAAGACACGGATGGCGACTGACTACTTAAATGATAAATTGTATGAACTATATGTATACAATCCGAAGTTCGGTAGAATAAATTATACTAAAAAGACGCCAAATATGTCACGAGTGAAAAAGTTCAATATGGATAGTCCACAGTTCACAATGAATGAAGCGTATAAGTATCATTTGCATAAAAAAGTATTCAGTGATGATGAAGATGATGATGACGAAGATGATGACGATAGTGTTTCTTGAAGTATATTAACATGTTAAATAATGTAAAATTATAAATAAAAAAGGGGGGTATATACCCTTTTTATTTATTTATGTATTTTATGTGTATATTTTTTATGTATTTTATAATGTTACGAGTAACCTATAATATATAACGCTCATTCATTATAATAGACCTTGATTTTGAATTATACGCAGGTGACTCATCAAGCATATTCTTTCCTTCGTGAGTTTTGAAGAACTCTGTCTCCCAGTTTTTAGACAATTGATTAAAAGCATCATAGGTAATAACAACGGACTTTGTAAATCCTTTTGTATAATCACTAGCAAGGGCATCGACGAAAGATACGAAGCTACGAAGAGGGTGATTGTTATCAGTTGTAAATATACAAGGATGTTTTTTTATCATATTGAGAACTATGGCATTTTCGATGTCTTCGTCATCTACCCACCTCTTGGTAATATCGAATAATGTAACAATATCGGTAGTTTCATCAAAGTAGAGTTTGACTGGGATTAATGACTCCGCGATAGAAGGTGAAGTTGACTTAACACGTGACTTATCAAAGACATTCGCATATGACGCGACACTCTTAATGGGAGGTGTTAATATAACCTCTAATTTCTGTTTCTCTTTACTTTCATATTTTTCTGTTTTTTTATTTTTCTTTTCATTTTCATTTTTATTTTCTTGTTCTTCTTCACTATCAAAATCGAGTACACAGTATAAAGAGTCACCATTAAATTTATCATGGGTCTGATTTTTTGATTCTATAGTAGGTATAGAGTAGTTATTTGATACGATATGCGAATCGTATGTTTTTGAAACTGATTGTTTCTTAAGTTCGATCTTTGGACAGTGCTTAACGGTATGTCCATATTGCTTACAATAACGACATAGTGACATTAAAAGAGTAGGACATAAAACCTTACTGTTAATATTGGGTGTTTCGCGAACATAATGACTGGTATACTCTTCAAGTGTTTTGCCAACATCCTTGCATATTTTACAGAACTTTCCTCCTCCTATAACATTGGTTCTTCTGGTTGAAGATAAACTGATTTTGGTAGTAACATTATACATAACTTATAAATATAGATGGATTTTATATGATTGTTTTAAATATATGTTGATTTCTTAAATTTAAGAAAGGTTTTCAATTTTTATAATTTTTTATAATTTTTTATGTTTATTCATAATAAATATTTGTATTTATGTAAAAATATCATTCAATAATATAATACAATGAGTGAAGAAAAAACTGTAGACAACGAAGAAGCATTCAAGAAACAATCGGAGGAACAGTCACTTAAGAAGCAAGTACATGAAGAAATGATAAAACAAGCTGAAGAAGCACTCAAGAAACAGTTAGAAGAAGCACTCAAGAAACAATTAGAAGAAGCACTTAAGGAACAATTAGAAGAAGAAGCACTCAAGAAACAATTAGAAGAAGTTAATATATCTATTGCATCTAAAAGGGAAAACGCGAGTCGACCATCAAGACGTCGCAGACGTGCAACAATGCCTATGAATATATTCTAGTAATGTTAATTAACAAGCGTCACTTCCAATAGCAGAATCCAAATAGTTTAGATGATCGCTAATAGAAGTACACGAAAAAGGTGAACACGAATTACTACACGAGTTATCTTCTTTACCACTTGCATCATTACAATGTTCATATTTAGATGATGTAGTAAACCATATTTCATGTGGTATATGAACAAATCCGAATAACTCCTCGGGTAAATGAGGGACTATATCTTTTTTATACGTAACACGATTGGATGTAATATTGAGCGAGATAAAACTATTGACAAAATGAACGTTACCAATTCGAGGCGAACCGAATGTGTATAACAAAATATTAGAGTTTAAAAAAATATATTCATTCACCAGATCATATGCTAATAAAGTAGCGAGTCCACCGCCAGATGAATGGCCAGAAATAATAAGTAAATCATCTTTATTCAAACCCCTCACGTATGAAATCAAGCGTTCTTTATACAATAAATATTCATAATATAAACCATTATGAACTCCAATATTTTTATCAATAAATGGATATATAATACGTGTTTTAAGATTAGAAATCCAATTATTAATATCGGAGCTACCCCGAATTGAAACGAAATTAGACAATAAAGAATAATCGTAAGCCATAATAATACGCGTATTGTCGTCAATGATGGTAATATCCGAAACATTTTGACTGCAAGTATTACAGTTCCATTGTTCCAACTCGGGTATACTACAATATGCGGAGGCGGTTAATGACATCACTTGGGTAATGGTAGTAATATTTATAGCATCCGCATATGAAACAAAACCAATAGTAGATAAAATCGAATAGAGAAACGTAATAAAGTTCATTAGAAACCTTTATGTTATATATATATAATTTTACGCATAAAAGATGGAATTAACTTATAAGTCTATAGTAGATTATGGCTCGCGCAAGTGATTTATTGGGAGTAAGAAGCGGAGGTTCGATGACAGCACAACCAACACGTATAATAACAGTTTTTACGAATACGATACAGGAACCGATAATATTAGAAAGCACAGACTTGGTTTTTTCAGAAATAGTAGTAAATTCAATAAATACTATAAGTACAAGATATACTTCACGAATGGCGAACCGCGAATACGCTGACATTCCAACCGATTTGAATCAGAGTTTGGTACTACACGATGAAGTAGGAAAGCAATACGATGCGGCAACAAATGACAATTTAAGAACACTATTACAGATAACATTGGATGGTCTGAATGGTTCAATAAATGGATATGCTTTATACACACAGCATTTATCAATGTCGATTAAAAATTCTATATTAGAAAGGCGAATAGAGGATGTATTATCAGGTAAAAACGAAAAAGAAGTAATAACAGATACGTGTGGTTCTTTCGGATTTAAAAAGACGTTTACTCTAGCACCATTATTTAGTTACTATATTGCTGCATTCGGGTTACCTTCATTTGGGGTTGGATTTGATAGTGATAAATTATCATTAATCAAACAGATTTTAATATCTGCTGGAATAGACCCATATACGAAAGCAGTAAAATAATAAAACGATACGATAAACAATAATTAAACCGATGAACATTTGAAATCGCTATATGGATTGAATTCTTCGTTGGTTTAATTAGTTGGGTCTGTATTCCAATTAATTAAACTGCTGTAAGGAATACATATCTTTATCACTACGAATGATATAAAAGATGTGGCGTGTATTCTCGCCATACTAAATAGAAGAAAAGTCTTTAAATAACTAATAAATATTATGATAAATAAATAAATATATATACATATTATAAAAATAGAATAATATGAACAGTCCATTCGACACAGTATCAAATAAAACATTTGCTCTATATATCGAAACAATACTTGAATCAATATCCAATGAGTACAAATCTGTAATAAGTTTGGATATAATGCCCGACGGTCCTATAAGGCAATGTGTGTTCCAGGCGAAACATCGAGAATTATCACAATTTCAATATTCTTATAACACGACTTGTAGATATTACTTGACAAAATATCCATCCACAAAGACATATATGGAACGCGATGACATACCAAAAATCTTTTCATATTTCGAATCAAATGGATATGTAATAAATACAAGTTTAACAGAGCTATATAGATATAATAATACAAAGGCAAAAGAGTTGATATGCGTCATAAATTATAATATGTAATTAGAGAACCTTAATATCCGTTATTAAAAACTGTTAATAGATAAATAATTAAATATAATACAATAGTATAGATGACTAACATACATAATAAGAATCTCATTAAATTTTTTGGTGTAGAAAAATATGATATATCAGAAATACACATATTAAAAAAAAGAATGGAAGTTATGGCACGTAACGTTGAGTCACCAACAAATTGTAGTAAAAAAAAAATAGATAATAAAAATTGTGGAAAAAAAAGTTTAGATAATTATAATAGTGGTGAAGGGCGATAAGTATAATTATTATAGTTTATATTTGAGTTTCTCTTGAATCTTATAGAATCTATTTTTGAAAGTTTTTTTTAGTTTATTTGAAATTATGCTAGATACAATCTCACCACCTACCGACTGCATCTGTCTAACATAATCACCAATATGAAGAGTTATGTCATTTTCATAGTCATCGTAGAAAGTTTTATAACTAGAAGAAGGTGTGATATCACAAATAAATTCGTGATCAGTTAGTCTTGTAATATTCTCAGATATATGTTTTTCTATAACTGTATCAATAAGTGTAAGCAACGTATTATTAAATTTTGAATAACGATGAGTTTTTATTTTCTTGATATTACTTGTTACAGAGTCATTTATATAAAGTTTTCTATAATAGAACCTCGTGCTTTTATACATTGCTATATAAGGGTCACCAGTAAATCCGCGCGATTCTAATAATCCCACTTCACATTCAAATGCGTTATGGTTCTCTATTACGAATTCATCCCAAAATCTACGAAAGTCTTTGCGGTCGTCATATTGATGTATTCTAGCGAAATTATCAAGAAGCATAGTCATTGTATCGCTATATTTGAAACGTTTAATTGGTATATCGATATTCATTTATAATTATTATTGTGTTTATGATAAAAAACAAATACTTTTATATTAAAATCAATTTTTACATAAATCTATGAAACAGTGTTTGATAGATTTATATTATGAATTAGTTAGTAACCAAGTGAGTTATAAAACAAATTCCGTACTTTTTCACGCGAAGGGATACTTATTTAACGATGCGATTCTTGAACATCGATAACCCAAGGCAGGATTCGAACCCGCAACCTTTCGATTCGTAGTCGAATGCGCTATCCATTGCGCCACACGGGCATATTATGATTGTTACAATGTCATCATATCCACAATATATATTGTATAATTCTTTTAAGTGGTTTCAACAAAACACAAATTCGATGCTATTTCATATACAAGTGGTAATTATTAAAGACCGATAACCCAAGGCAGGATTCGAACCCGCAACCTTTCGATTCGAAGTCGAACGCGCTATCCATTGCGCCACACGGGCATATTATGATTAATACAATATTATCATATCCACAATATATAAAGTATAATTCTTTTAAGTGGTTATAAGAAAATAGTAATTCACCAGAGACTCAATTGTCGTATAACTATTTATAAGATAAATAATTTTGTTACATAACATCAATCAAACACCGTTCCATAGATTTATACCGCGGATTATTAAGAATATTTTCAATGTAATTTCCGAGGTCACTATTTTTAAAACGGTCAATATAATATTTTTGTATATTATTTATATCAGAAATACTGTTACCACATAAATAAAAATTACCAGGAGCAGAATCGATAAGTTTATAGTTCAAATAACCAGTTCGTTGTATATTCCAAAAAATGAAAGTTGACGAACGAAATTGTTCTTTAAGAGCAGTATTAATTGTCTTACCACCATTGAAAATAAAAAAGACCATATCGTCCTTTATAGAATCAGTATCATTTGTAACAGTCGATGCGAAAGCTTCTGCAATAAGAGAGAATGCGGAATCTATGTTAGATAACGTAGCAGTTTTAGTTCTATTTAAAATTTGTTCTATAATAGATATAAATTCTTGATTAGGTGAAACTGAAAACCAGTAAGATACAGTATCAAACAATATAATACGATTGATATTTGACTTGATTGCAACTGCGATACCAAGACCTATGGCGGTATTTCTGGAATCTTTATCGATGTCCCAACTGATATCGATTATAGGGATAGAATTTGTTAACACACTTTTATTCAAATGGTTCATATTTTTATTCCATATGTTGTTAATCCAAGTTTTCTTTCTTTCGTCACGAATACCATTTTGTATGTAATTCATAGCATACTGAACAATTGTGGATAAAGGTAACATACTACGGTTAGTAGAAAGTTTATAATCGCATATTGTATTAGTTTCTTCAAAATATTCATTAAAATTATTATTACAATCAATTCTATCTTGATTTATCGTTTTACCGAAAGCAGTCTTTTGTGATACCATTGTACCAATAGAAACATTTTCAGGTTTTATAGTAGACCATTTGTTAGCACATTGTTTAATTTGAGTTGTATCTAGTTCCCTGTTAAGTGCGGAAATCATTTTTCTATAATTACGTTTACATATAACAATTTGCTCTTTTGTTACAAACTGTGTATTTGGTGAAAACATACTATTCCATTGAAACACAATCAGTTCGTAGAGCCAACCAAATTTACTTTTTTCACGAGGGCACCATTTTACAGCAAAAGTCATAACATCTCTGCCATTTGGACGTTTTAAAAAAGAGGCAGGATTATTCATTTTATCTTCTAGATAAATCTTTAATGTGTAATTCCAAGAAATACGGTCTTTATTAATTTGGTGGTTCATAATACCGATGGCAGTGTCTACTAGTTTATTTTTAGAATCATCGTCAATGTATTCTACATGATGAACATAATCACAAAAATATTTTATATCACACCAAGAACCATAAGGAGAATATAAATCTTCATCGTTATCATTATTAGTAACCATTGTCTTTATAGCGAAGGACGCAGAAACGGGATAAAATTTATACCATGCGCAAATTAACACATATGCGAGAAGTCGTTCACCTTTACCATATACAATATCTCTTGTTTGTGCGATAAGCTTGTATAATAATACCAGACGTCTTTTCCTACCGGATTCATCAATAGTTTTATCATCTATTACACATTGGATCGAGTGGCAATAATTATTATAAATCGTATTTATAATTAACGGGTCATTTTTCCTAGATAAATTGAGATACAGTTCAATTAAATCGTGACTGAAATTATAATTAATTACTTCGTTTGATTTTAATGTTACACAATCTTCTTCTGAATCTTCTGATTTATTCATTATAAGGTAGGTATTAGAAAATATTTATATTATTTTTCTAAGTATTTACGTGTTTTGTTTTTCTTATTCGGAAGCTTAACTCTAACACGTCTCGTAGTGGATATTTTTTTGTTTGGTTCTCCATCAATAATTTTTAAAATGGATGTGTGATTTTGTTTCTTTGTAATTTGACGAAATATAAAATACAGAGAATTTAATTCATGAAAGATAAATATACTTGGGTTTAAATGTAAGTCATCAAGTATGGTAAACTGACTGAAAAACGTATTAGTAGGAACCGAACTCAAAGTAGATTCCGAATAACTTTGAATATCATCTGGTTCTAAATTTATATTGAATAGAGAACCTTCATCAAATTTATAAGTAATACCACGACATGTTTTATTTTCTTCTATTAGTCTCAATAATATATTATTTGGTATAATTCCTACATTCTTACTTATATCCCAATTGAAATATACTTCTTCACATTTAATATTATCTATGTAATCATTCTCATTTATATATATATAATGTGCTGAAATAGAGGTAAACATCTCTCTAGAGTAACATTCTTGGATGTTTAATAATTTCTCTTCATCTAATACCCAGGACATAATAATATACTAGTTATAAACTAATGTTATAAAGTTTGTATTTATATAACGAATATAAAGATTACTATATGTATTAACTTGTCTCAAAACAGCATAAGACAATATAAAAATGGGTATTGATAAATTCAAAACGCTAATATACATACTTGAGGCAGAAAAATAAAAAAAAATAAAAAAAATATATAATTGAAAGATAACTTTATACCTTTATACTGGTACTATGAAAACAAAATTTTCTATAAAATTGAAAAATAAACCTTTTTTCAATTTTAACTAATAAAGTAATAAATCACCTTATGCAATTATGTATTCCACGAATAGAGACAATTTATACGAGAGAGTATATTTTCAGTATCGTACGTAAATTAAAATGGGGTGAAATCGCAAAGTTATTAGAGTCGATACCAAAAAATAACACAGATTATAGGTGTGTTATGATAGATATAGAATGGGATGATACTAACGGGAATACAGATTTGAAGAACAGATTATTGAAAGGTCAATATATCAATATAGTACATGATGAGACAACACCACAATTTTGGCGTATAATGGAAAGTAATAGACCGTATAAATTATGAGTATTTACACCCTTGAAGAATTCAATGTTCAATGGTTTATAATTTGGGTATATGTTTTTTTATGATATCTGGTTGTTCAATTTCTGTTTTATGCCCAGACAATCTACGTATAAACCAGAATTTTTGTTCTTCGGCGTTTTTTATTTCTTGTATAAAAGCATCATCCATACAACTATAAACAGTCTTATATTCAATTAGTTCATCTCTGAGTTTCGTCTTGAAATCAACAAGATATGCTAATCGCAATTTACAACGCTCATCATATGTCTCTATATCAGCATTATATAAAATATACCGCATCTCATTATGAGTATATCTATATTTATATATTAAATTTTTTTTATGTGTTTCGATACGTTTAATGAACGAAAAAATATTAATATGACTTATTATCGGGAATAAACTTTTAACATATTCGGGAACAAAAAATATATTCGACTCCTTTATCTCAAATGTTTTTAATTCAAATTCCTGCATCGTTTTTGATACTAATTCATCTTGGTCACGTTCATTATCCATGATTATTAAACGACTATTTGCCATTTCGAGTACAGTTTGTAATTTATCATATTGCGATGATAGATGAGAATATATCTCACACCTGGATTCCAGTTTAAAATAAGTGACCAGAGACACAAGTAATGTAATAGTAGCGTTGAGTATAGTTAATACGAAATTAGACCATTCATAATCACATCCAAACGGAGATACGATAGTAATAACTGATGATAATATAAGTGTCGGTAACATTAATAAATTCAATTTATAATTAGTGTATTTTCTAGAATTTATATATAAGTTTTTCTGACCATTTAAATATGTAATTATAATATCCAGTTCGTTCGACAATCTATGACTACGATCATGTATTTCTAACGAATGTTCAATTTCTTTGAGTGATAGATTACGAAAAGGTTTTTTTTTAGGTTTAGATTGTTGGGTTTTTATTTCGTCATCATCATTATAAAACCCTTGAGTAACTTCAAACCGCATATTAGAAGCTATAGATGCTCTAGCAGATGGTTTAAGAGGTGATTTTAATAAAGTCAAACTTTGTTTCGTTTTGTTTAATGTATAGTTTATTCTATCAATATCTTCTGAATTCTCAAAACTCGACTCGCTTCCACTTTTTGATAAAGTCATCGGGCTATTTGAAGCACGTATATCGATATTTGAATTAAAACTCTCTAACTTATCCATCATCTCGACATTATTTACAAGTGTTGCATTATTTATTGTTTTGTTTATTTTACTATAAGGTTCCAGTGTAGTAATTAATTTATTCATAAAATATTCATCTGTATGTATACTTCTTGTATTATAATATACATCTTGTTCTATACCTACTTTATCATCTTGCGTATCTATTTCTATGTCAATACTTGTATCTTGTTTTATATCTATTATCTTTGAGTCAGCACCTAGACAGTAATTTACGGTTGTTGACTGCGAAGAATCTAAATCCACTGGTCGGATTAAATTATTAGTCGGTTTTAATGATTCATTATACATATTATGAGATATACAGATTCGTTAGATATTTATAGAGGTGTATAAAATTGAACTATTATATTGTATCTGTAACCAATGATAAAAAAGACAAAATATAATGGAAAAACCTAACCAAAATATAATGGAAAAACCTAACCAAAATGAAGTGAAAGAAAGTAAACGCAACGAAACGAATAAATCAAAGGACTTACTCTCGGAAAAATCATATAGTCTCATCACAAGTCGCTTTAGTAATTCTACTTGGAATGAGAACTGTGACTTTCTGTCGAAAAAGACTAAAATAGGATGTATATATTGTGCTCCCACACTCATTAATAAAAAAATCGCATTAGACTCAATGATGTTCGTTCTCGAAATGAATAACGATAAGAACAAGATAATGGGTATAGGAAAGGTGAATAACCACCCGAAACTGAGAAAATATTCTGTGTATAATAACCAAAACTATAATCGTTACGTATTTACTGGTAAATGTCGGATAGACCGTAAAGATATGAACGGTGAGGAAGAAGAAATTATGAAAGCATTCGATATACTATGTTTCAGAGGGCATTTTCATATGAAACGAGGGCATGGATTATCTGCTTTCCCACCAGTATTACTATATCGTATTATGCCGGTTATAGATTTAGCTCAATATATATACACTATGTTTGAGACACGTAATTTATTATTAAATAAGCAATAAATATAAATGTAATACATAGAAAACAAGTATCATGAGTGAATTTAATATAGACCAATACGATAATAAACCTCAAGACTTATATGAATTATTGGATGTGGAGCCAACCATTGGTGACCGAGAGTTAGAAGCGAAGATATTGAGTATGATTAATAATTATAAAAGCGCAAAGGCGAGAACAGATGGAAATGATGATGAATATGACCAAGTTATAAAGTTTATGATAGATATTTATAAATATTTTTTCGAAGATACTGACAATAATAGTGATGGTGTTGGCGATAATCGAAATCGTGTATTAAAAAAATACAACAATGATTCGAGATACTCTAATTTCGATACTGCAAATATAAGAGATTTTGTATTACCAAAAGATTCAACTGCAATAGATACTTCTATTACTACCGGTATTGAGGGACAAAATAATAACAGTAAATCAAATATTACTTTTACTTATCCATTGGCATATGCGACAGACGAGAATGGATTAATTATAAATCAAGCAACAAAACGGGTCGTTTCAATAAACAGCGCGTCCAGGTTTAATCCATCCGGAACAACTTCTGCATCATTTACGTTAAATTTATCAGAAACCCTTAAAAATGTAGTGAAATTGAAATTATATTCAATTTCTATACCTTATTCGTGGTATACAATTAGTCAGGATTATGGTAGTAATTTTTTCTATATTAAAGGAAATTCACCCGGTATAGATAATGAAACACACGATATAAAAATCACAATCGAACCTGGAAATTATACTAGCACATCACTAATAGCAACACTAAATGATGCCTTAAACCATTTAAAGGGTAAAGAGGCGAGTGATGATTATAATTCGATAAATAATCCATATATAATAGATGTGTCACTTAATTTAACTGAAATGCGATACACAGTTAATTCAGGAAAGACAAAATTTTTTATAAGTATTAAGAAAAATTATGATTCTAATTATTTTCGTGTGATGTTTCCTTATATAACACCGGTATATGATAATCCTATAACAAATGAGCGTAACAATACATTATCCATACCATCTTTTTTGGGATTTACTACCAACACACTTAATAGTTATACTTTGTATTCAGATTTATATGGTAATGACCCCATTGTTGCTATAGACGCATCTAATAATAATATAAAAATATTAAGGTATATACAGAATAGTGAAAATAATTTTGATGGGACAAATGTATTAAAAACAATAAATTTGGTTTTTAGTAATGGAATAAAACATGATATCAGTGATAAAATAAATACCATATTAATGGAAAATAATGAAATCGATAATAATTCTGAATATGTAAATGATGTTAATGGAAATTACTTAAAAGTCAAATTGAATCGAGATGACTCTATTAATCATTTAAATACCAAGGTTATCATTTTGCTTCCATTTAATGAAAGTGATACGAATAAAAGTATTTGGACAGATGATTTAAAATTTAAAACTGATGGAATTACTACATATCTTGATATCAGTTATAATTATAAAATATTGAATGATGTTATATCGCAAGAAGAGGCAGTTCAAGACCGTATTTTAGTTCCTTCATCACGTTCTATTAAGATGAAATTTGTAACAACTAAACCTTTATATGGAGTATCCAGCGACGGAGACGAATTAAATAAGTTTGAAATTGTTATACCAACAAATAACACCGGATACACGATAGACGAATTTCTTGCAACAATTAATTCCGGATTTGACACTATTAATACGACCTTTTCTGACAATCATAATACACTCATATTTAATAAGACTGAATCTAATGAAAATATAATACGCTTGGATAATAATAGTTTAAAATTGGATATTGCTATATTTAATAATCTGGGTATTTCTAATTATTTATTAGATTTATCTGGAACTATTTTGGGAAAAATACTAGGGAATGGGGAGTTTTCTATTTTTGAAAGTAAATATAATGACTTCGATTTATCAAATAATATCGTAACAAACGAAAATATAACAATAAATGGTGATACTATAAAAATAACTGAAACTGGATGGATAATAAGGGCAGGAGGATATTTTTTATCCGGACAAATAACTGCTAACAATACGCCTTATATATTAAAATTGAAACCGAAACCCGATGGACCTATAAGAGGTCTACCACATATAAATGTGCAACCAAGTAGTGATTATATTAATGGTGATGGAAGTTTTAAAACGGGCGATTTGGGTGGACTTTCTGGATTGACTAACCTGATAAATGAATCTTTACATGCATATGTAAATACGTCTTTCAATAAACCTAATTTATTAGAAAATAGTAGTATTTCAATTGAAGAAGTAGACGCTGGTCTTTCTATTGGTAGATTCGAATTATCATTGAATGTAAGTGATTATCTTGATGAAACGAATTACCAAATGCATTTAACTGATACAGATAATAACTCAACTGATACAGATAATAACTCAACTGATACGGATAATAATATATGGACAACAATGTTACATTTGGATTCTTCTTATAATTTATTTAGTAATTCTAAGATAACCGTTGATAAGACAATAGATAAAGACGTAATAACAATTACAAATACGAACAGTAAAATTATAATAGAACCATTACCTGTTGATATCGATGGTGGTAGTAACGGTGTATATGATATATTTAATAATAATACTGTAAATATAAATGTACCATTTGGAAATTATACGAGAAATGAGTTAATAACAAAAATAAACGAGTCATTAAAAATCGCGACCATTTATGATGGTAAAATCATATCAGAAAATGTATCTTTTGGTATAAAAACAATAGATGGTAAAGAATATTGTTTTATAGATTTCAACTTGAACCGTTTTTTTAGAGCGAGTGATTATAAAGTGGTGTTTTACGATAATACTTTTTCGAGTTGTAATACTGGCTCAACCAGTATTCAAAATACAACGTATGATAGTACAATTGGTTTTATTTTAGGTTATAGAGACGATACTGAGTATCCATTGAAAAGTGTTATAAACTCAGCAATTAAAGACGTAAAACAATTTATAAGTAAACAACAGTTAAATGTAAATCTTTATAATGATTTTTCTATAGTGTTAGATGACTATAATAATAATCGATTACCATCCGCGGTTGTATTAGGAACACCACCATCCACAAATTTTGATATACCTTCCTACGCAAAACGTACGGCGATGAGTTGTGACGAAAATGGAAATTTATTATTATCCGTGAAAGATAAAAATAATAATAATCTTACACTCAAACAATTGACTGCTATTTCATCGAATATCGAAACATCAGAATCAAAAAAAAGTGATATTTTCAAAGCGAACCAGAAGATTATAGCCAAGGATGTTTTTGCTGTTGTTCCGTTAAGCGTCTCTGGTTTGATCACTGGACAACTATTTGTAAAAGAAGGTATAACACTACAAGAACAAGCACGTAGTTATTTTGGACCAGTTGATATACAACGAATTTCTGTTAAATTATTAACTGATAAAGGAAGTCTTGTAAATTTAAATCAGGATAATTGGAGTTTTTCCTTCGTATGTGAACAAATATACGATAAGAACCTTGGCCAATATATAAAAAATAGTTAGGTGATGATAAATATGATTATCTGATATTATATAAATGTTATATATAGTATGTCATACATACCAATAATAGACGATATAGGTTTTTTCGGTCCAATAATAATATTTATAATCTCGATATTCGTATTATGGGGACGTGCAAAGTATTTGAAATTATATTTGGTTGTAGTAGTAATTAATACATGTGTAAACAAGATACTGAAAAATACAATCCAGTCACCTAGACCCGTTACATCTGATAAAGATATGATATATAAATCATTTGATACAATAGATGGAGTGGAAAAATATGGAATGCCTTCTGGACATGCGCAATCTGTCTCGTCGTCTATATTATATTTGTATTTGGTGACGAAATCAGTGACTCTATTGATAGGTAGTAGTTTTATTGGAACTCTTACGATATTACAAAGATACCGGTTTAAACGTCATAGTATTACACAATTATTAGTTGGTTGTATTATTGGTTTTTCGATTGCTTATATAAGTTATTACTTGTCAATATTCATATTCACCTGCTAATGATAATATATATGGATAAAATATACAAATGTCGCAAGGAGATTATATCAAACGAAAACAAATTTCTCATAAATTGGTTGGTGATGGAAGCATAATAGGAAATATAAAAGGGAATGGTCTACTTGGTTATAAGAGTGTATTAGACGCAAAGGATTATATAGATTTTAAAAAGTATAGTTTAGAAGGTAGTATTACAAGTTCCATTCCTGTATTAAATGATTTATCTATTCCGAATAAAACGAAAATATTTGATATGATTATGAATGTATCGAATTGTCCTAGTTTCATAGTATGTAATGATACAGACACTCGAGCGAACCGTACATCCTTGAAAAGTTTCCAGAGTACTTGTGAACCTATAATGAAAGCACCTGGGCGTAGTGTTCCGCCGGTTTGGGACACTGTCAATAATAAATTACAGTATAAATATGCTGAACCTGCATTTAAGAACAGAATATGTAATTGTGTAAATGGAAAAGATTTTGGTTTATGTGTAATATGTAATAAATAGTAATGAAGATAAAAGCGTATATTATATAATATATAATCATTCTGTATATTATATAACATGAGTAAGTACCTTGATAATAAAGAAACGTTTTTAGGAGCAACTACAACACAATATGGTAGTCATATGGTTATGACTAATGTAATGAAATCAGGTAAGACAAAATATATCAATATTGATACTCGTTTCAAGAATAATTATGAAACGGATGCATTATCAAAACAAAATATTTCTTTACCAGAACGTTATAATGAAGTGCGTAATATATCGATTGTAAATGCGGAAATACCTATGTCTTATTATAATATTTCAAGCACACTTGGTAATAATAGTTTTGAGATTACTCAAGACTCTCTAGTTAAAATAATAATCGTCCCAGACGGGGAATACAATAGTGTTACATTGACGTCTGTTATTACCACTCTAATTGCGTCTAGTAATACAATTACTATCAATGTTAAAACCAATATAAAACTCGTGGGTGATGTTATTCCTACTATTATGAAGTTCGATTTTACTATAGATGAAGACGGTAACTATTCTCGTTTTGGATTTAAATCTTCGCTTGGTTGGTTATTGGGTTTTCGTGAACCTGTATACACATTCACTGGAACGGCACTTGCCGCATTAAAAACTGTTGGACACACCTCAACCGCAATAGTTAGTCTAACGGGACCTAGATATTTATATTTAGTTGTGGATGAGTTCACAACAAGTGGTAATCAGTCTTCGTTTGTATGTCCATTACCTAATTCTTTAATCAATAAAAATATTCTAGCGCGTATTAGTGTTTCGAAACAAGATTATCCATTTGGAAGCATTCTTCCAGCTAATCTACGTAACGGGTTGTTGATGTCTGATATTCGCTCTTATACTGGAAAAGTTGATATTCAGAAGTTAAGTGTCCAATTAATAAATGAATTTGGTAACACTATAAATCTAAATGGTGATGACTTTTCATTCTGTCTTAAAATAGAACACGAGTAATTATAGAGAACACGGTGAAACAAAACATCGATATTTACATAATTTTATCAATACAGTATAGATATAATTATGATAACAGAAATAATTAGTAAAATCGTATCAGAATCATTACTTAGTCTTTACCCATCAATTGTTAAAAATATTGATATTCCATTTGATATGAAGTTACTTACTCGCTTCGTTCCGTATTCACTTATTTCCTTTTTGTTTATTGATTATAAATTTATAAAAGAGAACCTATTCAGTAAAACTGGATTATTGCTATCTTTAACAACAATGATTCATATTTATGCATCTTATAAGGGATTCGAGGGACTTGAAAGTGGAGTCGCCTATACGATTTTTTACACATATCCACTCATGATATTATTAATGGCTGGTGAAAAAATATCACCTATGTTACTTGTCCCATTAATCGGAGTAGCATTACTAGTTTATGAAAATATAGAAACTAAAGAACATTTAGAGAACCTAGATGAAAAAACAAATGAAAAAACAAATGAAAAAACAAATGAAAAAACAAATGAAAAAACAAATGAAAAAACAAATGAAAAAACAAATGAAAAAACAAATGAAAAAACAGAAGAAAAGGAAGATTATACTATTATATCATTCTCGGTTTTTATGGTTTTTACAGCTGCGTTTACCGAGGCCTTATTATATTTCATAGTTCGTGATTTGAAAACTAAAAACAATTGGAATCATTTGTTTATTTCTTACTTTTTAGGTGCTGTTTTACTATTAGGTTCTCTATTTGTTAATCCAAATGGAATATCATTTAATATATTACTTAAATCTTCCTTTATTGTTAATATGGTGATTGGATTATTTGGTTATTTTTTAAGTTTTTATGCTATGACTCGTTTAGAACCTTCTATTTATGCACCACTTTCATATGTTGGTATTATTATGTCGCACATATATGGTGGAGTATTCAACGGCGACATTATAACCTGGAAAAAAGGATTAGGTTCTCTTTTAATAATTGCTCCAAATGTGTACATGAAATTGAAATAAAAAAATTGAAATAAAAAAATAACATTATATAAACTATAGCAATCAACAAAAAATAAAATGACACTATCAGACGAGCAAGAATATTCTTTGGATTTATTTAAAGAGGGTAAAAATTTATTGATTACCGGTCCAGGCGGGGTCGGTAAAACACACTTAATACAAGAGTTTATAAAAGACGCAATAAAAAGAGGCAAGAAAATACAAGTATGTGCTCTTACTGGGTGTGCATCTCTTCTACTTGGTTGTAATGCTAAGACAATACACTCTTGGAGTGGTATAAAGATGGCAAAAGGAGCCAAGAAACAAATAGTAGAACGAGCATTAAGAGGTAAAAATATTAAAAATAACTGGAAAGGTATTCATGTTCTCATTATTGACGAAGTTTCAATGATGAGTAAAAAAATATTTGAAACATTGGAAGAATTAGCAAGATATACAAGGTGTAACGCCCTTCCGTTTGGTGGATTACAAGTTATATTGACTGGTGATTTCTTTCAACTACCACCAATTGGAAACATAAACGAGCCAGATACATCTGAATTTTGTTTCGAGTCGCCATTATGGTATTCCGTAATCCCATTAGACAATCATATCGAATTGAACACAATGTTTAGACAAAAGGACTCAAAATATATCGAAATTTTATCCCAGGTGCGCAAAGGAGAATTAAACGAGGAAAATACAAAGATATTGAGAGAACATAGTAAACGTATATATAATATCGAAGGAAATAATGGTATCAACATTCCAAAGTTATTTCCCGTAAGATCCCGGGTTGATTACATCAACCAAGTAATGTTCGGTAAATTAGATAGTAAAGAAGAAGAGTATGATATAGATAAAATATACGATTGTCGTGTATACTTGGAATCAGGAGTAACTATAGAACCGAACATTATAGAAACATGTAATAATATGACCGCAACAGAAAAGGAATACGAGATAAATGCATTATTATCAAACGCACAATGTAGCGAACATTTGAAATTAAAGATAGGTGCATTAGTAATGTGCACAGCGAATATCGATTTGGAAAACGGGATATGTAATGGTTCACAGGGAATAATAATAGATTTGATAGGAAAAAATAGAACACCGAATATACGCTTCACGAATGGAATAGAAATGGTATTGTCTAAACACCACTGGCAGTCGGTCGACCACCCGATAATAGCGCTTAAACAATATCCATTACAACTCGCCTGGGCACTGACTATACATAAAATTCAAGGAGCCACACTTAATATGGCTCAAATCGATATAGGAACTAGTATATTTGAATACGGACAAACATATGTTGCGATGTCACGTGTAAAGTCACTAGAAGGTCTTTATTTGAGTGATTTTAACCCAAATAAGATACGAGCAAATCCCAAAGTTATAAAGTTTTATAAAAAAATCCCTGAAATAGAGTATGTTGAATGCGACGATAACGATAATGAAACACCCGAAATAGATAACAACAATAACGATACTAAAACTATACACGATTTATCGCAATATAAATATTCTGTAACAAAAGTAATAAAGATTTAACCCGCTTCAATGCGTCACTGTTAATTTACACTAATACAAACGTTAAGAAAAATAGATATCATCACATACAACAAAAATAGTATTAATATTTTTTTATTACGAAAAGCAAATATACTATAGTTCACGAAAAAAATGAGTTTAGTATAAATAAAACAGTATCCGTATTTATTATATATAAAAAAATAAGACATAATTGTATAGAATCCAATTATGTCTTGGAAACAATATGGTGGTATAAAAAATTTAGACAGTTATAATAACATTTCAGTAAATAATATTATCGCAGACAAGTTCACGGTTCGTGATAAATTCTTAACAGAATTTCAGATTATCGGTGAAACACAACTACTTGGTAGTGTTACATTAGGATTTAATAGTTCAAATTTAATTCAATTAAAATCCGATCTTATATCAAATTCCGATATTTTTATCGAGGGTGACGTGAAGGTAAAAGGTAAATTAATAATTACATCATCAGGCGAAGGTTTTTTTTTAAAAGGAACAGACGATAGCAGACTGGGTATAAATACAGAGGATCCATTAGCGGTGCTTGATATTGTAGGTTCGTACGAATCAGTATTAAATGTATATTCTGACCAGTCCAATAATAGAAATATAATTGCTCGTAATTATTTACAAAACGGTATTGCTGTAAATGTTAAAGACGACAACTCGTCGTCTATCCAGTTTTACGGTGGAACTGATGTCAGTAACAATAAAAATACTCCAGACTCGGAAATAAAATACTTAAACGGTGGAATCCTAGAAATTATAACAGGACAAGATACTCGTATATTATCACAAGTATCTATTTCTACCGATGGTAGTAAGGGTCATATTCATAATGAAACAATGGTAGTTTATGATATTTCCAACGGAACCTATAAAAATTTATACTATAAAGACGATACAATTTCTCAAGGTAATGCTTTTAGTCTAATATCGCAAAATTCATCATCTATTACAAGTATGAATATAACAACACCAGACGGTGTTGGGGCAGTAATAAGCGGTGGTGCTTACCCGATAGATAACAGTAGGAGCATGCTTGTATTAGACGTTTCAAATAATTATGACGAAAAAACACAAGCGATAATGATAGTGTCTGGACAAAATAAAGAGAAATACAATAATACTATAAGTATAAATAAATACATTTCGCAAGTCGATCAGTATTCACTCGACGTAAACGGTGCAACATATATATCAGATAGTCAAATAAATATTCAAGAAGAAAGAAACATGAGATTTTTGAAGGTTTTCACTCACGGAGAACACTCACTTGCCTCAGGTTCATATGATACTGACGCTCGACAATTAAACGTATATGAATCTATCAACGGGGGAGTTTCATGGACAACTATTCCAGGTCTGAATATAGCCAATAGTGATAATTTTTCGAAAAACACATCAGCCATAGTGAAAGACATTTTTACTAATGACCGAGTAAGATGTATAATTATACAAACCAGTAGCGATAATAATGTTAGTGCTGGTTTTTTTGTATCGACGAATGCAATTCCAAATGATGGTGGTGAATTTGGAGCATACATAACAAGATTTGTTGGTGTAAATTCAATAAATGACGGTATTGTTTGTAGCAGTATATATAGTTATTTTGAGAGTCAAAACAATCATTTCATTACATCAAGAGAGGACAAAATAGATATATTTACATTAGATTCTATTGGTAATCCTTCTATTCCAAAATCAATTGGGTTTATAACAAACGATGTTAAAGGACACGGCAACATAATTTATGCTGTTGGACATGGTGGAAATATTAAATCATTTACAGTGAATTCGTCGATGAACGGAACAACTTATACAACCCCAAATAACATTTTTATAGAAAGAGAAAACGCTTCTTATAATACTGATACAGATAAAGACTATAAAAAAGTTTTCGTATATGATTCAAATAATATTATTGCTATAGGAGACGGAATAATAACATACACAAACAATGGAGGTCTAACTTGGAATAGTGAGACAACTATTGTAAATAATATATCATTAAACGATGTTCATATAAAATCAGAAACTGAAGCGATTGTCGTTGGTAATAATGGGAAAATCTATATTAGTCACGACAGATACAAAACATGGACACAAATAAACAACGATTATATTAATGGTGCGGGCACTGGAGAATATTTAATAGGAGAGACATTGAATGATATAACAAGTATTACGATGACTAATAATAATAATATTTTAACTACACATACACTAACTACAACACCAGACACAGGAAGATTATTATTAACTTACGCACCATCATTATTGAATAGAGACAATTCGAGCACATTGGACGTAATAGGTTCTTTAAACCTCTATGGTGATTTAATTATACACGATAGAGGCGAACTCATAACAACTGATGTTTCATTCGGACTACTGAAAAGAAATACAAAACAAATCGATTTTGGTTTGAGTGGCGAACTTATAACTATTGGCGCGTCAACTGGTTTGGTTAACATGAATGGTCGCCTCCAAGTAACAGACGATGTTTCATTTAATTCGAAATTATATGTATTGGGAGCAACTGCTTTGGATTCTACTCTTGATGTAACAGGAGCAACCACTTTGAATTCCACTCTTGGTGTAACGGGAGCAACCACCTTGAGTTCCACTCTCGATGTAACTGGAGCAACCAATTTGACCTCTACTCTTGGCGTAACTGGAGAAACCATTTTGAATTCCACTCTTGATGTATCTGGAGCAACCAATTTGAATTCCACTCTCGATGTAACTGGAGCAACCAATTTGGATTCCACTCTCGGTGTAACTGGAGTAACCAATTTGAAGTCCACTCTTGATGTAACTGGATCAACCACATTAAATTCCACTCTTGAGATATTTGGAGGAACCACTTTAAATTCTATCCTTGACGTATCTGGAGCAACCACCTTGAACTCTACTCTGGATGTATCAGGAGCAACTGCTTTGGATTCTACTCTTGATGTAACAGGAGCAACCACTTTGAATTCCACTCTTGGTGTAACGGGAGCAACCAATTTGAATTCTACACTCGGTGTAACGGGAGGAACCATATTGAATTCCACTCTTGGCGTAACTGGAGAAACCATTTTGAATTCCACTCTTGATGTATCTGGAGCAACCAATTTGGATTCCACTCTCGGTGTAACTGGAGTAACCAATTTGAAATCCACTCTTGGCGTAACTGGAGCAACCACTTTGAACTCTACTCTCGATGTAATAGGAGCAACCATTTTGAATTCCACTCTTGAGATATTTGGAGGAACCA
>Ga0105053_10002645_pt1 | contig 27620 bp, 19 predicted proteins | sample BON01_FD_78093 | JGI IMG/M metagenome (GOLD analysis project Ga0105053, IMG submission 78093) | Freshwater microbial communities from Lake Bonney liftoff mats and glacier meltwater in Antarctica - BON-01 | ecosystem: Environmental > Aquatic > Freshwater > Ice > Glacier meltwater | place: Lake...
CACCTTTGTCACCGTAGAACTTCTCCATCTCGCTGCGCTGCGCATCGAGCTTCTTTTCATAGAGACGTGATTTGAGCACCTTCAAAGCACTGGCACGATTTTTGATCTGCGAGCGTTCGTTTTGACAGATCACCACCAAACCCGATGGCGTATGCGTCAAGCGCACCGCCGAGTCAGTCGTATTCACTCCCTGCCCACCCTTACCTGACGAACGATAAACATCGGTGCGGATCTCTGTTTCCGGGATCTCCATATCGATATCGTCATCGACTTCTGCGATGACATCGACGGCGCAAAAAGAGGTGTGCCTCCGCTTATTCGAATCAAATGGGCTGATGCGCACCAAACGATGAACCCCGCGCTCCGCCTTCGCGTAGCCGTAAGCATTTTCGCCCTTGAGCATCATCGTCACCTTGCTGATGCCGGCCTGATCACCGTGTTGGATATCCTGGATTTCAATTTCGAAACCACTGCGTTCAGCCCACCGGCTATACATCCGAAACAGCATGTCTGCCCAGTCGTTTGACTCCGTGCCACCGGCTCCCGCTTGAACCGAAAGAAATGCGTTATTCGCGTCGAACTGTTCAGTCAGAAAGGAAGCGATCTCGATCTTATCGAGCTCTTCCAACAATGCCATCGAGGCAGTCTCTACCTCACGCTCAAAACCTTCTTTTTCCGCGCCCTCCGACATCTCAATCAATTCGAGTGTCACCTCGACATCCTCAATCTTCTTCCGGAACGCGATTATCGGCAAAACCGTGCTCTTCAAGCCATTGAGCTTGGAGATATGTTTTTGCGCCCTCTCGTTGTTGTCCCAAAAAATCGGATCGCCCATCTGGGCTTCCATGGCCTCTATCTCACGCTGCTTTTGTTCGCAGTCAAAGAAACCTCCATAAGTGCCCGGCGCGCTTTTTGATGTTCTCGATATGGTCTAGTGTCTCTGGAGCTATCATGATGAACCGCTAAACTTGCCAACGTCTCGCCCGTCGCAAGCGGAAATTCCGGATTTGATGCCAAAGGAAGCAAATGTGCACGTGACCTCAGTCGCGCAGAGCACCCGAAGCCTTCTCTACGAGAAAACTCTGGTAGGTCTTCCCGATCCCTTCACGCAATTTGATTTTCGCCTGCCAACCAAGTGTGGTAAGTTTAGAAACATCCATGAGCTTGCGCGGCGTGCCATCTGGCTTGGTCGAGTCCCAAACTATCTCTCCCGTGAATCCAACAGTTTCGGCGACGAGTTCGGTCAACTCCCTGATCGTTACATCCGTGCCGGTGCCGACATTGATCCAGTCCGGCGGATTCTCGCTTTTTAGCAGAAACGCGCAGGCATCAGCCAAATCATCCACATGAAGAAACTCACGCTTCGGTGAGCCAGAGCCCCAGGCAGAGACTTCACCCCGCCCCACCTCTTTCGCTTCGTGAAACTTACGGATCAGCGCCGGCATCACGTGCGAGTTTTCCAGATGATAGTTATCTCCCGGTCCGTAGAGATTAGTCGGCATTGCCGAATGAAACATCACGCCGTGCTGCTTCCGATAGGCCTGACAAAGCTTCAAGCCCGTAATCTTCGCGATCGCGTAAGCTTCATTGGTGGGTTCAAGCGGCCCGGTGAGCAGGCAATCTTCCGGCATCGGCTGAGGCGCGAGCTTGGGATAAATACACGAGCTTCCGAGAAAAAGCACGCGCCCCACTCCGGCGCGATAGGCTCCGTGAATCGTGTTGGTCGCAATCGTCAGATTATCGTAAAGGAAATCAGCCGGATAGGTATTGTTTGCGTGAATACCTCCTACCTTGGCCGCTGCGATGATCGCCGCATCCGGCTTTTCCGAAGCGTAAAACCGATCGACCGCCGCTTGATCCAAGAGATCCAACTCAGCCCGTGATCGTAGCAGCAATTCCACACCCGTCTCGTCACGAAAACGACGCAAAAGCGCAGCGCCTACCATCCCGTTGTGACCTGCGATAAATAGTTTCATTTTGAGGTAGTGCGTAGAGGGCCAATGCCTTTAGCACCGCGCAGAGGCTCTCTAATTGCTACTGGATACTCGCTACTGTTGATCATACAAACGGCGTGCCAGAGACGTCAGGTAGTGCCTTGATCTGGGCTTCACGTTTGGCGAGTTCGAGATCGGACTCCGTCATGATCTTCACCAATTCTTTAAATTTCACCTTGGGTTCCCAACCGAGTTGCTTCTTGGCTTTGGCGGCATCGCCAATCAGCAAGTCAACCTCGGAAGGCCGCTCGTAACGCGCATCATAATCCACATATTTTTCCCAATCGAGATCCAGCAAACCAAAGGTCTCTTGAATAAACTCTTTCACCGAATGCGCCTCATTGGTCGCGACCACGTAGTCGTCGGGATTATCCTGCTGGAGCATCATCCACATCATCTCGACATATTCTTTCGCGTAACCCCAGTCACGCTTAGCATCAAGATTTCCCATGTAGAGCTTCTCTTGCAGACCTACCTTAATCCGGGTCGCCGCGCGCGTGATCTTACGTGTCACGAAAGTCTCCCCACGACGCGGACTCTCGTGATTAAACAAGATACCATTGGAGGCGTGGAGCTTGTAGGACTCACGGTAGTTCACCGTGAGCCAGTAAGCATACATCTTGGCGCAGCCATAGGGTGAGCGCGGCCAAAACGGCGTGGTTTCCGTCTGCGGCACCTCCTGCACCTTACCAAACATCTCGGAAGATGATGCCTGATAGTAACGGCACTTTTTAACCAATCCTGCTTCACGAATCGCCTCAAGAATACGCACAGCTCCGACACCGACGACATCACCGGTATATTCCGGAACATCAAACGAAACCCGCACATGCGACTGCGCGCCGAGATTGTAGACCTCATCCGGTTGGAGTTCGTAGAGCAGCTTCACCATCTGCACTCCATCGGCCAGATCACCATAGTGCAGGTGCATTTTCACGCCATTCACGTGGGGATCACTATAGAGGTGATCAATCCGACTCGTGTTAAACGTCGAGGCGCGGCGAATGATGCCGTGAACTTCGTAGCCTTTTTCAAGCAGGAGTTCTGCAAGATAGGAGCCATCTTGACCGGTGATACCTGTGATGAGTGCTTTTTTCATTCGTGCCTAAGATCTGCGTTAGCCGAGCGCTTTGAGCAAGCGTGACAATTCTTCATGCTTGGACTCTTGCGTCGCCAATTGCTCCAGCGCGCCCTCAACGACTGCGGCAGGTGCTTTGTCGGTGAAGGCTTTATTGGTGAGTCGCGCTTTCGTTCCAGCAATATGTTTAGTCAGAGACGCGAGTTCCTTGGCGAGGCGTTCTTTTTCCGCACCCACATCGAGATTAGCAGCCAAGTCGAGCGCAAGCGTGCCGAGCGGTGTCACGACAGCGGGCGCTCCTTCGACATTGTCCTGACGCACCACTTCATCCGCGCCAATCATTCGGGTGATCTTCGATAAATTCATATCCACGATTCCCCACTCGGCATCGTCAGCCTTAATTAGGAATCGAGTATCACGACGAGATGCCAAACCACGCTCAGCTTTCAGGGTGCGCGCGGCCGAGACGAAATTCTTCAATTTCTCCACGGATTGCGCGGCATCGCGATCGACTGTCAGTCCGATACCACTAAGCGCAGTTTCGATTTCGTTGGCATGCTCGATCCGCGATTCCTGCATAAACTTTGTATCTCCTACATAGCCCAACTGCGTCCAAAGTTCTTCCGTAATGAACGGGATAAACGGATGTAGGAGTAAAAGCGTTTGGCGCAGCACTAAGTCTTGGATCGCGAGGCAATTGGCCGCGGCCGAGCCCGAGTCCCTTGGCGCGTCGGAGTCTGACGAAGATGGCGGCTGCAGTTTAGCTTTCGAAACTTCCACATACCAGTCGCAGAAATCATTCCAGAAAAAGCCGTAAAGCGCTTGCACGGCTGGGCAAAATTCAAACTCCGCGAAACAGCGATCCACTTCATCGGTGGTGCGAAGCAGACTATCCAGAATCGCATGATCATCGGCATCGAACTGATCCGGCTTGAGCCGCGCCATGATCGTAGCCGACGAGGAGTTATCGCTCATTGGTCCACTCATCTGACGGAAACGGCAGGCGTTCCAGAGCTTGTTACTAAAGTTTTTCCCCGTCTCGATGCGATCTTCCGGGAAACGAATATCCTGCCCTTGAGGTGCGATGGAGATGATGCCAAAGCGCAGACCATCCGCCCCATATTTTTCGATCAGGTCGAGTGGATCGGGTGAGTTACCCAGCGACTTCGACATTTTGCGTCCCTGAGGGTCGCGAATGATGCCCGTGAAATAGACGTCCTTAAATGGAATTCGTCGCTCCAACGATTCTCCCGGGCGTGCATATTCGAGCCCAGCCATAATCATCCGGGCCACCCAGAAGAAAATAATGTCGGGACCGGTGACTAGAGTCGAAGTTGGATAGAAGGTATCAAAGCCAGATCGCTTCATCGCCTCTTCATCTGGCCAGCCCATCGTCACAAAAGGCCAGAGCCATGAGCTAAACCACGTGTCGAGCACGTCATCTTCCTGAACCCAGTTTTCCGGATCCGGTGGACCTTCGAGGGAGATATGCAGTTTCGTCGGATTCTTCAAATCCGCTTCCGTCAGAGCTTCCTTGTCGATTCCCTTGCGATACCACACGGGAATCTGATGTCCCCACCACAATTGGCGACTGATGCACCAGTCTTGTAGGTTATCGAGCCAATGCAGATAAACCTTCGACCAGCGCTGCGGGTGAAATTTGATCTGACCATCGCGCACGACTTGCTTGGCCTCTTCGACGCGAGGGTATTTCAACCACCACTGCCATGTTAGGCGCGGCTCGATCGGCACATCGGCACGTTCAGAATAGCCGACATTATTTTCGTAAGGCTCAGCCTCAACCAGCGCACCGTTTTCTTTCAGTAACTCAGCCGCTTTCTTACGACCCGCAAACCGCTCCATGCCCGCCAAATCAGCTCCGGCAAAATCATTTAGCGTGCCATTGGCATTCAGCGTATCGATGGCCTCCAAGCCATGACGTTGGCCAATATCAAAATCCACTTTATCATGAGCAGGAGTGATTTTGAGCGCACCTGTGCCAAACTCCTTATCCACCTCAGCATCCGCCACGATGGGAATCTCGGCCGCAGGCCCAAGTGGACGCCGAACCTTCTTACCAATCAGATTCGTATATCGCGGATCGTCGGGGTGCACTGCGATCGCCACATCACCCGGAACCGTTTCCGGACGCGTGGTCTTTACCGTAATATATTGTCCCGGGCTATCGACCAATTCGTAGCGCACCACATACATGAAACCCTTCGAAGGCTTCATGATCACTTCTTCATCAGAGAGCGCGGTCATCGAAACCGGGCACCAATTTACCATCCGCTTACCACGGTAGATGTGCCCCTTATTAAAAAGATCCACAAACACACCGAGCACGGCTTTCGAGTAAGCCGGATCCATCGTGAATTGCGTGCGATCCCAATCACAGGAGGCGCCCAGCGCACGCAGCTGTTTAAGGATGATCCCACCTTTTTCTTCGCGCCAATCCCAGACCTTCTCGACAAACTTTTCGCGACCGTAGTCGTGTCGTGTTTGCTTGTTCTTGCGTAGCTCTCTCTCGACCACCGTTTGGGTGGCAATACCTGCGTGATCCGTGCCGGGAAGCCAAAGCGCTGACTTGCCTTCGAGCCGCGCGCGCCGCGTCAACACGTCCTGAAGAGTGTTATTGAGCACATGCCCCATCGTTAGAACACCAGTCACATTCGGCGGCGGTATCACGATCGAATACGCTTCTTTACCCTCCTCGACCTTACCGGCAAAAGCCTTCTCGGCCTGCCAAGCGGCATACCATTTTTGCTCAATATCTCGTGCTTCGTAACTCTTAGTAATTTCGGCCATGACTAGTCTGATTTTTAGAACCGCCGAGGAAACCTCGCCCTATCGTTTGAGGCAAGTGGTTAACCAGGATAATTTATCCCACAATATCCGTTTCACCTTCGATAAATGCGACTTTGTCACGGTCTAACCCCGACAAAATCGGCCGACTAGGGCGCAGACTTCATAATTTGCGGGTTAAATCCCCTCGCCCGGCGGCGATTTTTCATTCCATGATGGCAGTCCATGGTCGCTCCGACTTCGTCACTCTCTTCTGAACTTCTGGTGCTCTCTGTCGACGTCTCCAACGCCGAGCGTTTGACCGCATGCAAATCGTTCCTCGAAACCCAAACTGCGCACCTCAAGGCCAGCCACGATTCCGGAGCGTCCGGGCTCGCGACTACCAAGGCGCGAGCTGCTTTCATCGATGCGCTGCTCCGCGAGCTTTTTAACCACGCCATTAAAAGCTATCGGGTCGCTCACGGCGAAAAAACGCCCCCGGTCACCTTGGTGGCACTGGGTGGCTATGGACGCAGCGAACTCAGTCCGCTGAGTGACATCGATCTGATGTTTCTGTTTCCGACGAAAACGAAAATTCAAGCGATCAAACCCTTCATTGAGCACCTGACCAACGAGATCCTTTACCCGCTTTGGGACTGCGACCTCAAAGTAGGCCATTCCACGCGCACCGTGGACGAAGTTTTCATCGAGGCACGAAAAGACGTCCAAACCAAAACGTCCCTGCTGGAATCTCGCCGGATCGACGGTTCGCGTTCCCTCTTTTCGACTTTTGAGCAAGCCTACCGCAGCTATTATACCACTGAAAAGCCCAAGGCATACATCGCGAGTCGACTGTCGGATCAGGCATCACGACGTTTAAAATTCGGGGACACTGTCTTTCTCCAGGAGCCCGATATTAAAAACGGTGTCGGCGGGCTACGTGATTACCAAAACGCACTTTGGATGGCTCAGGTAAAACTCGGCGTCTCTTCCATTGCGGAACTCGCTACCGAGAATTATCTGCGTGAAGCCGAGGTGGTGCGGTTCAACGAATCCTACGATTTCCTCCACCGCGTGCGCAACGAGCTGCACTTTATGGTCACGCGGCAGACAGACACCCTCGATCTGGAAATCCAGACCCGCATCGCTTGGAATCTCGGCTACCGCATGGATAACGAATTGGAACGCGTCGAACGCTTCATGCAGGACTATTATCGTTCCGCTCGCGCCATCTACCGGATTTCCAAAATAGTCGAAAATCGCCTTGCGCTGACCCTCGATCGACCCGACGACAGCAAATTTTCCTTTCGTGAGGTGATCCGCGCCCAGCGCATGCAACGGGCCAAACGTATCGATGGGTTCATCCTGCGCGGGCGCGAACTCGCCGCCGAGAAACCGGACGTGTTTAAGGCCGACCCCTGTCGTCTGATCCGAGTGTTTCGACATTGTCAGCAACTCAACTGCCAACCGAATTTCAACTTGAACCACCTGATCCGGGATTATCGGGTGCTGATCACTGAAGACGTGATTAATTCCAAGGAAGCCAATACTAGCTTCAAATCCATCCTCAGCGACACCGGCTCAGTTTATCCCACGCTGTTACTGATGCATGAATTGGGAGTATTGGGGCTATTCATCCCAGAATTCGATAAGCTCACATGTCTTGTTCAACACGAATACTATCATCGCTACACGGCCGACGTTCACACCTTGAGCACGATTCATGAACTTGATCGCGTCTTCTCTGAAGCCGAGCCCATCACGCTCAAATATCGTAGTGCCCTCAGAGAGACTTCTGATCCCGTGATCCTTTATCTGATCCTGCTTTTACATGATATCGGGAAAGCTGTTGGCATTAAGGGACACGCCGAAAGTGGAGTGCGAATCGCCGAGCCGATTCTAGAACGATTAGACATCTCCAAGAGCAACCGCGGATTAATTTTATATATTATCAAAAACCATCTAATTATGGCACGATTCTGGCAGAAGCGTGATGTAGATGACCCCGAAACTGCCGCCGCTTTTGCTGAAATCATCGAGGAGCCTGAAAAGCTCCACCACTTATACGTCCACACATTCTGCGACGCACGTGGGACCGCCTCTTCCTTGTGGAACAGCTATAAAGACACCCTCCATACCGGTCTCTACCGTCGAACATTGGAGCAACTTCGTCTCGGTGATAAATTGCAGGCCCGCCACGAGGAGCGCATTAAGATGAATCAACAAGACATCATCGCCCGAAACATACCTGGCATCACTGAAGAGGAAATCGTGGCTCATTTCCAACTCCTCCCGGAGCGCTACTCCATTAATACCGACAACGGTGAGATCTCGCAGCATATTCAGATGGTTCATGCCCTGCTGAAAACGATCGCCGAGGCAGATTCGGTCGGCTCGCTGCGCCCTGTGATCGAATGGCAAAACGACCTCAATCGCTCGCTGACCATCGTGAATATCGTCACCTGGGATCGTCCCGGACTTTTCAACATTCTGGCCGGCGCATTCAACGTAGCTGGGCTCTCCATTCTCAGCGCTAAAGTCAGTTCCCGTTCAGACCACATCGCCATTGATACATTCTATGTCGTCGAATCAGGCCGCGGTGTCGTGCAAAACATGAAAGCGCAAGAGCTCTTCGAAGAGACGGTGAATAGCTCGCTCATCAAGAACCGCGACCTCTACCCTGAAATTCTGGGGCAGGCGAAAAAATATTATAGTCGTTACTCTTTAAAAAATAGCGCTGGGCCGCATACCTCTTTTCCTCCGACGGTTGAAGTTTACCAAGAGCTGTCCATGAATCGCACCATCGTGGAAATCCAAGCGGTCGATCAAGTCGGCCTGCTTTATCTCCTCTCTCGGGCCATTTCTGCTCAGGGTTTCGATATAACCTTCTCGCGAATCGGCACCGAGCGCGGTATCGCGATCGACACGTTCTACATCGAAAACTCCGACAACGAGAGCGACGTCGATGAAACCCGCCTTCATACCCTCCGCGACGTGCTTACGGAGATCATCACACCTGTCGAAGAGACTGCGGAATCGTAAAACCGGATTGCGCCGCGTCGTGTGAGTGAGACACTGCTCCTCGTGGATCACGACGCGTCGATCAATTCAACCTTGCGGGATTCATTCCCACCCCATGCTTACGCCGCGTTATATCAAATTGCGGCACTGGCCACGGCTGAATCGCGCGTCGATGCCGCGCAACATGCGCTCAACTCCGCCCTCGCCGCGCTCAAAGCCGATCACGGTTATCTCCTCCTACTCAATCCCGATACCGGTCGCCTAGAAATGGAAGCGCAATGCGGTCTTTCCGTCGAGGGCGCCGCGCCCACCTTTGAGATTGGGCAGGGGCTTCCCGGCTGGGCCGCTTTGCATGCGCACCCCGTGCTCTCTACCGAAGTCGCTACCGAGCCACGCTACCGACCACTGCGGGAAAGCACCCAATGCCAAATGGCAGCTCCGATGCTCATCGAAGAAAACTCCCTTGGAGTCATTGTTATCGATCACGACGAAATCGGCGGATTCTCAACTCAAGACCTAGAACTCCTTGTCATCCTGACCGATGAGACCACCCGAGTTCTCCGGCGCATCTGGCTGTTCGATCAACTCACAGATAAAGCCCGCCAACTCGAGACCCTCATCACAATCGGCCATTCCCTCGTGGGGAAACTCGCGCCTCAGGAACTCTTCGATTCCTTAACCCGCGACACGCAACAAATACTCAACGCCCAAGCCTGCGCCCTCTATCTCTACGAAAAGTCAACCGACACCCTCCGCTGCGTTTCCCTCGCATCCACGCGCGACATCACGATAAATCACGCCGAACATCCCGCCGACGAATGTCTAATCGGAGGCTCCGTGCGCACGGGCCGTCAAACCGAATACGCCGACATTCAGTTGCCCGGTTTTCTTGCCCTAGCCGATCTTCCTGATGATAACGCACTGCACTCAGTGCTCATCACCCCGCTCGTTTACGAAAACCAGGTGCTCGGCGCACTCACCCTTTTCGCTGATCCTATCCAGCGTTTTGATAACGACACGAAACGGCTCACCGCAGGTCTGGCTAGTCTCGGAGCAGTCGCGATGGAAAACGCCCGCCTCTACTCCCGCGTCTTTCAAAGCGAAGATACTCTCCGGAAAAATGAACAACTCACTACCCTCGGGTTACTTTCTGCGGAAATCGCCCACGAAATCCGCAACCCCCTCACCGTCCTAAAGCTCCTCCACGGTGGACTCGGTCTGGACTTTCCCGCCGACGATCCTCGCCACACCGATATGCGCGTAATCGGCGAGAAACTCGATCAACTCGAATCAATCGTCAGTCGTGTCCTGCAATTTGGAGCCACCCCCGCCGCAAACCTTCACGCTCGGTGGAACTTCGCTGACATCATTAACGACACGATGGTCCTTCTGCGGCTTAAATTCGCGCAGGCCAAAATCGAAGTTCATTTTGATCCGCCAGCTCAATCACCGATCATCGAAGGGCATCAAGGACAGCTACAGCAGGTCCTCCTCAACCTCTTACTCAATTCATCGCATGCCATGCCCGATGGCGGCAGCATCACCCTGAATCTTCAAACCGCCGGTTCAGATCAGTTCAGCCTCGATATCACCGACACCGGCTGTGGCATCCCCGAAGAACTTCGTGAACGTATCTTCGATTCATTTCTTTCTGGCCGTCCCGATGGCAGCGGCCTCGGACTAGCTATCGCGCGGCGTGTTCTCCTCAGCCATCAAGGCGACATCGCGCTCGTATCCACTGGTCCTGCTGGAACCACCCTCCGCATCACCCTCCCCCTCGCTCACTAAAATCGTTCTATTTATTCCTTATCTTCCCTGACCATGTCCATCCCACCCACCGATTCCCGATCCACCGAAATCGCCCAAAAGAAACTCATGCTCACGATCATCTGCTGTGGCCTCGTCGTGAGCGCGCTTTGCATTGTCCTACTCCCTATTCCTCTGCCCCTACCCGTAAGATTAGCCGTCGGCTTCATCGATCTGATCGCCGCCGCAGCCATCTGGCTCATCGGTCGACAAAAGTTCAGCGGAAAATAATCTAACCCTTTCCCAAACACGGGGTGTTCGTCTGCAGGAGCTCCCTTCACTATACGTCGACTATTAGTTGACGTATAGAATCGCGAAGGAATTCCGACTCAATCCGTCGGGTTCAGTTTCAGGTCGACCATCAAATCAGTCGCGATCCGCTCCAGATCGGATTGCACTTCAGCCAATGCTTCCGCCGAAGCGGCCGACACTTTAATTGTGGCCTGAAACAAGGTGCCTCCACCCATCGGAGCACTCACTCGTTCGGATTCAAGTCCCTCGACATTGATAGCATGAGTCGTGAATACCGCCGAGACAGCCCGCAAAATTCCCGGGCGGTCCTGCCCCACTACACTTAACGTGGCCGCCAAACCAGTCTCGGCCGGCGCAACTGCCGATTCGGTATGCACGATCACGCGCAAACCATCCATCTCAAGCGCATGCAGAGCTTTCACAAGTTCATCGGCTCTATCCGCTTCGACTTCAGCGCGGACGATACCCGCGAATTGTCCGCCAAGATGGCCCATCCGACTTTCCAACCAATTGCCACCATGATCGGCCAATCGGGCGGCGACCAATTGCACTAAACCGGGGCGATCCGCCCCCATAATTGTCATCACGAGATTTATGGGCATGGCACCAAATTAACTCTTAAATGCTCACACGGCAACACCAACCCCGAACGGCTGCTTTAGAACTGCAGGTTTTCCGTCAATCGAAAATCTCCTCACTCTTCGAGTTCGACGTTCCAATAGGCCACATCGAGAAAATCCTTCCATATCACACGATGCTGGTGGGCCAGCACGAGTGAAATTATTGGCCGCCACTTCGGCTTAATCGGCTTACGAATCAGACGCATCTTAGCTTGATGCGGGAGGCGATTCGCCTTGTAGGCGTTACACTGAATGCACGAACACACGATATTTTCCCACGTCGTCTTACCACCGAAATCACGCGGGATCACATGATCGAGATTGAGCTTCTCGCGTGGCAACTGTTTCGAGCAATATTGGCAGGTATCCTTGTCGCGTTCGAAGACGTTGATGCGTGTGAGTTTGAGCTCTTTGCGGGGCAACTTGTCGAAAAATGACAACAGAATCACGCGGGGCAGACGGATCGTGTGATTGGGAGTATGCACCGCCTCCATCGCTTCGATCGGCGGATTGCTGGCCGAAAAATCAATCCAGTCGAGCAGCTTAAAAGTCTGGAAGTTATCCTCTTCGTGGTGGACCACCTGAGCATGCCCTTGCGACAGAATCGCAAAGGCCCGGCGGGCGCCAATAACGTTCACCGCCTGCCAGAGGCGGTTCAAAACTAGCACCGGTTGATCGAGAGCGAACTCCATACGGAGCTATCGCAATACCCGCGCGCCTCGCCCTCTGTCAAGGAGGGCCCTGTCACGATTTCGTATCTGCTCCTAGATCAGAGCATCGGTCTATTTATCGTTCTCGTAGAGAAAATCCTATCGTAGGCTGCGAGCTTGCTCGCGCTTGGAGCACTTAAGCCGCCCGCAAGCGAGCGGCCTACCCCATACAAGGCATTCGCCACAATTAGGAAGCAGATTTACTCCGCAGACTTATGCGCGTCGGTGGCCAGAGCAGGAGTCAACACTTCGCCCTTCATGCGCACTCCAGCGAGCTTCTTCGTGATGTCCGTGGCATGCTCTTCACTCACATCTACCAGTAAGTGGCCTTGATGAATATCGATCGCGCCAACCACATTGGCTGGCAAACGCGTCACTCCCGCTACCTTACCCACCACGTCCGCCGGCGTGATTAAATGTTGTCGGCCGACGTTCAGATACAACGTCACCATGCCCGCCTCGTGGCCCGTGCGACCAGGACGCTCGAATTTAGACTTACGAACCGGCTCTGATTGTTCAACCGAATCGTCCGATGGTTTCTGCGACGCAGCTGATTTCTGCGACGCAGCTGATTTCTTCTCCACCCAATCCGGCGTGTCCTGCGATTTTTGGGAACGCGCGGCCGGCTTCGTCATCACGGCGGGTGACGATTTCTTGGGAGCAGCACTGCTAAATGAAGCCTCTTTCTTATCGGCCGAAACCGACTTCTTACCAGATGGGGCAGAGCCGCCTCCGGAAGGCTTACCGCTGCCAGTTCCCTGCAAGAGATGGATCAACGCCGAGCAAATATCTGTGCTCGCGTAGCCTTGATCGAGTAGACGATCGATCATGCGATCATGCGGCTTGAAATCCTTCGAATCGAGGGTGCCACGGATACGCTCAAAAAACACATTCGTGCGTGCTTCCTCGACCTCATCGAGCGATGGCAACCGCTCGCGACGAATGTTCAACTTCGCGTAGCGCACCATGCTCTGCAATTTGTAGAGCTCTCTGCCCGAAACAAAAGTGAAGGCCTTGCCGGTCTTTCCCGCTCGTCCCGTCCGGCCAATCCGATGAGTATAATCCTCGGCATCATTCGGCAAATCGAAGTTACAGACGACCTCCAGATCCTCCACATCAAGACCGCGAGCCGCCACATCTGTCGCGATCAAAAATTCAAATCCACGACGACGAAATTTCTCCATCACCTTGTTACGTTGCGTCTGGCTGATATCGCCGTGCAACCGATCCACCGCGTAGCCCCGAGCATGCAAATGCTCATCAAGATCATCCACCATCAGCTTGGTGCTGCAGAAAATGATACCATAGCGGAAGTCGTGCACATCGATCATCCGCGTCAAGGCCTCCAACTTCGAGCGCCGATCTACCTCGAAATAGACTTGATCAACCTGGGGCGCATTTTGCGCGAGGCTCTCGATTTTGATCCACTGAGGATCCTTCGCATTGCGGGAAATTAAATTCTTAATCGCCGTCGGCATGGTGGCCGAAAAGAAGAGCAACTGACGCGACTCCGGCGTGCCGGACAAAATCTCTTCGATGTCATCACGAAAGCCCATATCGAGCATCCGATCGGCTTCATCGAGCACCAGTAGCTTCAGGGCATCCAACCTGAGAGTTCCGCGCGACATGTGATCCATCACTCGACCGGGTGTTCCAATCACTACCTGAACGCCTGCCGCCAAGGCACGCAACTGACGGTCATAGGGTTGACCTCCAAAAACCGGCACTGCGGACACTCCCTTTTTGAAAATCGACAACTTCGCCACTTCTTCGGCTACTTGGAGTGCCAACTCGCGGGTCGGGCATAAAATCAGGATCTGCACCTTTTTGAGTTTCGGATCGACCTTCTCGATCGCTGGAATCGCAAACGCCGCCGTCTTGCCGGACCCTGTGGAGGACTGCCCAATCACATCTTTCCCATCCATAATCGCCGGAATCACCGCGGTCTGAATCGGCGAAGCTTCCTCGAAGCCCATCTTGTCGACGGCTTTGAGTATCTCCGGGGAAAGTCCCAGTTCTGAAAATAGGCGTTTGTCCATAACAGACCGTATATGCGCCAATGCAAAATAGGGAGCTAATTCTAAAACCACCCTAAATAACGCGCTTTGGGATTGGCCTACTCCCATTCCCAGCAAGTATTTAGCTAATGTCCCACCCCACTCCCCTGACCATTGGCACAAGACGAGAACCGTTCTTTGACGGCCATCTCATCGAAAAACTCACCCATGTTTCCCACGAACTCGTCGATCCCACCCCCACGACAGTAACGATCCCCTTCGATCAACCCTGGGAAGGGGCTTACAGCCTGTATAGCGTAGTCATAAAAGACGGTGATCTCTTACGCATGTATTACCGCGGGCATAGCGCCATCGCCGCCGCTGCATTCACCTGCTACGCCGAGAGTAGTGATGGGGTAAACTGGGTTAAGCCCGAGCTCGGACTGTTCCCCTTCGAAGATCGCAACGATACCAATATCATTCTGATCGAGGATGATCCCAAAGTGAAGATCACCCACAACTTCACCCCATTTCTCGATACCAATCCCAACGCAGATCCCAGCGAGAAGTTCAAAGCCGTCGCCGGAAACGATAAACACGGTCTCTTCGGCTTCACCTCCGCCGATGGCATCCACTGGAAGAAATTTCAGGAAGAGGCCATCTTCACCGAGGGTATTTTCGATTCTCAGAATATCCCCTTCTGGTCCGTTGCCGAAAGCTGTTACGTTCTCTACTTCCGCGTTTGGACGGAGGGAGGCTACCATGGACACCGCACCATCGCCCGAGTCACATCGAGCGATTTCCAGACATGGTCCCAGCCCGTTACCATGTCCTTCGGCGATTTCCCACAAGAGGAATACTACACCAACGTCACCGAACCCTATCCGCTCGCGCCGCACATCTACGTGTCCCTGCCCTCACGTTTTGTGCAAAAGCGCCAGTGGATGACCTCCCAGCAAGCCAAGCAGCTCGGTGTCCTGGAAGGGCGCGAAGTCGATGTTTCTGATGTCGTCTTCATGACCAGTCGCGGAGGCACAGCCTATGACCGTCATTTCCCCGAGGCCTACATTAAACCCGGACTCGATCCCAAGGATTGGGTCGGCCGCAACAACATGGTCTCTCAAGGACTCGTGCAGATCGACGCTAACACCCTGGGTTTCTATCGCTGCCACCACTACGCGATCGATAGCTGTCATATGCGACTTCACACCCTCCGCACCGATGGCTTTGCCCGTCTCCGCGCCGGTCGCCAAAAAGGCAAAGTGCTCACCAAGACATTCATCGGCGCAGGAGATCAACTCTGCCTCAATTTTGCCACCAGCGCCGCCGGCACAATCCGCATCGAAGTGCTCAACGCCGAGGGAACTCCCATCGAGGGATTCTCAGGTCGCGCCGCCCCGAAGCTATTCGGCGACAGTGTGCATCACCCCGTCAAGTGGTCCAAGCAGCGCAGCTGGAACGAACTCAACGACCAATCGCTCCGCCTTCGTTTCACCCTCAGTGAAGCCGATCTCTACGCCCTGCAACAGCAGTAATCACCCCGACAATAGCATCTCCCCAAACGACAGGAACACCTTACCCCCAGAACACACGTCAACTATTTGAAGACGTGTATCTTCAAGGTGATTGGTGGGATAGATTCTAAAAGATCATCGGCGTGTGCGAGGAGAAAAGCCGTGGCAACTGATCAATCTCGTTCAGCGCAATAGATCGCGCGGGGCGACGCCGTGGATGGCTTTGAAGCAGCGTGAAAAATGATAGGGATCACTGAAACCCACGCGCTGTGCGACTTCCTTTACGAGCCCGCCATTCTCCACCAGATCCTCGGCGGCGAGCGTCATCTTTCGCTGCAGTAAGTAGCGATAAGGACTGCAATCGTGATAGCGACGAAAGAGGCGACACACACTCGAAACTTCGAGCGAGGCCGCCGCCGCGATTTCATCCAGCGTCGTCATTTCCCTGGTGCGCTCATCAATCAGCGATTTACAGAGCAGAAACCGTTCACGTGCCGGTTCGTCACGTCGTGCGCCCTGAGCGACGTGCTCTTCGATTTTCAACAAGAGCAGTTCAAGTCGCGCCGCACAGATTGCCCGCGCGAGCTTACCCGGCCGCTGCCCTTCATGGATGAGCTCCTCAAACAACCCCCGCATCTCAGCATGCGTCGCCAGCGTGCGCAGACGGCCGAGCCCCACTCCGGCTTTTTTAAATCGGGAGGTAGCGCCCGTTCCCGCCAAACAGACGAAGTATTTAACCAGCGGTTTCTGCGGATTGGTGCGGATCACACAAGGTGTATTGGGGCCATACGCGAAGACGGTTCCGGGTATTAAGTCGTGTTTCGATTTTCCCAATTTTATCCATCCTTCCCCCTCAGCGACATACTCCAATCCCGGATAGGCGTAGCCCTCGCGATCGACCGCGTAATCAGGATTGCAGTGCTCGCGTCCGCCCAATGCAGGACGGAGTGCGCCACGATTAGCCGGGGCTAAATTCAGAAAGAAATACCGCGTGCCGGTAACTTGCTGCGAAAGCAAAGTTTCTTGCTTCTTAATGCCGATATTATCCATCTCTTTCCGCAAAGTATCCATTTTTATCCGCCCGCCTCCAGCGCATAATAGGCGTTTTCTCTTAGCCTCGTTGTCATTGCGAGGAGTCTACTCAGCAGACGACGCGGCAATCCACGACAGCGTGGATCGCCCCACCCATCCCGCCATGCGGGATGGGCTCGCGATGACCACCTTGATTCGAGCATCCCAATCCTTCCCCACCCACTCATGAAAAAGAACTCCCCAAAAACCATTCTCCTCATCGCCAACGGTGATCTACGCCCAGCCGCCAATGAATACACTTGGCCATTCCAGAAGGCGATGGAGAAGCAGCTCACCGCGGCCGTGGCCAAGCTCGGCTACAAGCTCGTTCGCGCCCATCCCTACAAAACAAAGCTAAAGCACGGCTTCATCGGTTCTCAAAAAGAAGGCATGCAGATATTTTCCAAGATCGATCCCAAGACACCGATCATTGTAGCCGAAGCGGTGTGGCAGTATTCGTCGCATATTCTTCACGGCCTGATCTCGCATGAAGCCCCGATCCTCACGATCGCCAATTGGTCGGGCTCCGCGCCCGGTCTTGTTGGCATGCTCAATCTCAACGGTTCGCTGACCAAAGCCGGGGTAAGCTACTCCACGCTCTGGAGCAAAGATTTCACCGACGATTTCTTTCTCAGTAACCTTTCAGGCTGGATCGAAACCGGCGCCGTCAAGCACACCGCCGACCACGTCAAATCACTCGCTCGTAGCAAGGTGCCACCAAAGGCCAAGGCCATCGCGAAGAAAATCGCCGACGATCTACGCCAAAACAAATCGATCATGGGCGTCTTCGACGAAGGCTGCATGGGCATGTATAATGCGATTATCCCCGATGAGCTGCTCTTCCCTTGCGGTGTTTATAAAGAACGACTCTCGCAAGCCGCGCTCTACTACGGCGCGACCCAAGTCAGCGACAAGGAAGGCAAAGCGGTTTTCAAATGGCTCAAGGATAAGGGCATGAAGTTCCGCTTCGGCCAAGACGAGGAAAACGAGCTCACCCGCGAACAAGTGCTCTGGCAGTGCAAAACCTACGTCGCCGTCCTTCGTATCGCTGATGAGTTTGGCTGCGAAACCATCGGTATCCAATACCAGCAGGGCCTCAAAGACCTTCTGCCCGCCTCGGATCTCGTCGAGGGCTTGCTCAATAACTCCGATCGTCCTCCTGTCGCCAACGCCCAGGGTAAGATCATCCGCAAAGGCCAGCCCCTTACCCACTTCAACGAAGTCGATGAATGCGCCGGACTGGATGGGCTCTTTACCAATCGCGTGCACAATGCGCTCGGTCAACCCGTCGAAAATACGCTCCACGATATACGTTGGGGTGATTACGACCCCACTGGCTCAACCGATGACTACGTGTGGGTTTTTCTCATCTCCGGCAGCGCCCCTCCCGCCCATCACATCGATGGTTATGCAGGCACCGATTCGCTCCGCCAGCCGAAGATGTATTTCCGCCTCGGCGGCGGCACCGTGCGCGGAATCGCCAAACCCGGCGAGATCGTCTGGAGCCGTGTCTTTGTCGAAGGCGGTAAGCTCAAGATGGATCTCGGTCGCGCGAAAGCAGTCAGTCTCCCACGTGAGGAAACCGAACGTCGCTGGCAGGAAACCACTCCCGAGTGGCCGATCATGCACGCCGTCACCTATGGCGTCTCGCGCGACCAATTAATGGGACGCCACAAGGCCAACCACATTCACGTCGCCTACGCCAATTCCACGAAGGAGGCCGATCTTGCCGTTTACACCAAAGCGGCTCTGGCAGCTGAGCTCGGCCTCGAAGTCTCGCTCTGTGGCACCAAGGCCAACGGTAAAGCATTCTAAACCAATCCTCCCCCAAGACTGTCATCGCGAAGGAGGCGTCGCCGACTGCGGCGATCCACGAATAAGTAGCCGTGGCCGATTGGGAAACGTAGATTGCCACGTCGGCTCCGCCAGCGGGACCTTCTCGCAATGACAGTGGAGAGGTGCACTCGGTTTCATTTGCGCTATCCGCAGTATCACGAGTAACTCCTTGCCATGCCTGATTCCACCGCCCGACTCCCACGAGAGGACTTACTCCTTTTTCGCCAGCCCAACGGAACGGTCGCGCCGGTAAAAACCGCCGAAGACTGGCAACTGCGTCGCGACGAAATCGTGCGTGCGATGGAGAGTATCATGGGACCATTACCCGGTGCTAATTCACCCAAACGCGTCGATTTCGATTTGCAGGTCGAAGAGGAAATCGACCGCGATACCTATGTGATTCGCCGGATCACCTATCAGACCGAGCCCGGTTGTCGCACGCCTGCATTTCTCAGTATTCCCAAAGCCGCACTCACGAAAACCGATCAAAGTTTCCCCGCCGCACTGTGTTTGCATCCCACCGATATTAAAACGGGCGCAGGCGTTGTCGTCGGCCTCGGCGGCAAAAAAGACCGTCAATACGCCAGCGAACTTGCGGGTCGCGGCTTCGTGACCATCTCGCCTGTCTACCCGCACTTGAGCAACTACGAGCCTGACCTTGTCGGGCTGGGATATGACAGCGGCACGATGAAGGCGATTTGGGACAACGTGCGCGCGCTCGACCTACTCGAAACCTTGCCCTTCGTGAAGCAGGGGCGCTACGCCGCGATCGGTCACTCCCTCGGCGGGCATAATGCCATCTTCACGGCCATCTTCGAGCCGCGCCTCGTCACCATTGTCTCCAGTTGCGGATTCGATTCCTTTCTCGATTACGATCCCGGCAACCCTGATGTGTGGCATCATGGAGAAGGTTGGTGTCAAGAGCGCTACATGCCGCTTCTCGCAGACTACACCGGCCGACTCGAAAAAATCCCCTTTGATTTCCACGAACTCATCGCCGCGCTCGCTCCACGCAAAGTTTACATCAGCGCGCCAATCAATGATGACAACTTTAAGTGGGAATCCGTCGATCGTATCGGTGATGCCGCCCGACCCGTTTTCAAACTACTCGGTCCCCCGGACCGCTTGCGCATCGAACATCCCGATACCGCCCACGATTTCGCGGGGAAACAACGCGAATCAGCCTACCGCTTAATTACCGCTGTGCTGAAATAAAATTGCGAAGCGCGACCTCAAAATTCTCGCCTCACGCAAGACCCGTGCTTTCGTAATCTGCAATGCGCGTTCTCATTGCCTTTGATAAATTCAAAGACTCCCTCACCGCTCCCGAAGCGTGTGCGATCGCTGCAGAGGCGCTGCAAAAGAAACAACCCGATTGGCAACTCACGCAGTGCCCCTTAACCGATGGCGGTGAAGGATTCGCCGCCATTCTGACTCGATTCAGCCAAGGGCAAATCCATCAGCAAACTGTCACTGGCCCGCGGGGCGCTCCAGTCGATGCGAGTTTCGGCCTAGTCACGCTGAGCAACATACCCGCGGCGGCGCGCAGCTTACTCGATCTACCCGCAGGAATTACTGATACCGCTTCCATCGCGCTGATCGAAATGGCCACCGCCAGCGGCCTCGCGTTATTGCGCGACGAGGATCGCGATCCGTGGCACACGACGACCTACGGCACCGGTGAACTGATTAAGCGCACCATCGAGCTCGGCGCCAAAGCCATCCTCCTGGGCGTCGGCGGCAGTGCGACCAACGATCTCGGCCTCGGCGCGCTCAACGCGATGGGGCTTAGTTTTCGCGACCTAAGTGGAGACGCGATCTCCCCGCCTACTCCAGACACGTGGTCGCAGATCACCAGTCTTACCGGCAATATTCCCGCTGACATGCCACCCATCCGAATCGCATGCGATGTCGATAATCCCGTTCTCGGATCCAATGGCGCTGCCGCCATCTACGGTCCGCAAAAAGGTCTGCTCGCGACTGACCTTCCGCGCATGGAATCAACCAGTGAGCGACTCGCGACGCTGCTCTGCGATTACCAAGACAAACCGCGCGCCACGATGGATACGCCCGGAGCGGGTGCAGCCGGGGGGATTGCTTTCGGTTTGATGACCGCGGCCAAGGCTCGACTGCTCCCCGGAGCAGATTTCGTAGCGGCTTGGCTTGATCTGGAATCGCATCTCAAGGAAGCCGAAATTGTGATCACCGGCGAAGGATGTTTCGACGACAGCTCGCTCAACGGCAAAGGACCCGGCGCAATCGCCTCTCGCGCTCTCGAACTCACCAAAGCCACGCACGTCTTTGCCGGCCAAATTGCCCTGACTTCAGCTCCCAAAAATCTTCACCTGCATGCCATCACTCCCGCCGAAATGTCGCTTCCAGAAGCGCTTCGCGATGCTTCTCGGTTGCTGACCTCGGCGATCAACGATAAGCTCTAATCAATGGCACCCGAGGAAAACGAGAGAAAGGATCGGCACGAACGTTTTCGTTTATGGAAAAAAGTTCTGCGTTTCTTGCCTCGGCGCACCGCTTTTCATCGCTACCCGGTCGTCGGACGCTTTGCCGAGGTCGCCCGCAAACGTTCTTACCTGTGGTCGTTTAGAATGCAGGATCTACGACCGGCGTTTTATGCCGGTTCGATTCTATCGGTGATGCCGGTAATGGGGATCCAACTCCCTCTGGCCTTTGGTTTAGCACTCATCCTTAGGGCAAATTTCATGATCTTAGGGGGACTACAATTCATTACGAACCCCGTGACATTTATACCCATTTATTATGCCACATACCAATTGGGGGCACAAATCATAGGGATGTCTGGCTTGGGATACAGCCCAGGGCCGGAAGCTTTTATCGATCCGACTACAGTCGGTGTATTGGCCACTACTTTCGAAGCTAGCTCGACGACACCTTTTGATCAGGCTGTGAATATTTTGGGAGAAAATATTCGCCGCATACCTGCTTTGCTTCTCGGAGGCGCAATTATCGGCACCCTGCTGGGTGCGCTCCTTGATTTTATGTGGCGCGTGCTGGCCGCGAGAATCGGACCGATCCATTTACATTTGAAACGAGGTTCCCGCTCGACGGAACCGACCGGACCGACAAAGTAACCCGCTCATGCTCGGAACCTCGCGCCCCCTACCCCTTAATGGCATTCTAACTCTCGCTGTCGTGTTGTTCAGCGTGCTCGGTTGCAGTTCCAGCCAATCCACGGCGCGTTCTGCCAACGCATCGCCACAACGCCCATCTGGCACTCCCAGTGGTCCGGCACCCGTCATCAACACCGCGCCAAGCAACGCGGTGCCATTCCCTATCATGCTCGGCATCGACGTGTTGGAAGCACGTCACTTCGACGCATTGCGCGGCAAGAAGATCGGGCTCCTCACGCATCCTCCCGGCGTCAACCGGCAAGGAGTGAGCACCATCGATACGTTGCGACGCGCACCAGGGGTTCAACTCGTGGCGCTGTTTGGCCCCGAACACGGCATCTACGGTGATGTGAAGGCTGCGACCGATATCGAAGACAGCATCGATCAACGCACCGGACTGCCGGTCTATTCACTTCACGGCAAATACCGCAAACCCACCAAGGAAATGCTCAAGGGGCTCGATGCGATGGTCATCGATCTGCAGGACATCGGCACACGCAGTTACACCTTTGTGAGTTGTATGCTCTACACGATGGGAGCTTGTTTTGAAAATGGCGTCGAAGTCATCGTGCTCGATCGTCCCAATCCACTCGGGGGCCTCAAGGTCGACGGTCCTCCGCTTGATCCCCAATGGAAAAGCTACGTCGGCGCTTTTCGAGTGCCTTACGTTCACGGCCTAACTATCGGTGAACTCGCCCGCATGGCCAAGGAAGCGCCGGGCATCATGCAAGTGCCCAACGCTCTCGACGTTTCCGAAGCAGATCGGATTCGCGGCAAACTCACCATCATCCCCATGCGCGGATGGCGCCGCTCGATGCGTTGGCCGGAAACCGGGCTGAAATGGGTGCCCACCTCGCAATATATTCAGGACTTCGGTTCCGTCGTCGGCTACCCCATGTCCGGCCTCGGCACCTACCTCGGAAAGTTCAGCCACGGCATCGGCAAACACTATCCATTCCGAGGCATCTCCCATCCAAAAATCCGGAGCGATGCTCTCGCAAAAATCCTCAACGCCCGCCAGATGCCCGGACTCAATTTCCGCGTCGTCACCGTGCCCGGAAAAAACGGTAAACCCGCTACCGGACTCTACGCCGAGGTCGTTGACTACGATGCATGGCGACCGACTGAATTGAATTTTCATCTTATGCAGCTCGCGTGTCGATACGACGGGGGAAACCCCTTCAGTGCTGCGACCTCAGCTCAGGAACGAGGCTTCCTGATTCACATGGGATCGACCGCCTTTTTCGAAGCACTCAAGCGGGATGGAGCTCGCGTCAACCTTCGCTCGTTCCTGCTCGATTGGGAGAGCAAGGCTCAGGTTTACCAGCAAGAATCACGTAAATACTGGCTCTACCAATAATCACCCCATGCCCAGTATCACCACTCTCCTCGCAGTCCTTACTCCGCGCGAAAAAGAACGATTCCTCCCCGAACCTCTCTTTAGCGAAATCCAAAGTCTTGGGCCTGAGTTTCGTCTGATCGATCCCACTGATATGCCCCCGGAAGACTTCGCCGCCGAAGTCACTTCGATCAATCCCGATGTGCTCGTCGGATGCTGGGAAACCTTGCCTCTGCCCACTGAGCTGCCTTCGAGATTGCGCTACCTGTGCTACCTCACGGGTTCGGTGCAAAGACTGATCACCCGCCAACAACTGGAAGACGGATTTCTCGTCACCAACTGGGGGCCGGCCATCAGTCGCACCGTCGCCGAGTGCGCGCTCTTTCATACTCTCGCGTGTCTCCGCCGCTCGACGCATTGGACCTTTAAATTGCATCAAGAAAAAGGTTGGCGCGAAGACGACTTCGATCAGGTGAAGTCGCTCTTCGAACGCAAAGTCGGCATCCATGGATACGGCGCGGTTGCGCGGGAGTTCCTGAAACTCATCCAGCCCTTCGATTGCGATGTCTCGGTATTCGCACCGGACTTCGACGAAGCCGCCGCTCAGCAAATTGGCGGCAGAGTCGCGGAATCACTCGAATTACTTTTCGCCACCAACGATATCATCGTCGAGCTCGCCCCACTCAACCCGCACACCACGGGAAGTGTCACCGAGAAACACCTCCGTTCGATTCGTCCCGGCGGCGTGTTTGTCAACGTCGCGCGAGCCGCGATCACCGATGAAGACGCCCTGCTGAAAGTCGCCAGCGAAGGAGACCTGCAAGTTGGGCTCGACGTTTTCGTGCAAGAACCCCTCGCGCCCGACAGCCCATGGCGCGGACTGCGCAACGCGAGCATCACCCCGCACATCGCCGGTCCAACCCTCGATCGCTATTCCGACGCGGGCACCTTGGCCGTGCGCAACATTCGCGCCTATCGCGATGATCAACCCCTCATCGCTGTGATCACTCCCGAGATCCTCGACCGCGCGACCTGATAGTTTGTCATTGCGAGTCTATCCCACATGGCGGGATTGGCGCGGCAATCCACGAATACCAGTCCGCCGCCACCTCATAACGCTCCCACCCACACAACCCGTCATTGCGAGCCTGCCGCAAGCAGGCGCGGCAATCCACAAACACCAGCCGCCGCCACCTCATAACGCTCCCACCCACACAACCTGTCATTGCGAGCCTGCCGCAAGCAGGCGCGGCAATCCACAAATACCAGTCCGCCGGCCCTACCCAACACCCACCTTCATGAACCCACGTTTAGCCGATCTTCCGCTTTCCATTTCCAAGTTTTCTCTCGGCGCCTGGGCGTTTGCTGGTGGTGCCATGTGGGGTGATCAGGATGAGAAAAACTCCATCGCCACCATCCACGCCGCCATCGATGCAGGCGTCACCATGATCGATACCGCTCCTGGCTACGGCGGCGGTCTTTCCGAGGAAATAGTGGGACGTGGAATCAAAGACCGGCGCGATCAGGTGTTGATCGCGAACAAAATTAGCGGAGCCCACCTCACCTACGAAAAGACAATCGAATGCTGCGAAGAAGGACTACGACGCCTCCAAACCGATCACGTTGATCTCCTCCAAATCCACTGGCTCACAGACGACGCTCCGCTCGACGATGTCATTACTGCGATGGAAAAACTCCGCGACGACGGCAAAGCTCTTACTCTCGGCGTCTGTAATTTTGGCCCCAAATCACTCACCCGTCTCAACGAAAAAGCCACCGGTTGGATCACCAATCAACTTGCTTACAATCTCCTCTGGCGGGCCAACGAGTTCGAGATCACCGAGGCCTGCACATCGCACGACATGGGCATCCTTTGCTACAGTCCCATTCAACAAGGTCTCCTCACCGGACGCTTTCGGAGCACCGAAGAAATACCGGAATCCCGGCGCCGCACTCGTCACTTCAGCAGCGATTCTGCAATGAGCCGACACAACGATACCGGCAACGAAGCCCTCACCTTCGCGACCCTTGATCGCATCCGCAAAATCGCCGACGGCCTCGGCGAATCCATGGCCGATCTCTCCCTCGCGTGGCTCCTCCATCAGCGGGGCGTCAGCTCCGTCATCTTCGGAGCCCGCTCACCCGAGCAAGTCGCCGCCAACATGAAAGCCGAAAAGCTCAAGCTCGACGAAGCCACTCTCACCGCTCTCGACGAAGCCACCTCCGAATTGAAAACCGCCCTCGGCTCCAACGCAGATCTCTGGAACGCCAAGTCTCGGATTATATAGAGAAGCACTACGTCCAGTAGCTGTAGAGGCGGGTCTCTGACCTGCCTTCCTGTCATTGCGAGAAGCGTAGCGACGCGGCAATCCACGATGACCAGTTGTTCTCGTCGACTCGTTCGTAGTTCGTGGATTGCCACCTCGGCCCAGGCCTCCTCGCAATGACAACCGCTCTCGCAGAATCGCCGCAAGGTAACGTTTGTCATTGCGAGGAATTCGCTCCGCGGATGACGAAGCAATCCACTCCCCCCGTGTCATTGCGAGAAGCAACGCGACGCGGCAATCCACGAGCACCAGTCCGCACACGTCGAATCGTTCGTAGTTCGTGGATTGCCGCGTCGGCCTAAGGGCCTCCTCGCAATGACACCTACCTGCGCAGAATCGCCGCGGGACACACAAAGCTCTTGCGACCCCGAGCGAATGCTCAAGAAATGAGAAATCGCCGTTTTACGCGGACATCACCTCAACCCCGTTTGATTATGCCAAGACCTGTTACTCTCTTCACCGGCCAATGGGCCGATCTGCCTCTCGAAGAACTCGCGCCGCTAGCGAAGAAGATGGGCTACGATGGCGTCGAACTCGCCTGTTGGGGAGATCACTTCGATGTCGATCAAGCCGCCAAGTCGAAAAAGTATGTGAATGAAAAATGGGAGCTACTCGCCGATCACGGTCTGAGCTGCTACGCGATTTCCAATCACCTCGTCGGCCAGGCAATCTGCGATAATATCGACGAACGCCATCAGGCTATCTTGCCACCCGACGTTTGGGGCAAAGGCGATCCAGAAGGCGTGCGCAAACGCGCCGCCAAGAAAATGATCACCGCCGGTAAAGCCGCGCGGAAGTTCTTCGACGCCAAACCCGGACGCAAAAACCGCGACGACTTTCCCGCTGTCGTCAACGGCTTCACCGGCTCCTCGATCTGGCATTCGATCTACGCTTTTCCACCGACCTCGCAGGAATACTGGGACAAAGGCTTTGCAGATTTCGGCCAGCGGTTCGGCCCGATCCTCGAAGCATTTGATAAGGTAAACGTAAACTTCGGTCTCGAAGTGCATCCCACCGAAATCGCGTTCGACACTGCCACCTCACATCGTGCGGTCGCTGCGGTGAAGGGGCACAAACGTTTCGGTTTCAACTACGATCCGTCTCACCTTGGTTACCAAGGAGTGGACTACGTGAAGTTCATCCGCGAATTCGCCGACCGCCTCTATCACGTGCACATGAAAGATGTCTGGTGGGGTCACGGAGATGGCTCAGTCGGCGTGTTCGGCGGCCATACGGATTTCGGTGATGCCCGACGCGCTTGGGACTTCCGTTCCCTCGGCCATGGCGACATCAACTTTGAAGAGATTATCGTCGCGCTCAACGATGTGGGTTACGCCGGCCCGCTCTCCGTCGAATGGGAAGACATTCGCATGGATCGAGTGCATGGCGGCACCGAAGCCGCCGCCTTTGTGCGGCTAGTAGACTTCCCCTCCAGCGACCTCGCGTTCGACGCCGCCTTCGATAAGAAAAACCAGTAATTCAAACTTGGTTGCCCACGGAATACACAGAACGACACGGAAAATAAGACGACCATCAGACATGATCTCTTCCGTGTTTTCTGTGTATTCCGTGGGCCATAATCCTAACACCCTATGAAAAGAAAATTACGTTTCGGAATGATCGGCGGCGGACGCGGCGCCTTTATCGGTGCGGTCCATCGCATCGCAGCTCACATGGATGGCCAAGCCGAACTCGTCGCTGGCGCCTTCTCATCGGATCCCAAGCGCTCCAAGGCATCTGCTGCCGACCTCTTCGTCTCCCCAGATCGGGCTTACGGCTCGTATCAGGAAATGGCCAAAGCCGAGGCCAATAAACCCGCAGATGAGCGTCTCGATTTCGTCGTGATCGTCACGCCTAACCACCAGCACTTTCCACCCGCGAAACTGTTTCTAGAATCCGGCTTCAATGTCGTGCTGGACAAACCCGCCACCTTCGATCTCACCGAGGCGAAGAAGCTGCGGACCATCGTTAAGAAGTCGAAGAAGGTGCTCGTGCTTACGCACAACTACACCGGCAACGTGATGGTGAAGCAGGCCCGCGAGTTGGTAAAGACCGGCAAGCTCGGCGACATCCGCAAAGTCGTGTTCGAGTACCAGACAGGCTCTAAATACGAAAATGACTACCG
>Ga0105053_10002648_pt1 | contig 27606 bp, 27 predicted proteins | sample BON01_FD_78093 | JGI IMG/M metagenome (GOLD analysis project Ga0105053, IMG submission 78093) | Freshwater microbial communities from Lake Bonney liftoff mats and glacier meltwater in Antarctica - BON-01 | ecosystem: Environmental > Aquatic > Freshwater > Ice > Glacier meltwater | place: Lake...
AAATGTAGTATCGGGTCTCCTGATGCGTCTTGGCACCGCGTTCGATGCGCGCCTGGACCCGCACGATGCATGCGGCGTCCGGCAGGCGCAGTTCGCCGGGGAAGCGGCGCTGGCCGGACAGCCAATCGACCTCCCGCACGACGCTGACGCTGCGCTGTTCGATGCGGCCATGGCCCTTGTCGTGGGTGACGTGGCTCTGGATTGAGGCGGGTACTGCGGTGGCAATGGCGTCGATCGAGACCAGCGCGCCGCGCAGCCCGTCCAGTTCGGCCAGCCGTGCCAGCAAGATTGGGATCGCGGTCAACTCATTGGCTTTGCTGGGCACGGCTTCCTGCCCCAGCACCAGGCGGGAGGTGGTGGCGAAGGGGGAGACCAAGTGGATCGCCTCTTCCCCGGCGGCGCGGTCCTGGCCGCGCCGGGATGTCTTGCCATCGATGGCGACGAAGTCGGGCCGCCCCGGCCAGGTGTCGCGCACCCAGGTGGTGAACACGGCCGAGAACAGCGCAGGGTTGATGCGGTTCATCAGAATGGTCAGCCAGCGCCCACCTGGTACACCGTTCTCGTAGGGCAGCTGGCGGCGCAGGAAGCCCAGATGCGCCTCGCCCCAGGCGGCGATGGTGCCGCACACCACCAACAGGAGGCTCTCAGCCAGCGGATGGCTGATCCGGCGCACATCGCGCGGTTCGTCGATCGTGGCGAAGTGCGCCAGCAGAACGGCAAGCCGCGATTTGTCGGAAAGCGTGACGGACGAGGGCAACATGCGATGGGCCCCAAACCGGGGAACCGATCGAATCAACTCCAAACAATGTTGTCACATGATACCAACCGCCGTCAAGAATGATCCTTCGTTAGGCAAGGCCAGGGCTTCGCCCTGGACCCACCAGGGGCCAAGCCCCTGGACCTTAACTATCTGATAATGAATTGGTTTCCAAAGGCTGCCGGCCTTTAGTGGGTCCAGGGAAAAGCCCTGGCCTTGCCTTTGTACATCGGTCAATCAATAGGGCGGTTGGTATCAGACCAAGCAGCCTCCGGCGAACCCGGGGCGGTTCAAAGCGCCCCGCACTTGCCTTCCACCCGTTCCAGACGTCACATAGTCCGCGTTACCTTTTGCAGGTGGCTTGGCCGGTCGGGGTCCAGGCCGCGCCGGCGCGCCACTCGTTCGATCAGCAGGTAGAACGAGGCGATCATTGCCAGCGGGTCGAGTGCCGGGTGCCCGCCGGGGGCCACGGGCAGCACCGTGCCGGGCACCTTGTCGCCCCCACCTTGCCCGATCGGCGTGGCGGCGAAGACTTGGCCGCCGGCCGCCGCCAGGCGCTCCAGCGCGCCGCGGTTCTCGGCGGCCGCCGCGTCCTCGGGCAGGAAGGCGACCAGCGGGAAGGCGGGGGCGACGAGTTGCACCGGGCCGTGCATCACTTCGGCCAGCGAGAACGCTTCGGCATGCAAGGCGGCGGTTTCCTTGCCTTTCAGCGCCGCCTCCAGCGCGATCGCCAAGCCCGGCCCGCGGCCGAGCATGTAGCACGAGGGTGCTGCCACCAGCGCCGCCTCGGCTGCCGACCAGTCCTGAGCCAGGGCGCGCGACAGCGCATCGGGCAGGCGAAGCACCGCGTCGCGCAACACCGCATCGCCGGTCCAGGCCGCGACCAGGGCGGCGGCGGCGGCGGCCGAGGCGATGAAGCTCTTGGTGGCCGCCACGCTCGCCTCCGGCCCGGCATGCAGCGGCAGCACGATGTCCGCCCCGTCGGCCACCGGCCCGTCGGTGTCGTTCAGGATGGCCACCGCCAGCGCCCCACCGGCGCGCGCCGCCGCCTGGAAGGCCACCAGGTCGGGGCTGCGGCCGGATTGCGAGATGGTCACCAGCACGCCGTCGCGCAGTTGCAGCCTGGTGCCGTACACCGAGGCGACCGACAGGCCCATGGAGGCCACCGGAATGCCGGTCGCCGTCTCCAGCAGGTATTTCAGGTAGTGCGCGGCATGGTCGGACGAACCGCGCGCACAGGTCACCACCACCGGCGGGTTGCGCGCGGCCAGGCGCCGGCCGACCGCCTCGATGGCCGGCATCTCCCGGTCGAGCAGGCGCGCCACCGCATCGGGCGCCTCGCGGGTCTCGCGGGCCATGGCGGTGGAGGGGGCGGTGGAGGGGGCGGCGGCGGGGGAGTGGGGAGGGTTCACCATCCCGGCAGTTTATAGCCCACGCCAGACGGCAAGCAGGATCAATCGGTCCGGAGGCTGGGTGAAACTTCGGACAGGACGGCCAAGGCGGGCGCCACGCAGGGCCGACATGAGCATGGCAGGACTGGACCGCGGCGCACATTCTATAGAATGTTGCACCCAACGGCCCGGTGCCGGCGTCGCAACAAGTGCGACGGCGGGCGACCTCATGGCCGACAAGGGAGAAACGCCATGACAGACACCCCTCGCTCCGCCCTGCCGCGCCGTGCCGTGCTCGCCGGCGGGCTGGCGATGGTGCCGGCCGCCGCCATTTCCCAGCGCGCTGAAGCCCAGTCAGTTGCCGGCCTCGGCACCGCCGAGAAGCCGATCGCCATCCGCATGCTCGCCAACTCGGCCTTCTCGGCGCAATGGCAGAGCCTGATGGTGCCTGAGTTCAACAAGAAGTTCCCGCACATCAAGGTCACCATCGACGGCGTGCCGTACAACGAGCACCTCGCCAAGATCATGCTCGACCTCACCGGCGCCACCCCCACCTACGACCTGTACGCCATCGACGACCCCTGGGTGCCGCAGGTGGCCGAGACCGGCCAGCTTCTGGACCTCAAGAAGGATGCGAATGCCTGGACCGCCGCAGACTACGACTGGGACGACTTCAACGCCGCCCCGCTGGCCGCCAGCGAGTGGAAGGGCGTGCAGTACGGCGTGCCACTGCGCTGCAACATGCTGCTGATGTTCTACAACCGCACCCATTTCGCCAAGGCCGGCCTGCCCGCGCCCACCCCGAAGCTCACCTGGGACGAGTTCCGCGCGCAGATGCCCAAACTGGTGCAGGACGTGAAAGGCACCGGCAGCGTCAACGCCTGGGCCATCTCCACCTACTTCACCCGCGATTCGCTGACGCCGACGATCTGGCAGGGCATCCTCAGCGCCTATGGCGGCGAACTGATCGACCTGCAGGGCAAGCCCGGCTTCAACAACGAAATCGGGGTGAAGGCGCTGCAGACCCATATCGACCTGCTCGCCTTCGCGCCCCCCGGCGCGCGCGCGCACGGCTTCACGGAGTCGCTGCAGGCCTTCCGGCAGGGCCAGGTGGCGACGATGTTCCAGTGGGGCAGCGTGTTCAAGGGCACCGCGGTCGATACCGCCTCCACCACGCTCAAGACCGATGAAGTGGGCATCCAGGTGATGCCGGTGGGCACCACCCGTCCCGGCACGCATCGCGGCATCTGGAACGGCTCGGTCTCGCGCAAGAGCGCCAACCAGCAGGCCGCCTGGGCGCTGCTGCACTGGCTGACCTCCAAGGAGGGCGAGCGCTTCCACGCCAACGTGGTCGGCGCCTTCCCCGCCCGCAAGTCCACCCTGTCGGCCAAGCCGGACAGCGACTGGCTGGTGCCGGTCTATGCCACGCTGCAGCATGCCTACGAGGTCGCGCAGGCCGGGCGGATGTGGCGGCCGCGTTCGGCCAAGTCCGACCGGGCGCAATCCATCCTGGCCGACGCCACGGCGCGCGCCTTCAACGGCGACGTGACAGTGGCCGAGGCGCTGGCCGGCGCGGCACGGCAGATCGAGCGGCTGCGCCTGTAGCCGCGGCGCGCGCGATGTCGTCGCCCAGCACCGCGCTCGGGGTTGGCGGGACCACCCGGCGGCAGCCACGCAGCCGCCGGGCCTCGCGCCTCGCCGACCTGTTCGCCCGCTGGGGGTTCATGACCCCGGCGGCGGTGCTGCTGGTGGCGACCCTGGCCTACCCGATCGGCTACACCGTCTGGATCAGCTTTGCCGAGCTTAACCTGGGCACCTTCGCCCCGGACGAATGGGTGGGCTGGGACAACTACCTGACCGCCATCGAGGACGAGCGGTTCTGGGACTCGCTGGCGGTCACCGGCACCTACCTGGTGTTCGCCATGCCGTTGCAGATGGTGCTGGGCTTCGCCATCGCCTTCCTGATCAACGCCCAGTGGAAGGGGCGCGGGGTGGTGCGCGCCCTGTTCCTGATCCCCATGGTGATCGCCCCGGTGATCGCCGGCGGCATCTGGCGGATGCTGCTGGACCCGCTGTGGGGGGTGGCGAACTACCTGCTGGGCGGCATCGGGCTGGGGCCGATCGACTGGCTGGGCGACCCGTTCTGGGCGATGTTCACCGTCATCCTGATCGACACCTGGCGCTGGACGCCGTTCGTGGTGCTGATCGCCTCGGCCGCCCTGCTGTCGCTGCCGCGCGACGTGTTCGAGGCGGCGGCGATCGACGGGGCGAACTGGTGGAACATGCTGTGGCGCATCACCCTGCCGCTGCTGGTGCCGGTGATCGCCGCGGTGTTCGTGGTGCGCTGGCTGGGGGCGGTGAAGATGTTCGACATCGCGCTGGCCGCAACCCATGGCGGGCCGGGGCGGGCGACCAGCGTGGTGAACCTGTTCATCTACGAGGAGGCGTTCCGCTCGCTGAAATTCGCCGAGTCGGCCGCCATGTCGATCATCGTGCTGGTGCTGACCATGGCGCTGACCGCGGTGTTCCTGCGCGGCAGCCGCTACCTGGAGGAACGGCATTGACCGGAGCCACCCTCGCGCCACGCCGACCCTCCCGTCGGCCGGCGAACCATCGGCGCCGCGCCGCCATCCTGCGCCAGGCGCGCATCTGGAGCGGCGTGCTGGTGTGCGTGCTGTTCCTGCTGCCGATCGCGTGGATGGTGCTGACCTCGCTGAAGCTGCAGCGCGACATCTTCACCACCCCGCCCACGCTGTTCTTCACGCCCACGCTGGAGACCTACTACAACTACCTGTGGCACAACGACCTGCCGGCGCGCATGCTCAACACGGTGATCGTGGCCTGCGGCGCGGGGCTGATCTCGATCGTCGCCGGCGCCATGGCCGGCTATGCGCTGGCACGGGTGAAGCTGCGCGGGGCGGCCACCATCGGCATCCTGATCCTGCTGTCGCGCGGGGTGCCGCCGATTGCCCTGGCGGTGCCGATGTTCCTGGTGGCGCGCAACATGGGCCTGCTGGACAAGCACATCACCTTGATCCTGGCCTACTGCACCTTCCTGATCCCCTACGTGATGTGGCTGATGCGCGGCTTCTTCAAGGCACTGCCGGACGAGCTGGAGGAGGCGGCGAAGATCGACGGCTGTTCGCGCTTCGGCGCCTTCTTCCGCATCATCCTGCCGATTTCCCTGCCCGGCCTGCTGTCCACGCTGATCTTCAGCATCATCCTGGCCTGGGAGGAGCTGCTGTTCGCCCTGGTGCTGACCAACCGGGCCGCCTCCACGGTGCCGGTGGTGATCTCCGGCATTGCCGGCGACACGGTGAACGGCGCCAACTGGGGCGCGCTGACGGCGGTGGGCACGATGACGATGATCCCCGTCGTCATTTTCGCATTGCTCGTCCAGAAATGGCTGATCCAGGGGCTCGCCGATGGCGCGACGAAGGGCTAGGCGCCCGCAAACCGCGCTGGACCCGCCCATCCATTTGACCAAGTCCGGGCTGGCCCGCCAGCACATCCAGGAGTTGATCCTGTCCGGCACCGCACGCGCCGGCGACCGCATCACCTCGCGCGCGGTGTGCGAGGCGGTGGACATCAGCGAGACGCCGGTGCGCGAGGCGATCCGCAGCCTGGCCGCCGAGGGCTGGCTCGACTTCCATCCGCATCACGGCGTGGTGGTCGCCAGCATCCAGGCCGAGCACATCGCCGAGATCTACGCCCTGCGTGGCCGGCTGGCCGCACTGGCCGTGGAGCTTGGCCACGGCGCCTATACCGAAGCGCAGTTGGCGGTGCTGGACCGCATCATGGCGGAGTCCGAACAGGCGGTGGCAGCCGGCGACACGCAGGGCTATGCGCGGCTGAACCGCGACTTCCACCTGCTGCTATGCGACACGCCGCACACGCAATGGACGCTGAAGCTGCTGGGCACGCTTTGGGCGCAGACCTCGGCGGCCCGGCGCGGCTTCGAAATCATCCCCAACCGCATCCGCGCCTCCCTGGCCGAGCACCGCGCCATCCGCGAGGCCGTGGCGCAGGGCGAGACGGCGCACGCGGCGGCACTGCTGGTGGCGCACGAACGCATCGCCGGTGAGGCGCTGATCGCCAGCCTTGGGGCAGAAAGAGGCGCGGGGTGAAATGACCGGCGGCGGCCGGGCGCGGCCGCTGTATGCTGGTTCGCACATAGTCAGTTCAAGGAACATCTTGTGCCCCCACCCGTGCCGGATGCTGCGCTCGCCATCGCCCAGGCCCGCATCGACCTGGTCGACCCGCAGGACTGCACCGACGCCGCCGACACGCTGGCCATGCTGCATGCGGTGTTCGACCCGCTGGTGCGCCGCACCGGCCCCGGCACCTTCGCCTCCGCCCTGGCCGAGGAATGGGTGCAGGAGGACGCGCGCACCACCCTGTTCCGCCTGCGCCCCGGTGCGACCTTCCATGACGGCACACCCTGCGACGCCGAAGCGGTGGCCGCCTCGCTGCGCCGCATGGCCGACCCGGCGGTGGGCGCCACGCTGGGTGCGCCCGGGGTGTGGGCGCAATATCTCGCGGCCAGCACGACAAGCGTGGTCAATTCGCGCACCTTGCGCCTGGCCACGGCGCGCGACATCGCCGACATCCTGGACATCGTGTGCGCCGGGCCGATCATCTCGCCCGCCGCGCTGGCCAACGCCCAGGCCGCCGCCGCGGCGGATATCGCGGCGCGCTGGGTCGGCACCGGGCCGTGGCGGCTGGGCGCGGTCCATTCCGATGAAGTGACGCTGACGCCGCATGACAATCCAGCCCTGCCGGCGCTGCGCTGGCTTCGCCGCGATAACCCGGCCGACCGTGCCGCGGCCCTGCGCGACGGTAGCGCCGACATCGCCACCCGGCTGGACCCGACCGAGACGGCGGGTTTTTTCGCGCGCACCGTCACCGACCCCACCGCCGTCGTCTGCCTGCTGAACGGGGCGCGCGGACCGTGCGCCGATCCGCGCGTGCGCCGTGCGCTCAACCTCGCGGTGGACCGCGACGCCCTGGTCGCCATGGTGCTGGGCGGCCATGCCACGCCGCTGGCCGGTTTCGTCAGCCCGCACCACGACGGCTTCGATCCCGATGCCCCCGGCCCGCGCCACGACCCGGCCGAATCCCGCCGCCTGCTGGCCGAGGCGGGGCATGGCGGCGGCTTGGCGCTGGCGGCGGACTGGCCGACCCGCCTGCCCGACGAGGCGCCCGCGCTGCTGCCGGCGCTGCGGGCGCAACTGGCGCAGATCGGCGTCACCCTGGACGTGCGCATCGAGCCGGACCGGGTGCGCTATGCCGAGCGGGTGCGCGACAGCGACATCGCCGATATCTGCCTGTTCGATTCCAGCCCGCTCAGCACCTTCCGCGTGCTGGCCGAGAAGATCGACAGCCGCGTCGCCGGCTCATGGTGGCTCGGCTACCGCAACGCGGCGGTGGAAGCCCTGCTCGACCAAGCGCGCGCCGCCACGCAGGCGGCCGGGCGCAGCGCGCTGTATCGGCGCTGCTACCGGCTGCTGCAGGACGATCCGCCCTGGCTGGTGCTCTACACCCACCGCAAGACCGCCGCCGCGCGCCCGCCCTGGACGCTGGCGCTCCGCGACGACGGCGTGCTGGACGTGCGGGCGATCGCGGCCGGGTAGCCGTCAGACCTTCAGGAACCCCACCAGCCGCTCGGCCTCCTCCACGACCGGCAGCGCCAGCGCCTCGGCCTTGCGGGCACCGTCGCGCAGGACTGCATCGACCGTGCCGGGGTCGGCGAGCAGGCGGCGGGTTTCGTCGGCGATGGGGGCGAGCTTGTCCACCAGCAGGGCGGTGAGGTCCTGCTTGAACGCCGAAAAACCCTTGCCGCCATGCTGGCGCAGCACGCCGGCGTGGTCGGTGTCGGACAGGGCGGCGTAGATGCCCACCAGGTTGCGCGCCTCCGGCCTTCCTTCCAGGCCCTCGGCCTCGCTCGGCAGCGGCTCGGGGTCGGTCTTGGCGCGGCGGATCTTGTCGGCGATCACCTCGGCGCTGTCCGTCATGTTGATGCGGCTGGCGTCCGAGGCGTCGGACTTGCTCATCTTGCGGCTGCCGTCGCGCAGGCTCATCACCCGCGCCGCCGGGCCCATGATCATCGCCTCGATGGCGGGGAAGAACTCCACGCCGTAGTCGTGGTTGAACTTCTGGGCGATGTCGTTGGCCAGTTCCAGGTGCTGGCGCTGGTCGTCGCCCACCGGCACGCGGGTGGCGTGATAGACGAGGATGTCGGCGGCCATCAGGTTCGGATAGGTGAACAGGCCGGTCGAGACAGCCTCGCGGTCGCGGCCCGCCTTTTCCTTGAACTGGGTCATCCGGTTCAGCCAGCCCATGCGGGCGACACAGTTGAATATCCACGCCAGCCGCAGATGGGCGTGCACCGCGGACTGGTGGAACAGGATGGACTGCTTGGGGTCGATGCCGCAGGCGAGCAGGCTGGCGGCCATCTCGCGGGTTTGCGCCGCCAGTTCCTTGGGGTCCTGCCACTGGGTGATGGCGTGCAGGTCGACCACGCAATACAGGCAGTCATGGTCCTTCTGCAGCCCGACCCAGTTCCGCATCGCGCCCAGGTAGTTGCCGAGGGTGGGGATGCCGGAGGGCTGGATGCCCGAGAAGATGCGCTGCATTGGTGCCGTTTCCATCAGGAGGGGAGCGCGTTTTCCGGCGGAACCGGCGGTGCCGTCAATCCCGCGCCTTCCGGCCGCGCCGCAGCAGGTCCAGCAGCGGGCGCGGCTTCAGCAGGCCCAGCGCCAGCGCGGCCAGACCATAGGCGGCAAGCCCGCCACCGACCAGCACCGCCAGCCCCAGCCATCGCAGCAGCCGCTCCTCTGCCAGCGGCGCATAGGCCACCTGCTCCAGCACCAGCAGCACGCCCACCATCAGCAGCCCGGCGGCGGCCATGCGCGCGATGTCCAGCACCAGCGCCCGGTCCACCGCCATGTGGCCGCGCCGGTACAGCACCACCGCCAGGGCCCCGACATTCGCCCATGCCGACAGGCTGGAGGCCAGCGGCGGGCCCATGTGCTGCAGCGGGCCCATCAGCGCCACGTTCAGCGCCAGGTTCAGCGCGATGCACCACAGCCCGATGCGCACCGGCATCGCGGTGTCGCCGCGTGCGAAGAAGCCCGGCGTCAGCACCCGCACCAGCACAAAGGCCGGCAGCCCCGCAGCATAGGCGGCCAGCGCCTGGGCGGTCAGCGTCACGCTCGCCGCATCGAAGGCGCCGCGCTGGAACAGCACCGCCACGATCGGCGCGCCGACGGCCACCAGCGCGAGCGCGGCCGGCAGGGTGAGCACCAGCGCATAGGTGGTCGCCTGGTTCAGCGCCACCAGCGGCGCGCGCGCATCGCCCCCCGCCTCGGCCGCGGCCACCGCGCGCGACAGGCGCGGCAACAGGGCGGTGCCGACGGCGATGCCGATCACGCCCAGCGGCAACTGGTTCAGCCGGTCGGCATAGTACAGGATCGACGCGGTGCCGGCCGGCAGCAGGGTGGCGATGATCACGTCCACCGACATGTTGATCTGCGTCACCCCGGCGCCCAGCACCCCTGGCACCATCTTGCGCACCAGGACGCGGATGCGCGGGGTCAGGCGCGGGCGCGGCAGGGTGATGCGCATGCCGGCCCGGCGCACCGCCACCAGCAGCAGGGCAAGCTGGAACACGCCGGACACGCTGACCCCCCAGGCCAGCGCATGGCCCACCGTCGGCACGTACGGCACCAGCCACAGCATGCAGGCGATGGAGACCAGGTTGTAGATCACCGGCGCGGCGGCGGCGGCGGCGAAGCGGTCCAGCCCGTTCAGTACGCCGGACAGCAGCGCGGTGAGGCAGATCAACGGCATGTAGGGGAAGGCGATGCGCGCGAGGTCCACCGTGAGGTCGAATTTTTCCGGGTTGTCGGCGAAGCCCGGGGCGAAGCCCAGCATCACCACCGGCATCGCCACCATCAGCAGCAACGTGAGGGCGAGCAGCCAGAAGGTCATCACCGCCAGCGTCTCGTTGGCGAAGCCGCGCGCGCTGTCCGGCCCCTCGCGCGCCAGCAGGCCGGTGAACGAGGGCACGAAGGCGGCGTTGAAGGCGCCCTCGCCGAACAGCCGGCGGAACAGGTTGGGCAGGCGGTTGGCCACGAAGAAGGCATCGGCCACCGGCCCCGCGCCCACCAGGGCAGCGATCAGGATGTCCCGGACGAAACCCAGGACGCGGCTGGCCATGGTCCAGCCGCCGACGGTGAGGATGCCGCGCAGCATGGCGCGGGCTTAGCCGAAGCCGCGAAGGGGCGCCATCCGCGCGCTCACTCGTCGCGCAGCGGGCGGGCGAGCAGCCGGTGCATCGCCTCGGGCACCGACAGCCGGCCCTGCACGACGCCAGCCACCGCCTCGGCGATCGGCAGTTCCACACCGGCGGCGCGCGCCCGTGCCACCAGCGCCGGGGCGGTGGCCACGCCCTCGGTGACCGCACTGCGCGCCGCCAGGATGTCGGCCATCGCCTGGCCCTGACCGAGCGCGAGGCCGAAGGAGAAATTGCGGCTGGCGGGGCCGGTGCAGGTCAGCAGCAGGTCGCCCAGGCCCGACAGCCCGGCCACGGTATCGGCCCGCCCGCCCAGCGCCACGCTCAGCCGCGCCAGTTCGGCAAGCCCGCGGGTGACCAGGGCGGCGCGGGCGTTCTCGCCCAGCCCGGCGCCGATCACCACCCCGGCGGCGATGGCGATGACGTTCTTGGCAGCACCCCCGACTTGCGCGCCCAGCGGATCGTCGTTGCCGTAGAGCCGGAAATCCGCCGTGGCGAGGGCGGCGATCACCGTCGCGCGCAGCGCCGCGTCGTGCGCCGCCACCACCGCGGCGGCGGGCAGGCCGACGGCGACCTCGTGGGCGAAGGTGGGGCCGGTGAGCACCGCGGCGGGGCGGCCCGGATGCACCTCGCCCAGTACCTCCAGCGCCAGGCGGTGCGTGCCCGCCTCCACGCCCTTGCAGCAAGCCACCAGCAGCCCGTCCGGCAGGCCGGGGGCGAGGCCGCGCAGCGCCTGCATCGGCATCGCCAGCAGCACCACATCCGCCGCCGCGGCCTCCGGCGAGACCTCCAGGGCCTTGGGCAGCGCCACGGCGGGCAGGCGCGGGTTGGCCCGGGTGCGCGCCATGGCGGCGGCCTTGGCCGGGTCGCGCGCCCATAGCCGCACGGTCGCACCCGCCCTCAGCGCCTGCACGGCCAGCGCCGTGCCCCAGGCGCCGGCGCCGATCACCTGAACCCGCATCGGGCGCGCGCTATTCATCGGCGATGCGTAGCACGTCGGTGCCCGCACCGTCCTCGCCAGCACCCTCCTCGCCAGCGCCCAGGCGACCTAGCAGGGCCGCCAGGATCGGGGCGACGGCGTCGGCGAAGCCGAAGGGCGGGTTGACCAGCACCAGGCCGCTGCCGTTCAGCCGGGCGGCGTCCAGCGGCGCGCGCAGCCACAGTTCGGCGGCGACGATGTCGCGGATACCGCTGTCTCGCAGGGCGGCATGGAAGGCGCGCACCGGGGCGCGGTGCTTGATCGGATACCAAGCCGCCAGCACCGCGCCCTTCATGCGGCGGTTGGCGGTCGCCAGGCCCTCGGCGAGGCGGGTGAACTCGTCGGCTTCCTCGTAGGGGGGATCGACCAGCACCAGCGCCCGCTTCTCGCCCGATTTCGGCGGCAGCAGCGCGCCCAGCGCCTCCCACGCGTCGCGGCGGTGCACGGCCACCTGCGGGTCGGCGGCGAACAGGCGGCGCAGCGCGGCGTGGTCGTCGGGGTGCAGCTCGCAGCAGGCCAGCCGGTCCTGCGGGCGCAGCACGGCGCGGATCAGCCAGGGCGAGCCGGGATACAGGCCGAGGTGCTGCACCAGCGCCACATAGGCGGCCAGCGGTTCGGGTGGGTCGTCGAGCAGGCGGGCGATGCCGGCGCGCCATTCGCCGGTGCGCGATGCCGGGCCGTGCTCCAGTTCGTAGCGCCCGGTGCCGGCATGGCTGTCGAGCACGAACACGCCGCCGGGCTTGCGCTGCATCGCCCCCAGCAACCAGACCAGCATTGCGTGCTTCAGGCAGTCGCCGTGGTTGCCGGCGTGGAAGGCGTGGCGGTAGTTCATGCAGCCCTCGTCACGGTGCTGGCCGCATGTCGGCCGAGTCGAGCGACCAGCGCGGGCGCGGGGCGTGGTCAAGACCGTCGGCCCAGCCCAGGCGCAGCCGCTCGATCGCCGCCCAGGCCACCATCACCGCGTTGTCGGTGCACAGGCGCAGCGGCGGGGCGATGAAGCCGAAGCCGGATTTGCCGGCGGTGCGTTCCAGCGCCGCGCGCAGTGTCGCATTGGCCGCCACCCCGCCGGCGACCACTAAGGACGAAGGCCGGTGCAGCGCGGCGAACATCGCCATGGCATGCGCGGCGCGGTCGGCCAGGGTGTCGGCCACCGCGCGCTGGAAGCTGGCGGCGATGTCCGCGGCGTCCTGTGCGGGCAGCGCGCCGGCGGGGTATTGCGCGACCACGTGGGCCACCGCCGTCTTCAGCCCGGAGAACGAGAAGTCGCACCCCGCCCGCCCGAGCAGCGGCCGCGGCAGGGCGAAGCGGGCGGGGTCGCCGCCCAGTGCCAGGCGTTCCAGCGCCGGCCCGCCCGGCCAGCCGAGGCCGAGCAGTTTTCCAACCTTGTCAAAGGCTTCGCCCACGGCATCGTCGATGGTGCCGCCCAGCCGGCGGTAGCGGCCGACGCCCTCGACGGCGATGCACTGGCAATGCCCGCCGGAGACCAGCAGCAGCAGGTAGGGAAATTCCAGGCCATCCTTGACCAAACCGGGCAGGCGCGGGGTCAGCGCGTGCGCCTCCAGGTGGTTCACCGCGACGAACGGCAGGCGTTGCGCCAGCGCCATGCCCTTGGCGAAGCCGCTGCCGACGATCAGCCCGCCGATCAGCCCGGGGCCGCTGCTCGCCGCCACCGCGCCCAGCCCGGCGGGTGCGATGCCGGCGCGGGCGAGCACATCGGAAACCATGGCGGGCAGGTGGGCGAGATGGGCGCGCGCGGCGATCTCCGGCACCACGCCGCCATAGGCCGCGTGGCCGGGCTGGCTCAGCACCGCCTCGGCCAGCACCGTGCCGTCCGGCGCCAGCACCGCCGCGGCGGTCTCGTCGCACGATGTCTCCAGCCCCAGGACAGGCGCAGCCATGCGCTCGGTTCGCATCCTTCACCTTCACTTTCGCGCCGGGCACCTTCACTTTCCCGCCGGGTGGTAATAGGACACCCGGATGGCATCCGCCCACCCCTCCAGCGCGCCACCCTCCCGCCCGCCCGCGCATCGCCGGCCGCTGCCGCTGCGCGTGGGCACGCGCGGCTCGCCGCTGGCGCTGTGGCAGACGCGCTTCTTCCTGTCGCGGCTGTCGCGCTTCTGCCCGGTGTTGCGCGACATGGATGTGTTCGAGGAGCACGCCATCCGCACCACCGGCGACGCCACCCAGGCCGCCGGCACAAGGCTGGCCGATCTCGGCGGCAAGGGGCTGTTCGCCAAGGAGATCCACGAGGCGCTGCTCGACCGGCGGGTGGATTTCGCGGTGCACTCGCTGAAGGATTTGGAGACCGACCTGCCCGCCGGCATCGTGCTGGCCTGCACGCTGGTGCGCGAGGATGCCCGCGACGCGCTGATCCTGCCGTCTCCTCCCCCCCCGGGCGGCGCACCGCTCGACTGCCTGCCGAAAGGCGCGCTGGTCGGCACCTCGTCGTTGCGGCGCCAGGCGCAGTTGATGCACCAGCGCCCGGACCTGCGCTTCGAAACCATCCGCGGCAACGTGGCCGGCCGGGTGGAGCGGGTGCGGCGCGGCGACTTCGGCGCCACGCTGCTGGCGCTGGCCGGGCTGAAGCGGCTCGGGCTGGAGCACGAGGCCGGCGCAGTGCTGGAGCCGGAGGTGATGCTGCCGGCGGCCTGCCAGGGCATCGTCGGCATCACCGTGCGCGAGGACGACGTGGAACTGGCAGCGATGCTCGGTGGCATCGAGGACGTCGACGCGCGGGCCGTGTCGCGGGCCGAGCGGGCGCTGCTGGCGGCCCTTGACGGCTCCTGCCGCACGCCGATCGGCGGGCATGCCCAGTTGCTGGCCGACGGGCAGATGCACCTGACCGGGCTGGTGGCGCGGGTGGATGGCAGTTTCCTGCTGCGCCGCAGCATCGTCGGCGACCGCAAGGCGGCCGCGCGGCTGGGGGCCGAGCTTGGCGCCAGCCTGCGCGCCGACTCGCCGCGCGACATCTTTGCCTGAAACGCGACCCAGCTTTGCCTGAGACGCGACGCAGCTTCATCCTGATCACCCGGCCGGCCGAGGCGGCGGCGCGGACGGCGCACGCGGTGGCCCGGCTGGGGCTGGTGCCGATCATCGCGCCGATGCTGGCCATCACCGCCCTGCCCGCCCGGCTGCCGCCGCCAGGGGTCGTGCAGGCGGTGCTGGTGACCAGCGCGAATGCCCTGGACGCGCTGGATGGGGCCTGGCACGACACCAAGCTGCTGGCGGTCGGCGACGCCACGGCCGAACGCGCGCGCATGGCTGGCTTTCGCCAGGTGGCCAGCGCTTCCGGCGATGCGGTGGCGCTGGCGGCGTTGGTCACGGCGCGCTGCACCCCCGGTGCGGGCACCCTGTTGCTGCCCACGGCGCGGGGCGAAGGGCTGGTGCTGGCGCGCATGCTGCGGGCGAAAGGGTTTACCGTGCTGCGCCGGGCGGTTTATGCTGCGTCGCCGCAAACAACGCTCCCCCCCATCGCCCGCGCGGCCCTGGAACAGGAAGCGGTGCGCGCGGCTTTGTTCTTTTCAGCGGCCACCGCGCGTGGCTTCACGAAGCTGTTTCTCGCCGCCTTGCCGGGAGAGTGCCTAAAGGCGGTGGATGCCATGGTTATTTCACCCGCGGTCGCTGCGCCGCTCTGCTCCCTGCCCTGGCGTCGCATCCGTGTCGCCGCACGGCCGACCCAGGAAGCGTTGCTGACCCTCCTCGCGGACGAAACACAATGAGTGACCCTGCGACGCCAACCCAACCGCCGCCCCGGCCGGCGGGCCGCCCACCTTCCGACCCGCCGGGCGAGAAGGCCGGGATGCCCGAAGGCAAGGCTGCGGACAACACGCCGCCGGGCGCCAGGCCTGCGGAGTCGAAGCCGGGCGACGCCAAGCCACGCGACCCGGCAAAGCCGCCGGGCTCGGTGCCCGGTGCGGGCGCGGCTTCTCCCCAGAGCGGGGTGTCGCAAGGTGGGGTGTCGCAAGGTGGGGTGGCGCGGCCCTCGGGTCCGCGCGGCAATCCGCCCCCGCCCGCGGGCCAATCGCCGGGCCAATCGCCGGGCCAGTCGCCGGGCGGATCGCGCGCGCCGCAGGACGCACGCCCGTCCACGGCGGCACGGCCTTCGCGCAGCGCCCTTGCGGTGCTGACGGCGTTGGCCGTCGTGCTGCTGGCGGGTGGCGTGGTGTGGCTGTGGGTGCAGCAGCAGGAGATATTGGCGCGCAGCGCCGACCGGGCGGCCGTCACCCTGCTGGGCGACCAGGTGCGCACGCTGCAGCAGCGCCTGGCCCAACTGGAGCAGCGCCCCACCCCGTCCCCCGCTCCCGCCGCGCCGGCGGTGGACCTGCGCCCGCTGGAGCAGCGCCTCGCCGCCCTGGAACAGCGCCCCGCGCCGGAACCGGCCGCGCCGGCGGGCCCCGACCCGGCGCTGAGCAAGCGCATCGCCGAGCTGGACCAGCGCGTGGCCCAGGCCGAGCAGGCCGCCACCGCGCGCGCCGCCAGCTTGGCGCGGCTGCAGCGTGCCGCCCTGGCGCTGGACCGTGGCGTGCCGATCGGCGAGATCCCCGATGCGCCCGGCGCCCTTTCCCGCTTCGCCGCCGCGGCACCGCCAACCGAGGCGGCGCTGCGCCTGTCCTTCCCCGACGCCGCCGAGCGCGCTTTGGCCGCCAGCCGGCCGGAAGGCGACGTGCAGGGCATGGCCGACCGGGTGTGGCAGCGGGTGCGCAGCTTGGTGACGGTGCGCGAGGGCGGCCGCGTGCTGCTGGGAGCACCCGCCGCCGTGGTGCTACGCGCCGCCGAGGAGAAGCTGGATGCCGGCGACCTGGCCGGGGCGGTGGCCGAGTTGCAGGCGCTGGATCCGCCGGCGGCCGCGGCGATGGCCGACTGGCGCGAGCAGGCCGCCAGCCTGCTCGCCGCCCGCGAGGCCCTTTCGACGATGTTGGCCCGGTAATGCGCCGCGTCATATGGATCCTGGTGGCCGCCACGCTTGCCGTGGCGCTCGCCTGGTGGGTGGCGTTCCTGCCCGGCACCGTGTCGGCCAACGCCTTCGGCTTCACCGTGGAGACGATCACGCCGATCGCCGTGGTGGTGGTGATCGTGGCGGTGCTGCTGCTGATGCTGCTGCTGCGCCTGCTGCTGGCGCTGTTCGGCGTGCCCAGCGCCCTGCGCTTCTGGCGCCGCGGCCGGCAGCGGCGCACCGGCGATACGGCCGTCGGCCGGGCCCTGGTCGCGCTGGCTGCCGGCGATGCGGCGAAGGCCCGGCGCGAGGCCCAGCGCGCGCGCGACAATCTGGGCGACACGCCGCAGACCCTGCTGCTGGCCGCCGAGGCCGCCCGCCTGGCAGGCAACCAGGAGCAGGCGAAACTGCACTACGAGGCCCTGCTGGCGCATGACGACGGCGCCTTCCTGGGCCTGCGCGGCCTGTTCCGTCAGGCGGTGGAGCGCGAGGACTGGAAGGAGGCCGACGCGCTGGCCCGGCGCGCCGAGGCGCTGCAGCCCGGCGGCAACTGGCTGCGCGAGGCCCGGCTGCGACTGGCCGAGGAGACCGGCAACTGGAACCGGGCAATGGTGCTGAGCGGCCCCGGCCTGCCCGAGGAAGTGGTGGCGACCGCGGCGGCCACGGCCAGCGCCGACCCCGACGGGGCCGCCCGCTTCGCCCGCCTCGCCTACAAGGCCAACCCGAACTTCCCGCCCGCCGTGCTCGCCCATGCTGCCGCGCTGCGCCGCGAGGGCCGCGACGCCAAGGCCGATGAGGTGGTGGTGGAGGCCTGGCGCGCCGCGCCGCACCCCGACCTCGCCGCCTTCCTGCTCGCCGATGTCGCGGACCCGAAGGCGCGGCTGCACGAGGCCACCAAGCTGTCCAACGCCCATGCCGAACACATCGAGACGCAATACCTGCTGGCGCGGCTGTCGCTGGATGCCGGCGAACTGCGCGAGGCGCGCTTCCATGCCGAACGGGCGCGCGCGCTGGCGGTGCCGACGCGGCGGATGTACGTGCTGATGGCCGACCTCGCCACCGCCGAGGGCAAGGACCCGATGCCGGCGCTGCGCGAGGCCGCCACCGCCCCGCCCGACCCGGCCTGGCGCTGCGCCCAGTGCGGCACCACGCATCGGGTGTGGCATCCGGTATGCCCGGCATGCCATACCGCAGCCAAGATCGGCTGGTCCGCGCCGGCGCCAAGGCCGCTGCTGACCGCGAGCTGAGGCGCCAAACCGGGGGCGGGCTGGAACTGGCAGCCGATAGACTCGCCCGCGACACGACGAGGCCCGCATGACCGACCGACCCGCCGGCCCCGGCGACCACGGGGTGAGCTTCGCCTCGGCCTTCCGGGTATGGCTGCGCGTGGCTGCCCTGAGCTTCGGCGGGCCGGCCGGGCAGATCGCGATGATGCACCGTATCATCGTCGAGGAGAAACGCTGGGTCGGCGAGGCGCGGTTCCTGCACGCGCTGGGCTACTGCACCTTGTTGCCGGGGCCGGAGGCGCAGCAGCTTGCCACCTATCTCGGCTGGCTGATGCACCGCACCTGGGGCGGGGTGATGGCCGGCGTGCTGTTCGTGCTGCCGGGGGCGGTCTCGATCCTGGCGCTGAGCATCGTCTATGCGCTGTATGGCCAGGTGGGGCCGGTGGCGGCGCTGTTCTTCGGGCTGAAGGCGGCGGTGCTGGCGGTGGTGGTGCAGGCGGTGATCCGCCTGGGCAGGCGAGCGTTGCGCAACCGGGTGATGGTGGGGCTGGCGGTGGCGGCGTTCCTGGCGCTGTTCCTGCTGGGCGTGCCGTTTCCGCTGGTGGTGCTGGCGGCCGGGGTTATCGGCGCGGTGGGGGCTGCAGCCGGGGTGCGGGCGCTGCTGCCGGGCCACGGCGCGGGTGCTGCCGGCGCGGGGTTGCCGGCCGGACGCTTCGAGACGGCCTATGGCGACGGGTTGCCGGCGCATGCGCGGCTGAACGCCCGGTCGGCGCTGCTGAGTTCCGCGCTGTGGCTGTCGCTGTGGCTGGTGCCGGTGGTGCTGGTGGGCGCGCTGCTGGGCTGGGAGAGCACCTTCGCGCGCATCGCCGTGTTCTTCTCGCAGGTGGCGGTGGTGACGTTCGGTGGTGCCTACGCGGTGCTTGCCTATGTGGCGCAGCAGGCGGTGGAGGGCTTCGGCTGGTTGGCGCCCGGCGAGATGCTGGACGGGCTGGGCATGGCCGAGACCACGCCGGGGCCGTTGATCATGGTGCTGCAGTTCGTCGGCTTCATGGCGGCGTTTCGCGATGCGGCCGGGGCTGCCGTCGGCGGGGCGGGTGGCCTGTCACCCGTGTGGGCCGGCACGCTGGGGGCGGCGCTGACCACGTGGGTGACGTTCGCGCCCTGTTTCTTCTTCATCTTCCTGGGCGCGCCGTTCATCGAGGCGCTGCGTGGCAACCGGGTGCTGAATGCGGCGTTGGGCGCGATCACGGCCGCGGTGGTGGGCGTGATCATGAACCTGGCGGTGTGGTTCGCGCAGCATACGCTGTTCGCGGCCCAGATGCGGGTGGGGCTGGGGCCGATCGGGCTGGACGTGCCGGTGCTGGCGAGCGTGGACGGCTGGGCGCTGCTGCTGGCCGTGGCGGCAGGGTTGGCGCTGTTCCGGCTGGGGGCGGGGGTGATCACCACCCTGCTGGCCTGTGCGGCGGCGGGGCTGGTGCTGCAGGTGGCGGGGCTGCGCCTGTAGCGTTCAGTCCAAAGCGTTCAGTCCAGCAGGCCGCCGGGCCGCCCCTCGATCCGGCGCAGGTCGGGCTGGGGGGCCTCGGCGAGTTGCGCGGCAGTGGCGGCGCGGGGTGGCGCGATGCCGGCGATGGCGAAGCGTAGCTGCGGCGTCGCCGGGGTGCAGGCAGCCAGCGACAGGTACGGCTTGGGGTCCACCGGGCGGCCATCGATCCGCACCTCGAAATGCAGATGCGCGGTGGTGGCGTGGCCGGTGCGGCCGACTTGGCCGAGCAATTGCCCGGCCGCCACCGCCACGCCCGGGCGGATGCCGGGGGCGAAGCCGGCCATGTGGGCGTAGCGGGTCAGCACGCCGTGGCCGTGGTCGATGTCCACCAGCTTGCCGTAGCCGAACCAGGGCCGGGCCGCGACCACGGTGCCGGCCGCGGCGGCGCGCAGCGGGGAGCCGTGCGGGGCGACGAGGTCGAGGCCGGCATGGTGGGCGGCGATGCCCCGCGATACCTGCTTCAACTGCCCTGCGGGCATCAGCAGCCCGCCGCAGAGGAGGTCGGCACGGGCCGGAAGCGAGAAGGCTGCCAGGAAGGCGGCAACGGCGATTCGGGTCTTCATGCGACTCCGTAACATGCATGGCTGCGATGCGCCAGCCGCCCGGTGCCGATGTCGTGGCCGGGCGGCGCCGTTCAGCCACAGCGCGGCAAGGCGAGGAACGGCGCCGCGTCCACCGCGCGGCCGCCCAGATACAGCTCGAAATGCAAGTGGGTGCCGCGTGCGGTGCCGGTTCGGCCGACCCGGCCAAGCCGTTCCCCGGCCGCGACCTGCCGCTTGCCTTGCGCCAGGGCCGGGGCGACGCTGCCGAGATGGGCGTAGCGGGTGCGGCTGCCATCGGGGTGTTGCAGTTGCACCACCAGCCCCGCGGCGCCACGCCGGCCGATGCCCAGCACCGTGCCGGCAGCCGCCGCGCGCACCCAGGCGCCGGCCGGGGCGGCCAAGTCCACACCCTGGTGCATCGCCGCGCCGCGCGGGCCGAACGGCGAGGAGATGCAGGTCTGTTCGAGCGGGCTGAGAAGGGTGGGCCCAGATGGGGGTGGGGGCGCGCCACCCGCCAGGAACACCGCCGCCACGCCGGCCAGCCACGGCGCGCGGCTGGAACTCAAGTGTTGGTGGCGGGCTGGAAGGTGCCGATGGAGTTGCCGCCGTCGCAACTGACCACCGCGCCGGTGATGTAGCTGGCCGCCTTCGAGCATAGGTACATCACCATGCCCGCGGCATCGCCCGGCTCGCTGTTGCGGCCCAGCGGGATGCGCGCGGTCATGCGGTCCACGTAGTCGGGCGGCAGGTAGGAGAAGTCGCTGCCGGGGGCGAAGCCGGGCTCCACCACGTTCACGCGGATGCGGTCGGGCGCCAGTTCGAGCGCCTGGCCCTTCGACAGCCGCTCCAGCGCGGTCTTGGACATGCAGTAGGTGACGCTGCCGGTAGGCATCTGGCGGGCGGCACCCGAGCCGATGTTGACGATGCTGCCGTGCACGCCGCGGGCGATCATCAACCGGGCCATCGCCTGCACCACCAGGAACGGCGCGCGCACGTTCACGTTCATGATGCGGTCGTATTCGGCGGGGTCGAGGTTGATGAGCACGCCGGTGCGCGGATAGACGCCGGCGTTGTTCACCACGATGTCGGGCGCGCCCCAGGCCTGGGCCACCGTGTCGGCGAGGCTGGCGATCGAGGGGGCCGATTCGAGCTGGGTTTCGTGCAACAGGGTGGCCGCGGGATCGAGGCCGAGGCGTTGCACCACGCCCGGCAGCAGGTCGCCGCGCATGTCTGACAGGCAGAGCACGGCGCCCTCGCGCGCGAAGGCCGCGGCGATCCAGCCGCCATAGATGCCGGCGGCGCCGGTGACCACCACGCGCTTGCCATTGAATTCGCTGTCGTAGTGCATGTGGGTGCTCCCGGGTGCGTCTTGAGGGTGGGTCGGTGGGGTGGCGGCGCGGGCAGGGCTGCCGTGGCTGTTCCTAGCCGCTCCGCCGGCGGCGGTCGATGCTGCCATGCGGTGCGGGTGCGCAGCGCGAGGGGGCGGCCTGGTGGCGAAATCGGCCCGAGGCTCTATGTTCATCTCCACGACAAATCCGATACCGGGAGCCTTCATGCGCCACGTTCTGATTGCCGCCGCCGTTCTGTTCGCCGCAGGTGCGTTCGCCACGGGTTGGGCCGCCCCGGCCGCCGCCGCCGATGCCGAAGCTGGCGCCAAGGTGTTCCGCAGCCAGTGCGGCGCCTGCCATACCGTGGAGCCGGGAAAGAACCGCGTGGGGCCCAGCATGTTCGGCATTTTCGGGCGCAAATCCGGCGAGGTGGAGGGGTTCCGCTACTCGGCGGCCAACAAGGCGGCCAATCTGACCTGGGATGCCGAGACGCTGGACAAATACCTGACCAACCCGCGCGCCTTGGTCCCGCGCACGACGATGGCCTTCGCCGGCATCCGCAACGCCACCCAGCGCGCGGACCTGATCGCCTATCTCGAAACGCTGAAGTAGCGGGTGTACACGCTCTACATCGCCAACCGGAACTATTCGTCCTGGTCACTGCGGCCATGGGTGCTGATGCGTGCGCTGGGCATTCCGTTCGACGAGGAACAGCGTTTCTTCGGCCCGGGATCGAACCGGGAAGCGTTCAGCTTGTTCTCCCCCAGCGGCCAGGTGCCGTGCCTGCATGACGGGGATGGGACCGTGGTGTGGGACTCGCTGGCAATCGTCGAATACCTGGCCGAACGCCATGCCGGCGTGTGGCCAGCCGAGGCGGCCGCGCGGGCCTGGGCGCGCTGTGCGGCGGCGGAGATGCATGGCGGGTTTTCGGCCCTGCGCAACACCTGCCCGATGAGTTGCGGCATCAAGGTGCGGCTGCATGAGCTCAGCCCGGCCCTGGCGCAGGACATCGCGCGCATCGACGCCTTGTGGGGCGAGGGGCTGGCGCGGTTCGGTGGGCCGTTCCTGGCGGGGGACCGTTTCAGCGCGGCGGATGCATTCTTCGCGCCGGTGGCGTTCCGGGTGAACAGCTACGGCCTGTCGCTCAGCGCCCCGGCCGCAGCCTACGCCGCCCGCCTGCTGGCGCTGCCAGCGATGGGCGAATGGCTGGCCGGCGCGCTGGCCGAGACGCAGCGCGAGGCAGGGCACGAGGCGGACGTGGCCGCGGTGGGCAGCGTGGTGGAGGATCTGCGGGCCAAGATATAGGGGGGTTGTTCTTTTTTGGAAAAAAGAACCAAAAAACTTTTCCCCATTTGAACCTGTGACATCGCCAAGCAGCCGGCACAAACGAGTAAAGTCTTTTTGCTTCTTTTTCTTCAGAAAAAGAAGATCTTCCTTTTCATGTATTCGCGTTGAGCGGGCGGCGCATGACCAGGGCGTCGTCGCCGTCGGCGTAATAGCGGCGGCGGCGGCCGACCGGCGCGAAGCCGCAGGCGACATACAGCGCGTGGGCGGCTTCGTTGCGCAGCGCCACTTCCAGGAACAGCGCCGTGGCCCCATCGGCAGCGGCACGCTCACCGGCGGCGGTGAGCAGGGCGCGGGCGATGCCCTGGCGGCGTTGCGCGGGCAGCACCGCCAGGGTGAGGATTTCGGCATCGTCGGCGGCCACCCGGGCCAGCACCATGCCGCCGCGCGGGTCGACCAGGGCGAACACCCCGGGCAGTTCCAGTTGCAGCCGCATCGCATCCGCCCCCCAGCGCGCGCCGGGGGGGAAGGCGGCGGCGTGGATTTCGGCCAAAGCGGGGGCGTAGGCGATGCCGGCGGGCTGGATCACGGCGCGGGCGTTGACGGCGCGGGCGAAAACGGCGCGGGCGGCGGGCGCAACCCGCCGGCGGGCAGCTTGGCCTCGGGCGCGTCGATATACAGCGGCTGGGCCTCCAGCGGCGGCAGCATCCCGGCCAGGCGGCGGGCGCCGACCAGGGCGACGAAGGCGGCATCGGGCAGGCGGACATCGGTAAGCATCACGTCATGGCCGCGCGCGGCCAGGCGGGTGGCGACCTCGGTGGCCGCGTCGCCGGCGAGGGCCACCGGGCCGGCGGGGCGCGGCAGGGCGTCGAGCGCGAAGCCGGCGATGGTGCCGCCGCGGTCGAGGAACACGCGGCCACGACGGCTGTCGATGGCGACCCACAGGGCGCGCCCCTGCGGCACGGCGACGGCCGCGCCCAGCGCCTCGGCCACGCGCACGCCCACCAGGCGGCAGCCAGCGGCGAGCGCGATGCCGTGGGCCAGCGACAGGGCGGCGCGCAGCCCGGCGAAGCTGCCCGGGCCGATGGTGACCGCGATGCCATCCAGCGCCGTGGCCGCGAGCCCTGCCCCGGCCAGCACCTGCTCGGCCATCGGGGCAAGCAGCGCGCCCTGGCCGCGCGCACCGGGGGTGGCGGCGTGGGCGGCGAGCGCGCCATCCACCACCACCGCAGCCGAACAGCGCGCCAACGCTGCATCCAGGGCCAGTATCCGCATCGGCCCAGGTTACCGGCGCGGGCCGGATCGTGCCAGGGCGCGGCTCAAATCGTTGCGGGGATGAGATGGCGATTGCGGCGGCGCGGCCTGATCTGCCAGAAGCAGCGCATGGATCAGCCAATCTCGGAGTTGGTCGCGTTGCCCGGCGGCGCGGCGCGCGTGCAATGGCGGCGCAGCGCTCGGGCGCGGCGCGTCAGCCTGCGGATCGACCCGCGCGACGGCACCGTGGTGGTGACGCTGCCGCCGCGCACCGGCCGGCCGGCCGGCGTGGCGCTGCTGATGGACCATGCGGACTGGGTGGCGCGGCGGCTGGCCGCCCTGCCCGGCGCGGTGGCGCTGGAGGACGGCGCGGCGGTGCCGCTGGACGGGGTGGACCATCGCATCCGCCACATGCCCGGCCAGCGCGGCGCGGTGTGGCTGGAGGACGGCGAGATCCGCGTCGCCGGCGACCCGGCCTTCCTGCCGCGGCGGGTGGCGGACTTCCTGCGCGCCGAGGCACGGCGGCGGCTGTGCCAGCAGGTCGGCGAGAAGGCGGCGCTGTCGCAGTTGCGGCCGAGCCGGGTGACGGTGAAGGACACCCGCACCCGCTGGGGCAGTTGCGCATCCAGCCGGGCGCTGGCGTTCTCCTGGCGCCTGGTGATGGCGCCGCGCTTCGTGCAGGAATACGTGGTGGCACACGAGGTGGCGCATCTGCGGCACATGAACCACGGCCCGCGCTTCTGGGCGCTGGTGGCCACGCTGACGCCGCATACCGATGAGGCGGTGGAATGGCTGCGCACAGAGGGGCCGCGCCTGATGCGAGTGGGCTGAAACGGGCCGCTCAGGCGGTGACCGCGGCACGCATCCAGTCGGCGGTGATGGTCAGCAGGGCGGCGGGGTCGAACACGCGGATATGGGCCTGGGCGAAGGCCGCGTTGCCGGCGCGCAGGCGGGCGACGATGGCAGCGCTGGCGTCGTCATCCGCCTGGGCCAGGGCGTGCTCCAGGTCGAACATGGCGAGATTCAGGGCATGCAGGCCGGCGACGCGGTGCGGGGTGCCGCCGCCGGCCTCGCCCTCGGCCGGCAGGCGGGCGAGCAGTGCAGTGTCCAGCGCCGGTTCACGGGCGAGCAGGCGGCGCTGGGCGAGCACCGGGCGGGCGGGGTCGTATTCCGACTCGGCCTCGATGTCGTGCCACAGGCTCCAGGCGGTGGCGATGCTGCCCGGCGCGGGCAGGGCCAGCAGCACCTCGGGCAGGCTGCGCCCGGCGGACAGGGCGGGGTCGGCGCAGATGAAGGTGTCGGGCGCGGTGCACAGCACGGCGTCGTAGGATTCGAGCAGGAAACGCTGGAAGGCCCGCACTTGGCGCGCGAAGCCCGCGGGGGCCGGGCGCGCAGAGGCCTCCCCGGCTGGCAGGCGCAGCAGCGTGGCGCCGGCGGGCAGTTGCGCGGCGAGGTCGGCGGCGTTGCCATCGTGCAGGACGAACAGGTTCCCGGCACCCACGATTTCGGCATGGTGGCGCGCCCAGAGCGGCAGCAGCGGTGCCGCACCCTCGGCCAGGGTGAGGGCGGCGAGGCGGGTGGCGCGGGCGATGCGGCGGGGGGTGGACGCAGCAGCCTCGGCCTCGGTTTCGTGGAAATGCGTCAGCAGCACGTTCTTGTAGAGCAGCGGGCGCCAGCGCAACGGCGGCGCCACATGCTCGGCCAGCACCAGCACGCCCTCATAGGCCGCGATGAAATCCGGCCAGGCCATGGCGTGGAAATCGGCGGGCAGGTCGAAGACGAAGCCGGCGCCTTCGGGGCGCGCCACGGTGCGGGTCGGCGCCAGGGGCGGGTGGCCCTTGAAATGCAGTTCGAAGCGCAGCGGACTGGCCTTGCCGCCGGCCTCGTGGCCGGCCCAGCCGCTGATGCGCGTGCGACCGAACACCTCGACCGCGCCGTGGAAGCTCATCTGCGATTCCCCGAGCTCATACCAACCGCCCTATTGATTGACCGATGTTCAAAGGCAAGGCCAGGGCTTTGCCCTGAACCCACCAAAGGCCGGCGGCCTTTGGAAATCATTTTATTATCATATAGTTAAGGTCCAGGGGCTTGGCCCCTGGTGGGTCCAGGGCGAAGCCATGGCCTTGCCTAACGAAGGATCGTTCTTGACGGCGGTTGGTATCAGGCGCCGTCGGCCAGCAGGGCGGCGAGGTCGGCAGGCCGGTACCAGCCGGGCTCGTAGGGCTCGATCGCACCGCGCGCCACCGCCTGCTCGACATGGTCGAGGAAGCGCGGCACGTCGCGCACCAGTTCGGGCGGCAGGTTGAAGAAGTTGTAGCGCCACCAGGCCACGCGGCGCAGGCGGGCGATGGTGGCCTCGTCGAAGCGGTAGCGCAGCACCCGCGCCGGGGCGCCGACGACGATGGCGTAGGGCGGCACGTCGTGCATCACCATGGCGCGGGTGCCCACCACCGCGCCGTCGCCGATGGTGACTCCGGCGCGCAGGAAGGCGCCGTAGCCGATCCAGACATCGTGGCCGATGGTGGTGACGCCAGGCATGGAGGCGAATTCCTGCGCCGGGCGGTAGTGGTCGTGGCCCATCATGCTCGCCCAGCCGTGGTGGTCGGGCACGTAGCCGATCATCGAACTGGTGGCCCAGTCCGTCGGGTGGTCGTCCCAGCCGGTCTGCAGGTCGGGCGCGATGGAGCAGTAGCGGCCGATATCGACATAGCGCAGGCGGCCGCCATAGACGGCGCTGAACGCGCCCATACGGAACGGCAGGTCGGTGTGGATGGTGGCGTCGGCCACCATCGGCGTTTCCACGGCGAATTCAGCCGCCATGTCGGTGGTCTCGGTGAAGGTCAGGTCAATGCCGAAGCGGCGCAACCGCTCGGGCGAATCCTCGTTGAATTCTACCTGCATGGAAATCCCGTCCGCATGGCCTCGCTTCTTCCTTCACCGCGGCGCAACCTGCCCCGCCACCCCACCCCCGCGGCGGGCGTGGCATTGCGGGGGCGAAGCGGGCGCTGCTAGTAACGCCAGTTGGCCGCAACCGCAAAGGAGTTCGAATCGACCATGTATTCGACCCTGCCCGCCCACCTTCAGCCGCCGCATGGCTGAGCTGACCGCCACGCGCTGGCAGCCGCTGGATGGCGGCAAGCCGCGCGGCCTGGTGGTGCTGTGCCACGGGCTGGGCGCGCTGGGCAGCCATTGGGCGGGCTTCGTGACGGCCGTGCGCCCGCTGTTGCCGCATGTGCTGTTCGCAGCCCCCGACGGGCCGGAGGCGATGGCCGGTGGCGCGCCGGGGCGACGCTGGTGGGACTATCACAACCGCAGCGCCGGCTTTGCCGAGGCCGGGGTGCAGGCGGCGGCGGCGGCGTTCGACCGTTTCCTGGCCGCCGAACGCCGCGCGCACGACCTGCCGGCCACACGCTGCGCGCTGGCGGGGTTCAGCCAGGGGGCGATGACGGTGCTGCACGCCGCCCCGCGCCACGCCGAGGCGCCCGCCGCGGTGCTGAGCATCGCCGGACGGCTGCTGGCGCCCGAGCGCCTGGCCGGCGAAATTGCCTGCCGCCCGCCGGTGCTGCTGATCCACGGTGCCGACGACATCAACGTCCGCCCCGAGGAGAGCAGCCGCGCGGCCGAACACCTGCGCCAAGCCGGGGTTGAGGCGGCGGCACTGCTGCTCGACGGGCTGGCCCACGCGATCGACGCGCGGGCAAGTGCGACCGGCGGCGCCTTCCTGCGCGCCCGGCTGGCCCCGGCGTGAAGGCTCGCCCATGGACCTGAAGGCACCGCTGGAGGCGATCGGCCAGTTGCCGGACCGCGAGATCGCCATCGGCGACGCGGCGCTGCAACTGGCGCGGGTGGACGAGCCGGAGTTCCGGCTGGACGCGGCGCGGGCGCACCTGTCGGAAATGGCGCGCGCCACCGTGGCGCTGGCCGCCGCGATCGCCGAGGACGACCTGGTGGGCCAAGCGGTGGTGCTGACCCAGGTGATGGGCGAGCGGTTCGGCTATGCCGGCGACGCCGACTCGTATGATGACCTGGCCAATGCCAACCTGATCCGAGTGATCGAGCGGCGGCGCGGGCTG
>Ga0105053_10002655_pt1 | contig 27560 bp, 25 predicted proteins | sample BON01_FD_78093 | JGI IMG/M metagenome (GOLD analysis project Ga0105053, IMG submission 78093) | Freshwater microbial communities from Lake Bonney liftoff mats and glacier meltwater in Antarctica - BON-01 | ecosystem: Environmental > Aquatic > Freshwater > Ice > Glacier meltwater | place: Lake...
ATGAAATTCAATAGTTTGATCGTGTTGTTCTCAGTCAATATATACTTTCAGAACCAAGGGCGGCTCAAAGTGGGCCCTGTATACCCTACTTTAGTCTCTGTCGGAGCTGCTTTTCTGATATATATTCAGTGTACGCGGTGACGCACCTTTGCGATATTTTGAGCACTTCTAGTTCTGCACCATATCAAGTCGTAGCATAATAATGTACGTAAAAAACGAGGATTCCAGATTTCAAATAGTACTGGCAAAGTGGGAAATATGCAATATCAATAATATATCCTGGCTTTTTGAATAAAATTGTTCAATACATCTAGTATGAAGATTATTTATCGATACGCCCGGCAGTAAGGCTGATCAACACAAATTCAGAATCGTGACTGTCCCACATGCGTAGCGTAGACTAAGTGTATTAAGATTTTTATCAACTTTATGTTTTGCCAAAGAGTGTTTTGAGTGATATCCGAGGATCATCCATTGCATACATTAGTTCCCACAGAAGAGCAACATGGAAATGTTGTAACGAAAGAAGCTCTTTTTTGGCCAGTGTTTGTATAACGAGTCAATATAGCGCGGAGTTCAAAGGTGTATTTTGATGACACTGCATACTGGCACCACTCCTATTTAGCGGCTGCTATGACTTATATGATAAGAACGAAATAATTATGGCCTATATCATAATGAATGATGAATGAATTGTGGCTGCGTTTACGATCAGCTTCCAAAGCATACGCATCGAAGCGACGAGGACTTCAAGTGCAACGATGCCACCACGAATACCGTCCAACGATTAGCAGCAACATGTTCCGTTCGTATTTCATTCGTATTTCATTGCAGGTCTAAGTATCCTTTATTTTCGGCATATTTTTGAATGACACGAGTGTTGCCTAGTGGCGATGAAAAACTTGCTGATGCTTTAAGAATTGGGATTCCTACACTCGAACCATTTAAATATGACTCGAAAGAAACATTAGGATCTTATTTTCTCCCTAAACTAGCAACGCACCTTGTCCAATTGAGACGACGAATTGGGGTTTTGCTTTTCTTGAGTATTTTAGCACTTAATAGTTTATGGTACCTCCTCATGTTCAACGTAATTGAACAAACTATCATCCCAGCTATTTTACTGGTAACAGCTTACTTTATATTTGTCTCCATAGACCTGTTAAGCTTCTCATTCAAACTGTCAGGTTTATTGCTTAGTAGGTTTGAAACCCAATTTTTGATCCTGAATCTGTTCTGGCTTCCTGTTTTCGTATTTATACTGCATACTGATGTTCCTACCAAGATTCTTGCTATAGGTATCATGGTATCTGTCCTTTGTTGGGTTGCGTTGATAGATGCATGCCCAAGTGCACACAGGAAATTCCCCAAAATGATTGCTTTCATTCTTGTTATTGCTATGCTCAATGTTTTTGTTTTGGTATTCTCTTCTATGCCTGGTAGTCCTGGAGTTGTTGACGCGAAGTTTGTTTTTACAGTTTTCGACAAGGAAAGAACTCTTTCAGTAGGCAATTTGCTCTCTGAACCACGTTTAGAACAATCCCAAAACAAATTCTGTCGAGCGCTGGTTCATAAAGTCATTCCTTTTGTGTATCAAACTACGTCAACTATAGGGGCTATTCGGTCGAGCCCTGTTATCATCAGGTGCTACCTACATGAACCTGCTTCAATTGTTTGGTGGCATTCCATTGAATATTTTAGTACTCTTGAGGCTTTCGAATAGTAGATGCGACACAATTACTGACTATTATACCATTGCTTTAGTATTTCTCATTGGATCGATCCCGTACATCAATCTTATTATTCCATTAATTGCCCCGGTGTTGAGCAATTTCGAATCGGTGTTTTCATCCTGAATGCCGTATTTTTTTGGCTTAGTTGCGGTTTTATGCTTAGAGGATATTCAAGCTTTGTTTTACCCTTCTCTTGGATACCTTTATTTCATTTTGGAGGAATAGAAGATGCGTACTTCACGAGGAATCGCAGACTACGGATACTGTATTCCTGCTACACATTAATTGTGTTGCTGGTATTGTTTTCAGGTTTCTTTTTTGGTTGGATCGATTTTGAAGATTATATCATTGGAAAAGGGAAATACGGAATCTCGTTAAAAAATAGGTCGTTTGGGTTCCTTGTTAATGTTATATTTGTGAATATTCGAGTCTCATACAGGACTTGGCGGCATCCAGATCAGTTTATTATGATAAAAAGCACCTTTATTTCAGTACGAATGGAAGAATCTGCCTTGGAAAACCAGCAAAAAGCTTCAATGTTGACATATTGAAGAAGGCATCTTTTTAATTAGAATCCAGATGCTATTACAAAAGGAATTTTGAATTGTTCTTTTCTTGATGATTTTAAAACACAGTAACCAAGAATATCAAAACAATTTAAACATTGAAAATTTGACGATTAATTAATTGCGACCTTCTTGAGGAGCTATGGTTGTATCACGTAAAAATCAGCACAAAAAAAACAAATTGAAAACGATTTTTTCAATTTTTGTGGGATTTCGTCGTAGATGGTGTCATTGGAAAGATCTCAACGAGAGGAAAGTTTTGTGGGTTTCAAAATTGCTTAATTCGTTTCTGGTCCCATGATATGCCTTGCACAAGAAATTTGTTCCGAACATTCGAAACGAAACGAGTGGTCTTCGGATTTTTACGCATTTGAAAGATCTCGAGGGGGGCTATCCATCCCTGTGCTCACTTTTGAAAATTGCTTGGTGATCTAAACTAAACATGTTCGTAGCATATGACTTGGAATACTTCAACCGCTATTGAAATACTACGGGTTTGCATATTTAATTCACGGAGGTACTGAGTAGCATCTACACCACTCGATGGTTTTCTTCAAGACCGTCGTTTTTGTGGGTCAACGAGAATAACCACAATTCGGAATACTATATGGCATGATATGAAATGCAATAAAACACCAATGACATTCTTGTGAAATTATAAATAGAAGACATGCGCATGTTCACTTTATAATCATGTTAATTTATCAATATAGAAAGAATCACACAACAGGCTGTTTCACAATTAGCTGTGGCTTTATCAATCTCATCATATCTATTTCCTTTCTATGCATTTTCGTGGAACCCATTCGAAACCGGATAAACACAAAACCGCTTGGACGTCGGAAAATCAAATAGAGCATTCGAAGGAACAAAATGACAAGGTTAACTAAAAACCCAAAGCATCTGTCAGCCACAGACAATTTCACCCCGGCAATATAAAAGAATTCCTTTGATGGCGACCCAAGAAGGCTGAAGAATAATAGTACTGCAACAAAAGACAGACCAAACAACGAGATGAATACGAAAGTCAAGCGATCGTACCAGCGTTTAGCAGGGTGTGAATCTCCGAATATGCCAATAATCATAATCGGGATAAATGTAAAGCTAAGCACACTACTAGTATGCGGAGATAATAGGTAATATGCAAATGCATTATATCCAATCACATTCAATATCAAAAACCTGGCTTCAAATTGTGCCAGCACGTGCTTCATGAGCGTGGTGTTAAAAAACAGCATCGGAGGCACTGAAGAAATCCACCCCAATACAACGAGCCAATAATCCATATTAGAATCCGCCTCATACTCCAAGTATCTTAAAACACTTATAATCTGAACCGGGATACTGACACCATAGCAAAGCGGGAGAATTCCCTTGTTACCTATTCCAAATATGAAATTTCTAAACTTTTCACCGAACAACATTAGAGCCAATGATTCTTTATAGCTAAAGATAAAAGGTTTCTGTAAATGGACAGCGCTTCGGACCTTATCATCCGACGAGATATTTACATCTCCGAAATAACCACCACGCTCCAAGAGAGCTGCACTGGAATACGTGACTAATGTCTCTGCGATAGACCTACGCACGACAATTATTTCAACTGGGCTTTTTAGACTGCTAAATTTATAGGATATACCGTTTTCCTGACCCAAGAAATTTTGATACTGGATGTAAATTGTTTTGAATGACACAATTGTTAAATTCAGAATGCACGAAAATAGGAGGTTGTTCCAAGATATCGTTTTCTCGATTCCGCCTATTTGAATACTGGTAGATACTTCAGAAACACCGGGAGAATAGACGTTTTTGAGCACCAGAGCTAAAAATAGAAGGAAGAGAGAAACCGACGTGGTCTCTATAAGTCGTCGATGAATTCCAACCCCAGGATAAGCATCAATAAATAAACAACTAAATATCGGAACGATGCTCTCGCCAAGTATTAGAAAACTTTTTTTCACATCGGGTTCAATAGAATAATACAAGAGATACACCCCGACTACATTGAGGATGGCAAATTGAATTTCAAATCTTTCCAGCAAGACGTAACAGACTCGAGAAGAAGCTTTCAGATAAAAGAAAAACGCCGATCCGTTTAAAGTGCCGATTAAGAACACAAGTAATGGCCAATTAGAAGGAACAAATTCAAAAACGACTAGACACCATACAGCTAGAAGTACCAAGTAGGTGACATAAAGTGATCTGATATATTTCTTTTCATAGAAATATAGAATATCGCTTAATCGCTCTCCAAACAAAAATTTGCCAATTGTTGATTTAGAAACGTATATGAAGGGTAAGTAGGTAGGGTATGCCAACTTCACCGATGGATCTAATTCTTCAGCTCCATACTTCGCTTTTATATCATTATAGATTCGGCTTATCCGCAACGTGCCCTCTGATCTTTCATCCGTTACCTTTGAGAGATATCTCTGAGAACTTGGCTCAACTTTTGCCATGATCAAACTTGGAACCCTCAAAATAGGGAATATATCCGTTATTTTCTATATGCGCTTGATAGATAGATAATTAGAACTGGAATTCTAACTATATTATTGAACAGAGACTTCACTCCACAGAAAGCAAGTCAGATTCTTAAATTGGAATCCCTACATTTCTTACATTTCTATCTATTTCTATTTTCTAAATGCGGTCAAGACCATCGATTGTAAAAGTTTAGCTTGTCCGGAATCGCAGTCAGACGGAACCGCAGAAAAATCAAAGTTGAATTCATTCGATTGAGAAATATCAGTTTCCGGGTGAACAGCTGATATAACCACAGTACCATTGAAAAAGTTATTCTTGACGATAATGGGTCGCTCTGCAAATCCCTGGTATAAAGATTTCGTTTTTGAATTCATCGAATGATGCAAAAAAAATCGATTGTCTCTTTTTGCAATTCGTAGCAAGACTTGACTTTCCCCGAACGGCGGATCGTCAGATGTTGAGTTCATTTTAAATATCGGTCCCCATGCATAATACAATTTACTATTCTCGATACCCTGGAAGCCGGTAGTGTTGGAGATATAACCAATACCAATGCCATGCGAATGCTTCCAGTTTGTTAAGTCGAGCATTGCAGCGAGATAGGCACCTGCACATGTGCCCACAAAACCTCCTCCTCGGCGAATAAATTGATGCAAGATAGAAGACATTGAGTAGTTTTTACGACGGTATACGTTGCGCATTGTGCTGGCAATGCCTCCAGGAATAAAAACTACGTCATAGGAATCTCTGGTCAGATAAACCAATGTAGACACTGCCTCGACTCTGAATACATCATTTGCACAAAGCAATACGTGCACTACATTCATCCAAGATTTTGATATTGCACCTTTGCCTCTGTAAACAGCAACTCGAATTCGTGTGTCCATTTTTCTCATTATATTCTTGTTCAAATTGTATAATCGCTCAAGAAGCGATACTTCAATAGGCGTCAAAGTGCGATCGACTATTGCACCCGGTAACTGAAGAGCCAGATGTTTTGAACGCTTTCCAAAATCGATTATTGATGTATCTGGTATTTCTGTCTCGATGATAGCATCAGTAATAATAGCATCATGGATATTAAAATCATTTGGAAATGGATCCAACTCGTCATTCTGACTATCTAAAAAAGGATCGTCCGACAAGTTCATCGGAAACATTATTTTACTAGCAGTAAAGTCAATCGATCTTGAATTCGAATCAGGCTGTCTTACTAAGAACTGCAAGGAGATCAAATACATTGATATCAAGGAGGAAGCGGACAAGATGCCAACGACCAACATCGTTGAGTGAATATTCATCAAGGATGAGCTATTACAGTTATTAATGACTGAAGGATTCGATGAATATCCGAGTCGATCAAATGCAGCTCACGGATTTTATCCTTCCCTTCTTTAGCCTAGGCTATTGAATTTCAATGATTTTGAAGTTCGTCGACTACTTCAAAATGCGGATAGCCCCGAAACGAAAGGTCCAAGGTCCATGTAATTTGACTAGTCGAGGGATGCAATTCAATTGAATCATGTGTGGTACAATGTGAAATAAGTGATTTCTCACAATATTGCTCTCTCTGATTTCCTTATTGCGGATTGTCACCAGGCTCGCTTCTTTCAACAAGATACTCTTGTTTTTAACAAGAAATAGCAATTAATGGTTTCTATCCACTACTTGAAGTATTTTGAAACAGTTGATTTTGGTTGTGATTAAAAGAGGAAACTGTATAACATGAAAAGAGTGAAACACCCAAGAAGTACCATGAAAAGAACCAAGTATGGGAAAGCAAACCAATATAGAATAGCAAGATGTTGAAGATAGTAGATGTTTTGTCGCATATCCAACTTTGATTCTCCAGCCTCCCTGTCTCGGAATGTAATTGGAACATCTTTCTGTCTTGATGCTGGTATTCTACAGCGAACCATTAATTCAAGTCCAATTTTATACCCTATCGGATTCACCAAATGTTTTCCACTGTTAAACACAGCTTTATCAATGGCAAAGAATCCTGACATTGGGTCTGTGCATGGTGTTAATGGTAGAGCAAGAAGCGTGGCACCACGACTGAGTATCCTCCGATGAACGGACCAATCACCTCCAATCCCACCACCAATGACGTTTCTTGATCCAACTGAGAAGTCAGCGTCTCCTACGAGTACTGGGAACGCGACATCCGGAACACTTTCTGGTTCATGTTGCAAATCTGCGTCCATTACCAAAACTGTGGAGTATTTCGTTTTTTCGATTCCAAGTACAACGGCAGAACTCAACCCTTTGCCTTCACTGGGAGTTCTAGTATATATAGATATTCCTTTATATCCTTCCTTTTGTAATTGATCTACTATCTTTCGAGTATCCTCGGATCCTGTTAAAATGATAATTAGAAATGAGTCCCAAACGAGAAGAATCACGTTACCATTTGTTAAAATGATAATTAGAAATGCGTCCCAAACGAGAAGAATCACGTACCATTTGTTTTAGGGGAAAAGTCATCAAGGAGAAGCAATTCTACTTGGAGGTCTCGTTTCACGGTGGCAGCAAATAGCCGCTCGCATAAAGCTCTCACATTCCCTGCTTCTTCATAACACGGAACCACAACCGAAAGCTCCTTTGAGTTCTTCACCATTTTGTATTTATAACTATCCCTTATGGTCTACCACATGTCGTGTTTTACAAGAAAGCATAATCAGATAAATTACAACCCAATTTTCGGGAGTTTCAGAATAACTACAAGCATTATTCTATTTTAAAAAAGCGATTTATTTATCAAACTACTTTCCCATCCAAGAGGTCTTTCTGAAGTTTGATCCTGCGTAGTGAGCTCGGCTGCCAAGCTGCTCTTCAATTCGAAGAAGTTGGTTATACTTTGCAGTTCTTTCACCTCGACATGGAGCACCTGTTTTGATTTCTCCAGTGCAAAGACCAACAGCGATGTCAGCAATGGTAGTGTCCTCGGTCTCTCCAGACCTGTGCGAGGTCATGACCCCCCATCCGTTCTGCTTGGATAACTTGACTGCGTTGATAGATTCAGTGATAGAACCAATCTGATTAACTTTCAACAGCAATGCATTCGCAGCTTTGGTGTTGATTGCTTCTTGGATCTTGGTCATATTGGTGACTGTAAGGTCATCTCCAACAATTTGAATTCTGTCGTCCATTTTTTTGACGAACTTTTGCCAGTTGGTCCAGTCATCTTGGTCAAAGGCATCCTCAATTGTAACAATTGGGAATTTGTTGCAAAGTTCAACGTAGTAGTCGATCAATTCGTCACCAGTGAGAATCGCTTTAGGATCTTTATCACTTCCGGTTGCTTTGAAGTCAAGATCATATTTGTTTTCGCCTTTAATCTTGAACTCTGACGAAGCAACATCAAGTCCAACGACCACTTTGTCGGTGTAACCCGCCTTTCCAATAGCCTCCATGAGCAATTCAAGGCCTTGAGTTGCGTCTACAGGAGGAGCAAATCCTCCTTCATCCCCAATGAGTGTTGCATCTCCCCCATATTTGCCTTTGATTACCTTTTTCAACGAGTGAAAACATTCAGTTCCAATTTGCATGGCTTCTTTGAAGGTCTTGGCTCCTGTTGGAATCATGAAAAATTCTTGAAACGCAAGTCTGTTTCCAGCATGTTCACCTCCATTGATTACATTGAAGCATGGGACTGGCATTGTAAACGTAGTTTCTTTATTTCCAGCCAAGTCAGCAAAGTGCTGGTAAAGTGGAACCTTCTTGGACGCAGCTCCAGCGTGGGAAGCAGCCATTGAAATCCCAAGAATAGCATTCGCACCAAGTCTGGTTTTGTTTGCAGTACCATCTAGCTTAATCATAGCTTCATCAAGAGATACCTGGTCAGCCACGTCCATGCCCATGACCTTGGACTTGAGCTCAGTGTTCACGGCATTGATTGCTTTCAAGACTCCTTTTCCGAGGTATCGATCACCGCCATCACGAAGCTCACAGGCTTCGTAGATACCTGTACTAGCTCCACTCGGAACCATCGCTCGGAACAATCCGTCTTGGGTCGTCAAGTCAACTTCAACAGTCGGATTACCTCTGCTATCAAGCACCTCTCTCGCATGGATACCAGTGATGGTCGATGCATTACGTTGTTGTACTCGCATAGTGCGAGATGCAACTCTTGCTACATTTGAAGTGTTCATGATGATATTGTTTGTTTGAAGTCGAAACACAAAATCAAGAAAAATGTGCAAATTGCATTTCAAGGTCTACCGAAATGTATGATATTTAAAATTTATTTATTTGGTATCTAGAACGTGGAGAACAATTAATTTTAAATATCAATTGATGGTGGCATTGGAAATAGGCATCCCCACCGCCATTATCCAATCCCAATTTGAGATTACATGATTTCCATCCTTTTTGTAGGTTGTTGATGAAATGACTGGACTTTTGAATGAATCCAATCAAATATGATATCATCGGATGGCAATTCGTTCGACATTGAACCACTCTCCAAATGAAATTTTTCTTGTACTTGGAGCAACGTGTCTAGTTGGCCATTGCATTCAAAAGAAGCGTTTGCACCCTTTGAGAAATATGAATTGTTTCTCAAGATCCCAGGTTTTTGATTATTTCCATTGCAATACGATAAATGACCAACTTTTTGTCCAACGGAAACAGGCATGATGCAAGTGTTAAACATGTATCTATGTTGGTGCTTTGGATAAAACGCCGCCATATTCACGCAATTTTGACCGTCATAAGGTCTAGTGATGATTAGATTATCAGCAAACAAAGAATCATGTCCACCATAATCCATTTTAAACCCGTCTGCGTCATAAAATACATTGTTAATAATGTGATAAAATGAAGATCCATCATCATTGTCCACGCCTTGACTCGCTCCATAACCGGCAAAGATGAAATTGTTGGTTATGAATGTCGGTTGTGGATTAAAACCAAGAATTGAATCCCAGATAAAAGGTTGTCTATCCCAACTATTAATAGCCCCGTGATCACCACTCTCACGACAGGTGTTGAAGATAAAGTTATTTGACACGATGTTTCCACCACCAAACCCATCATTGAAGTTTATAGCAGCACGTGGCATGTTAAAAAATAGGTTTCCCGTAATAGTAGTTTGGCAAGATTTTGCTTGAAACCATGCGCTGGACTGCTTTTCATAGATGCCAATCTCTCGAACTATGTTATGCTTCACTACTGTTCCTCTTGGTTGATTTCCTGCCTGCCCATCCCATTCATTTGTTTCGCCCCAAGCAGCCATAGCACTTTCGCCAATCCATGAAAACTCATTTCCTTTCAATGTTACGTTTCGGCAGCGCTTCATGAGTAATATTCCATTCGAATCCAGTCTCTTGAACTGACTATGCTTCACAGTTATGAAAGAAGAATCTTCAATGACGATTGCGGCTTGTTTATTTAAAGCCCAATCGCCGCCGCTAGGGACGCCATACTTGTCCAAATAGGTTTGCTTCGTGTCTCTAAACCCGACTTTGGAGATCACGATATTTGTCGTCCCTCGAATTTCTATCAATGTGGATAGTCGAGGAACGATAAAGGAAATGTTATACGGGTCATAAGTTGCATTCAAAAGTATCTCCAGTGAACCTGCGGAAGAATAAAATTCCTGTGGGGAGTCAAGCTCCTCCAAAACATTTTCCACGTAAAAAGTCCCGGATATTAAGGCCTTTGGATCGGTGTTATTCTTACACCAATCTTTAGCTGCATATGAACATTGATCGCACCGACACCATGATCGTCCACCTTGGGAGCCACCCCTTCCGAAGAATAAAGTGCTGTTGGTATGCCTTTTGACTTCGAACATATTTGTAAACCACGATTGGCTGTGCCATGCATGGATCACAGCAGACGTTGCATTATTCCAATGCTTGGCACGATCTGCAAATAAGGAATCTACTTTGTAGGTGAGTCCAACAGGTATGCCTAGTCGACCGCTTTTGGCAAATTCGTTATCAACCTCAGCCCAACCCCCAGATGAAGCATTACCGCACCAATACGATGAAGAATACGATGTGTCCCACATATCAGAACATACTCCATCGTGTCCACTACTATACATATTGTACTCTTCCTACGTTAGAAAGCGTAAATCCAATGAATATATATCCAGTCCTAATATGGACTTACCTGTGCGGAATCGTTCTTTATGAATGATGATGGATTGTTTGGTTGTCGGAGATCAACGAATGTAAATGTTGGTATGTCTCCACGAGGAGGTGCCAACCATGCCTCCACGCTATCCAGTGTCACACTTACCTTTCCAGACAGCGTTGAAGCATATCCCCATTGGTCTACCTCAGTATTGGAGTTCGGCCAACGACTTCGTTGCATTCTAATATGTGGTTCCAGCATAAAAAGATTAGTGGCATCTTTCGATGTATTTGAATGTTCGTAATGAAGTTTCAATACATTCTCAGCAAACGTTTCGACGACTAATTTGTTGGTTTTTGAGTTTACCACTGTGCCTCCACTTATCCACGTGTTGCTATCTTCTCCAATTATTCGAAGCCCTTCATTTTCTTTTCCTAGAATAAGAGTTTTCTTCAAATAATGAACACCAGATCTTAGCACCATATCTTTGCATGTATTTCCCGAGGAAGATAAATAGTTCACTGCATCTTCTATAGAGTTCATGTCTCCCACATGGTGGCTACGATCGCTGGCTATATAAATGGATCCGCAAGCAAACAAATCTGTCGTTATTACTGGGTTTGAGTCCAACTTGACCCCACACAGGCGTTCCATCTCCAAGGCTTCGGCCACATCTCGAATAACACCTGGTCTTAAGCTTGTAATTTCTTCGGATATAGACTGAACCATCAAATGGCGGGTTTTGCATTCCAGATTCGAAGCGTCTGTTCTCATCAACAACAGAAACAAACAGCCTACAACTCGAATCATACTTTTCAAATCAACTGAATAAAGAAGGGGACCGTACCGCATTTGATTGCGCAAAATTGAAGGTGGGACTGCAAAATGACGCCTCAAGGGGTAACTTTTGATGGTGGTGCAAGTGTTATTCCATTGACACCTTTGTCTCGCACCGGAAGACAGGCTTATCCACAAGGTCATTTGTATTCAGATATTGATGGTCATTTGAAGGCGAGACGAACGGCTGAAACGAACGGAAGTTTTCTGTGGAGAGTGCATGATAAATTGTACGACTTGACTCCCTATCTTGACTTTCATCCAGGCGGAAGAGAGTGGTTGGAACGCGTCCGTGGGTGCGACGCTACTGAAGCATTCGAGGCGCATCATCTTGACGGTGACAAAGCCGAACGTGCTCTCTCCAAGTTCTATGTACGAGAAGTTGAACCAGGGGAGTTTGATTGCGGTGACAGGTTTACTTATGATGCAGACGGGTTTTGGAGAACCGTTAGAGAACGATGCCTGGTTGCGTTGAAGGGAGCTGTGGGTCCGTCAACCAGTACATTGGATGCTACGTCTGCCACGCCTGCAATGCAAATTGCTAGTGGTATGATACTCGCTCAGTTTATTTCTACATTTGGGCTAGCATGCGTGTCGGGGTCTTGGCTTGCTGCGGGGGGCTGTGGATTAACTATGGCCGGTATGTGGGGTGTAGGACACAACTACCTTCATCAGAGTGAGAAAAAGGCAGGTTGGTGGCCATATGCACTAAATGTGGTTCCGGGAATTAACGCAGAGGAGTTTAAAGTCACTCATGCACTTTCGCACCACTTAGTGCCGAATTTAAAAGCAGATTACGAATCTCGATTTTATACCTCGAATGGAAAACATGGTTTCACCAATCCGGAACCTCTTTCCCTTCGATATTGGTATATGAAAGCAGCTTTTATCCCCATTTTGGGAGCCTTTAAAGGTGCTGGTACTGGTATTAAAAAGCTAGTGGCTGGGGGACCTGGAAGTGCATGGTTGCCTCCGCTGTTTCCAGCAGCACAGCTAGGCCTGTATCGTGCAGCTGGTAATTCTTGGAGAGAGTCGTTAAAGTTATGGATGATCCAAATGACTGTTCACACTTTAGCCTTTGTCCCATTTGCCCTTGGTGTTCATCATAACGCAGTGGATCCAAATGATGATGGGGCTGAACTTATTTCAAAACAAGGACGAAGCACGTATTCATGGCAGGAAGGTCAGCCTGGCGGAGTTGACGATTTTGGGGAGCATCAAGTCATCAGCACGATCGACCATTCCATTTTAAGCAGACAGCAGCATTTGCCCGAAGTATTAGTACACTGGCTTTCACTAACTTGCTTCGGATATCTTAATGATCATGCTTTGCATCACTTGTTTCCGGCACTTGATCATTCGAAACATGCGATAGTACGTGATGTCTTTGAACAAACCTGCCGAGAATTTAAAGTTCCATATCAGGAAAGAGGCGCGATTGCAATGGCAGCTGGTTTTCATCGATATGTTCAAAATCATCAGGTTGTTCCATTACACTCAATCTCAAAGCTATAATAATTTTCAAAAATATTTCATTCAACAAGTGGTGTATTTTCAAAATGAAACCGGGGACCTTCCCGCATTCTTTTTTTCCCTTCAATTTTCAAATTTGAAAATGTACTAGTGACTCCTATTGCAACATATCTATTTTCTAACTGTCAGAAAACCACTTGAGATCATGGAAGGAGAAGCACCTGCATGGGAGCTATCGAAAGAAAATGCAATGCCATTGCGTCGAGGCAGAGATGTGAAGCGATTTGAATTTAATGAACATGGTAAGAAGGATCGACTTTCGAAAGAACAGCTCACGCATGAGAATGCTCTAAACGATGCCCTGAGTAAAACCTCAACTCTAGAAGACCCTCTTAAAGTGTGGGTCAAGTATATTCGGTGGATGCAGGACAACTTTGAATCTGGAAACTCTGAACTTTTATCCTTGTATGAAAGGTGCGCGAGAGAGTTCACTGAGGACCATCGGTACAAAAACAATGAAATGTATTTAAAAATTTGGATAGGATATGCAGATCTGCTTGATAATCCCACCAAAGTATTCAAGTTTCTTCGAACAAATGGAATTGGAGAGAACTTGGCATTGCTTTACGTTGCTACTGCTTGGACTGCTGAACATCGACACGATTTCCCTTTGGCTGATAAGGCATACTCTGTTGGTCTAGAAAAAGGTGCTGCTCCCGTTGAATTGCTTCAAAAACGACATCGAGAGTTTCAACGTAGAATGAGTCGACGATGGTTGAATCAAGCAGAAAAGGAAAAAAATGGTGAAGAGGAAGATCAAGAGGTTGAAGCTGGTAGTAGGTCCTTTCGCGCCATCAATGCAACTGATGCGGCTAGATTGCATCGTCCTCTGGCGGTATCTAGCAATCCGCAACAATCTCAGGGAGTAGGCGGAGGGTCGAATGTTCGAAAGTCAGGCCTAGAATTTAACGTTTTCATGGATAAAAAGATCTCGAGTCGAAAAGACGATTGGGGAAATGACGAAAATCCTTCAGCGAAACCTGGCTGGCGAGCATTTGCACCTGAGATTGAACAATCTAAAGAGAATTCACAGGCACCTGCTCCTTGGACGGATCAAGGATTCAGTCGAAGTTCCCGCCAGTCGCCAATGCATGGAGCCCAGAAGGAGCTGCCATTCGGAGTGTTTGTGGACGAGCAACGAGATGAAGAAAAGCGAACTTCGGAAGCATGTAATTTAAAAGAAAGGTCTAAAGACAACTCTGAATTGGAGAGTCTGTACAAAGAACCACTTCGAAATTTTGGAAAAGGCATGCCAACTACACGACCCCATGTTGATGATGGCGCTAGTCAAACTACCATGAAGCATGATTCACCAGAAACTCCGCCACGTCGTAAAACCCAGCAGGATGACGTCACCATTAATACCAGAATGGCTCTTAATGATATGTTGGAAATGTTTAGCTCGCCGGTATCATCCCCAAGTTTGAATAGCAGCAGAGAATCAGCTGCGGCTCCTCCTGTTGCTGCGTTTTCCATTTTTAATGAAACTGCTGACGAGAATGACCAAGAGAATGTAGATGAAAATAATGTGTCTGCTGTTCGTAGGTCCAATGTCGTGGATGAGAAACGTGTATTTCGGGAACTGGAAGCGTTTGGTATCGATGACGAAATCGATGCATTGTTATCAGAAGAATACGAAATTCCACGAGGGTTTCAAGATGAGCCACAAGCTGATGATAATAGAGACGAAGGTTTTGTTATCTTTGAGGATGTACCTTCAAGAGACATGTTGTTTAGTGATGATTCGGCATTCAAACCTCTGGAAAGTATTCTAGAAGTAGCCTCCGAGACAGAAAGCAGTTTTCACAAACAACCAACCAACTTTGCGATTTTTCAAGATTAGGCCTCGCATTTATAAATATATTTGTTATTTCTGAATCATGTCAAAACTCAGGTGGAAAAATAGATTGTTTTTTACTTCCCTTTCCATTTTTCTTCGAAAGTAGAGAATGCATCTTGTCGTGCTTGAACTCGATTTGACCCCAACATTGCTGCTCTTAAAGCATCCATGTCTCCATCATAATCTGAGTTTTTCTTCGGTCTCTTCTCTTCTGTTGCACGTTTTGAAACATCTTCCTTAGCAACAGAGTTTTTGTTTTGTTTCTTTTCTTTCGCGGCTCTTTTTGAAAGAGCTTCCTTCTCATCAGAGTTTTTCTTTGCTTTCCTGTCCTTTCCATTTACAGGTAGGTGTCTTTACAGCCCTTTTCCTTTTGTTTCCAGACAATTTCTTGATCATTGAGGCCTTGACTTTGTCCTCAACAAATCCATCATCAGAATAGGTTACTTGATACATGGTTCCTTGTACACCAGTTATAATACCATCATACCAATGAGCACCTTTCTTCCAACGAGCGCGAATTTCGTCACCCAAAGAAAATTCAGATGTTTCACCACCAGATTCTTCAGCCTCGATTTGGGGTTCGCCTTCCTGAGCTATGAAGTCGTTCATATCCTCGTCACCACTTTCAACAGAATCTTCGTCCTGTTCGCTTTTCAAATCTTCTCCTTCCAAAGTATCAAGTTCTTCACTAGAAAGAATATGGGACTTGCATTTGTTGAAAGTCTTGATCGATTTTTTGGCCGTTATTTCTTTCGTACTGATCGCCTTTTCCAGAATCTTGACAAACCGACTCCTATCTGCATCCACAGATCCCATGATCGATCCCAATATGTTAGTAACATCGCCTTTAAACCTACGAAAGTAGTCAACTACATCAGCCGTCTCTTCCTCACTCTCACGATACATATCGCAAAACTCGTCAATATCTTCGGTTGAGATTTCAACACTCTTGTACTTTTGATAAGCTTCCCAAAAGGAACTCCCTCCGTCAACTCGTCCTGTTCGATCATACTGTTTTCTTTTCAGAGGATCTTTTAGAATTTCATACGCTTGTTGCAATGCCTTGAAGGTTTCTTCGGCAGTAGGATCGCCTGGATTCTTGTCAGGATGAACCTTTCTTGCCATCGCGTAATAGGCTTTTCTCATGTCATTGGGTGCCACGCTTCTGTCAACCTTTAGCAGTTCATACAAGTCAACTTTCCCTTTCATCTTGATTTACTATTTTCAAAAATTTATTATATTGCACCACTCATCATTGATATGATGATGATGCGATCAGGTTTATTTCAAAAAAACTATTATCTTAGTTACAAGCATGGATTTCATGTCGGTAATCATGGAGATGTTTCAAAACATGTGGTACTTATTGAGCTTATTGGAAGACTCAAAGACTTGGGTCTTCCCCTAGCCTACATTGATTCTCATGCAGGCAGCGGGTTTTATAGACTGAAAATGGGAGAGCCAGCCAGGACGGACGAGTACAAACGTGGAATTGAAAAATTGCTGGAATTGCAAACCAATAATCATCCAATGAAAAACTACCTCAGTTTAATTAAGAGTTTTAACAAAAGTGATGAGTTCCGAGCGTATCCTGGCAGCCCAATGATTGCAGCCTCACTTTTGGACGACCGTGATCAAGGTGTTGCATTTGAACTCCATAATAAGGAATTCCCGTTGTTACAGCGCCATCTGAATCAGTTTCCTAATTTCACTCCTTTGCATCAGGATGGAGTTGCTGGACTCCTCACGCACGTTCAAAAATTCAAAAATTTTCAAATATTGGCACTGGTGGATCCATCTTATGAAATGCCTAATGAATGCGATCAATTAGCAGCTATGTTCTCCAAAGTTGCTCATGTTGAAAATTTATGCATGGCTATTTGGTACCCGTTGTTTCAAGGTGAGAGCAAGCACGAAAACATGATTCAAGGCTTCAAATCCAAATGCGACAGCTGGTTGAATTTAAGTTTAACAGTGGCTGGGAATGATTTTGAAAAGAAAATGTATGGCTCCGGCATGTTTATTTTAAACCCACCGAAGGGTATCGAGACATCACTTCGTTCTGCTTATGATATTCTAGACGAGAAACTTCGTCAAAAAGAAAACCCAATTCTCCGGAAATTCGAAACTAGTACACATATTAATTGATTCATATTTCAAAACCTTATTTGATTCATTGATTAATAAAATTATTCGAAACTAGTATACTAATTGATTAATTATTCGATAAGAGTATTTTGGTACCGATAAGCAATGTAACCAACGAAAACAGGATCGTTTTTCGTTTTGCATCTTTCTCTGCTTGTAACCATTCTTTATCCTTTTCAAATGTTCCTCCATTTTTATAATGAACAGGTTTAACCTTCGAGGACGCCACGAGAGGATTCATCACCGCGAAAAATACAGGTGGAAACAGTGCCTAGAGAAATCAAAAATAGTAACAACTATATAATGAGGAACGTACCATGAGAATCATAGAGGGGTATCCATTAGGTAACTGTGGCGACTCCTCAAAATTTCGTAACAATTGATAAGGCCTGCTTGCAAATGTATGATGATCTAGTCAAGATCAAATCGGTGATAAAATATAAGGTTCTAACTGCTTACCTGAATGTCTTTGCAGCTTATAAAGCAAGGAATTCGATAGTCGGTGAGGTGCATTCCATGCTACGTATTCAAATTCAACTATGAGAATTATCCAAACAAATGAATACTTACAATGAGTAGGATTCACTGGCTCAAAATCTCCGTTGGCCAGCTTTTCTCTGGCAAGTCCGTAATGCTCAATGTAATTGACAAGTTCTAAAAGAGTGGCAGAACCGAATCCTTGAATATAGAAGTATTGAACGGCTTTGAGACCACCGCCTGTAACCTTCAGTATGAAACCGGCCCACATCATTGGTACCATAGCACACCACATAATTCGATTATGTATTGGGGACCATGCGCTTTGACTATTCATATTCAGTCTATTCAATTCAATCGATAAAGCTGATTTCCAAGACCCGTATAGTGTCCTTGGGAAAAACTGATAAAAAGTTTCGTTAAGTCTCGATGTTGCAGGATCACCAGGTGTTGCTACGTTACGATGATGTCCTGTCAAATGCTCTTCGCCCCAATGAATATAATTCACATTCATCAGCAGTGCATATCCGAGAACTTTCTCGAAAATGGAATTCTTATGCAACAGTTCGTGGCTTGTGTTGATTCCAATACCACCATTGAAAAAAGAAAGCATAGCTAGAGCTGAAGCAATTTCCACTTTTGAAAATGAATTTTTAGGATTTGAAATTGCTCCGATGCATCGTACAGTCGTGTACAATTCCATCACCGTCCACCAATAAAGCGGGAAACGAAATTTCAAATCATGCAACTTATGTTTTGAGTTTTGGGGGTTGCTCCAGTCCTCGGGAACAATAAGATCCAACATTGGTAACAGCGCAAAAGCAGCCCAGCATAGAGCTTTCAGTCGGTGATACATTCCCAGGCCTCGATCGTTTTTAAAGAAATACTTGTCACCCAAAGTATACATGCCGTACGATTCAATGCTTCTTATCATCATCACCATCCAATATTCAACTGCCCCTGTCCATGTTAGATCCGTGTACCCGCCGTTTGTTTTGGTGAACTTTTCACCTTTAACGGACACTTCTTGCACCGGATCGTGACTCGATTAGGACATTCGTTGCTAGATTCGCAACAAAGAAATTGCAAGAATCCAAGCAGCGAAACTTGCCTCCCGTGGGTTACTGCGGCAAAAAGACTTGACGTTGTCCAGCATCTTATTTCCCACCTTCTCAAACCAAAAGTGTTTGAATAAAAAAACGACTTGTTAGGGTTTCCCAATCATGACTTACGCAGACAGGTTCAAAGAGAGAGTATGCATTGTGACTGGATCTTCGGCTGGAATTGGATTTGCAATAGCCAAGAGATTTGCTCTGGAGGGAGGCAAGGTGGTCATCTCGTCCAGAAAGGAGGATAAAGTCAACGAGGCAGTCTTGGAGATCATTCAAGCAATAAAAACCGAGTGCAACGACAATAGTGGCGCTAGTAGAGTTATCGGTGTTGCATGCCATGTGGGCAAAGCAACTGACAGGGAAAACCTTGTCAAGAAGACAGTGGTACGTTTTTATTTGAACATGGAGTTTTCATTTTAATTGAAGATGTAAAACTTAGGCAACATTTGGAGGCGTCGATGTGCTGGTAAACAATGTAGCTGTATCCCCTACCCCTGGACCATTGGCCACATTTCCTGAAAGTGCGTGGGATAAACTTTTTGAAATGAATGTCAAAGTTGGCTTGATGATGGTGCAAGAGTGTCTTCCTCACATGCTTGGTAGAAAAGGAGCTAACATTGCGTTTATTTCTAGCATTGGAGGCTATAATCCGGCTCCGCCTTTAGGTGCTTATGGCATTACCAAAACAGCTTTATTCGGGCTAACTAAGGCACTGAGCATGGTAAGTTACCAACTAATGTAGGGAAGTGAAACTTAATTTTGTTGTTGAAGGAATTGGGTCCTCAAGGTGTTCGTGTGAATTGCATTGCCCCAGGAACAGTTAAAACAAGATTTAGCAGTTTATTGTGGAAGGATGAAAAGGCCTCGGATTTTTCCAGGTCCCGAACGCATTTAGGCCGTTTAGCTGATCAAGATGAGTTAGGGGGTGCCGCTGCATTCGTGTGCTCTGATGATGCATCTTATATGACTGGTGAGACACTTACTGTGGCGGGCGGAATGAGCTCATCCCTTTAATGTACTGATTTCTATTTTTAAATCTTGTTCAAAATTCAAAAATAATAAGTGATGCAGCCAGGCTGCCACTACGTCATCGCAATACGTCGTAAATATGAGTTTTATTGTTACGGTTTTCAATAGGAAATTCAAATTTAGGATAGCCCCCGGCGCACAGCGAATGCAATCAAGGAATTCAGAATGGGTAAAGGTGGAGATGCTAGTTCGATTGACACAGATGGTTTGAAGACGAAGAAGAAGACCCTTCTAATTGACGGGATCGTATACGATGTTTCTTCTTTCAATCATCCTGGTGGTTCAATTATCAAGTACCTCTGCGAGGAAGGTGTTGATGCAACCGATGCGTTTAGGGAATTTCATATGAGATCATCCAAGGCTGAAAAGTACCTCAAAAGCTTACCACGTATTACAGAACCACAGAATACAAAATTGTCTGAGCAAGAGATTGCTAGGCGAACAAAATTGTCGAAGGATTTTGTTGAACTTCGACTTCAACTGGAGAAAGAAGGTTTTTTTGCCCCAAATACACTTCATGCGATATACCGTGTTGTTGAAGTTTTGGCACTTTTTGTTACCTCGTTCTATTTTTTATCCTTTGGGGTTGAGCAACAACCTTTTCTAGCAATTGCTGGAATTCTATTACTGGGTGTTTCTGAAGGAAGATGTGGATGGTTGATGCATGAAGCTGGCCATTATTCCCTTTCAGGAAATATCAAAGTGGATCTTCGCTTACAGGAGTTTATTTATGGTGTTGGTTGCGGTATGAGCGGTGGCTGGTGGAGAAATCAACACAATAAGCATCATGCAACTCCACAAAAGTTAAAACACGACGTTGACTTGGATACGTTGCCGCTTCTAGCTTTCAACAAACAGATAACCACCAAAATCAATCCGAAATCATTAATGGCCAAATGGATTTCGCTTCAAGCTTATCTTTTTGCTCCCGTGTCTTGTTTATTAGTGGGTCTTTTCTGGACCTTGTTTCTTCATCCGAGACACATGCTTCGAACTAAACGCTACTTCGAAATGGCTTGTATTTCATTGCGCTATATTGGGTTCTATGGAATATTGAAAAGTTTTGGATATAGCAATCCAGCTATAGTTGGTTTGTATCTGTTGACATTTGGTTTCGGATGTATGTACATCTTTTTGAACTTTGCTGTTAGTCACACTCATTTGGATGTATCTCAACCAGACGAATACTTGCATTGGATCGACTACTCTTCAAAGCACACTACTAATGTTTCATGCGATAGTTATCTGTGTACGTGGTGGATGAGTTATTTGAATTTTCAAATAGAGCATCATCTATTTCCGTCCATGCCGCAGTTTAACCATCCTAAAATTTCCCATCGTGTCCAAGAGTTGTTTAGGAAGAATGATCTCGTATATGACCAGCGCCCGTATATCGCAGCCATGCGAGACACCTTTCGAAATCTGCATGAAGTTGGCGCTGCTGCTATTGAACCAAAAACAAAAGACAATTAAGTATACTATTTTCTAATTCAAACGCTGTTTTGCAATGTTTACGAAATACTGAACTCCTATTGTTAGGATTCTATCATCAAAGTCGAAATTCGGCTCGTGTAAAACACCTTGCGATTCCGTCCCTATCCAAGCATAGCAACCAGGTACTTGCGCAAGCATGTAACTAAAATCTTCCGCACCCATTGTATTTTTGGCATTTGAAGTCACCATATCTTCTCCAACAGTAGCAATCGCAGCTTTCTTGGCATGTTGTGACTCGGCAACGGAATTAGCGGTGACAGGATACCCTTTTATATATTTAAGTGACCCAGTTGCACCAAATGCTGCACATGTTGACTGAAGAACTGTGTCCATTGCAGCTCTCACTCGTTCTCGTTCTTTCTCGTCGAAGGTTCTTACGGTTCCACTCAAACGTGCGAATTGTGGAATAACATTATAAGCTGATCCAGATTGAAATTTAGTGACTGACAAAACAGATGCCAGAAGAGGATCAGCTCCCCTAGACACGATACTTTGAAGCAAGTTTACCAATTGACTACCAACAACAATAGGATCGACACTTAGGTGAGGAAAAGCCGCGTGTCCTCCCGACCCTTCGATAACGATATCAAATTCGTCAGCACTTGCCATAATGGGTCCACTTTTTACATCTAAATAGGTCAACATAGAGCTCACTTTTACTTGTTAAACGATACGTACCAATTGTTCCAGCTGTAATATACGGCCAATTGTGTACTCCGTATACTTCTTCACAAGGAAATCTCTCGAACAGACCATCTTTTATCATGATTCTAGCACCCCCAGCATTTTCTATCAACGATTAGATCACTCAAATCATCGATTAAATAAAACCTACCTTCTGCCGGTTGGAAAATAAAGTTCACAGTTCCTGCAAACAATTCCGTGTGTTCCGCTAGATACTTTGCAGCTCCTAACAACATAGTAGTATGTCCGTCATGCCCGCAACCATGAAAAACTCCATCCGTTTTTGATTTGTAATCAAAATTATTTTCTTCCTGCATTGGTAAAGCCTTGAACACGTCAAAACAAACCTTGTCGTATACAAACCATACTTACATCCATGTCAGCTCGGAGACCTATAGACTTGACTGACGAACTGGACAGCTTGGTACCGGATAAAGTTCCTACCACGCCAGTGATCCCAACAGCCTTGCACACTTTTATACTCCCAAAAGTATCCAAGAGATCAGCTATTGTTGCTGCGGTTCTTGTTTCTTTCAAACCCAATTCAGGATGCATGTGAAAGTCTTTACGCCATGACTCCAATAATGGCTGCAGTGACTTAATCGCAGGCTCAATTTTATCGTTATGGAAACAACGGGTACCAAAAAGCCGCTTCGAGTAGCCCGCAGACTTGAACATCATGAAGCTTATCTTCCAGATTGGGGACCGTTCCGCAGCAATGGATACTTTGTATAGGTGTGCATTTTTCTGAATCAATTTGTTAGTGAAAAGGTATCTGTGAATGAATGCACACAAGTAAGAAAAAGGGGGGATTATAAACAAACACATAACGCAGACGCAGAGAGATTGGTGGCATCTTCACATTACCAGACAAGTTTGAAGAATGAGTCGATTTGTACGGGCATCAAAGGTACGCCATGTTTATTGCAACACCTCAAAAAATGAGGAGCACTACACGGACTTTCGATTATCCACTGCGACTGGTGACCACAACTACATCAAAGCCAATGCTCGCTTCTTTGCCATCCCAGTAGCAACTGGCGGTGGATCATTGGCTATATGGCCTATTGACAAGCCAGGGCGTCTTCCTGCGACTCTTCCTGTGCTTGATGGTCACAAAGGCCCAGTTCTAGACTTTGACTTTCACCCTTTCAGAGAAAACATGATTGGTACGGGAGGTGACGATTGCACAATTAAAGTTTGGGGGTTCTCTCCAGAAGGACTCACAAAAACCATCTCCGATCCGCTTGTTGACATGAACGAGCACATGAAAAAGGTTGTTTGTGTACTCTGGCACCCTACCGCGAATGATATTATCGCTTCTGGTTCTGCTGATCATTTGGTTAAAATTTGGGATATTACCACGGGAGACTCCAAGGTTACCCTTGATCATGGTGATGTTATCCAAGATCTTGCTTGGAACTTTGATGGTTCTCAACTGGCAACATCTTGCAAGGATAAGAATATTCGTTTAACCGACCCAAGAACCAACTCCTTTTCAGAAACGTTCATGGCGCATGAAGGAAGTAAATCATGCAAAGTCACGTATTTAGGTGAACATGGTAACTTGGTTACTGTCGGATTTACAAGGCAAAGCAAGAGACAGTTTAAGATTTGGGATCCTAGAAAGGTCGCTTCGCCTCTCGCGTCAGTTGATATCGATCAAGCTGCTGGCGTCCTAATGCCCTTTTTTGATGCAGGTACGAATCTTTTGTATCTTGCAGGAAAAGGAGATGGAAATGTGAGATACTATGAAATGGTTGGCGAAAGCCCATATCAATTTAGCATCGCTGATCACAAAACCACCATGCCTACCAAGGGTATGTGTTTGGTTCCGACTAGGTCATTGGATGTCATGAAGTGTGAAGTAACACGAATGCTTAAATTGCATTCCAACATGGTAGAGCCTCTCAGTTTCGTATGTCCTAGAAAATCAGATCTGTTCCAAGAAGATCTCTACCCAGATTGCTATGCTGGTAAAGCTGCAATGACTAACGAGGACTACTGGAATGACAAAAACAAGAAACCAATAATGATGTCCCTTGATCCTTCTAAACGCTCGGATGCCAAAGGAGGGGCTGCTGCTGTTGATTTCAAAGCAAAGGCGTCACGATCTGACCTTGAAAAACATATCAAGTATCTCGAAGGACTCTTGTCTAAAAACAATATCAAGCACGATTCTATCTAGTACTTTCGAACTTGAGGAAGTTTGCAATACGGACTCTAAATAGATATAATTTATTTTTTATTATAATCGAGATCTCACTTCTTGCTGTGCTTCGCATACGTATTGCATTTCAAGGAGGGATGATTCCAGATTGGCGACCATACGATCAGCCCATTTGTTCCTACTTGTAACAGTGAAACGTAACCTGTGGTTTAATACACTGTACCCCACACCAATACCATGAGGTACAACTTCACCGAATCCCCATCCATCCATGTATTCTCCAGCCAATCCAGAAGTGCTAATGGCCCAAGTGCCTGATCTAGAATACCCAACATCGTCAAAAATCTCGGCCGTTTCTCCAGGTTTCATGCTCAATTTCAATCCAAGCAGGTGCCTGTCACAACCCAATCCTTTCCCGGCCCTTGAAGAATACTCCGAGTGCGATTTTGCTGCTGAAGTAAGAAGTTCATAGCACTGATTAGGAGAGGCAGTATGCTGAGTCATGGCGTCACAAAACGTCTCGCTATCATTTGAAACTGAACGTGTCACTTCAGTTCTACCATGAAGAAACGATCTCGTTTGGGTTGACTCGTAAGTACCCCGACATTGACCGAATGTTTTACGATAAGCCAACTGAATAGCCATTTGAGCAAAAGCGTCAGGTGAAACTTTATACTTTTTGATCTCTTCTTTTCCGAAACCATGAAACATGCATACTCGTAATTCCTTCGTTGCCATATTATCGTCGAAATCTCTCACTGCCTTGGATATTTCATTTTTCAAAGAAGAGTTTAGAGCGAACTGGATGCAAATAGGTTCAGCCAAACTAGTAGGATTATTCCCTGGTCGTTTGATGTCAGGAGAGTCTTTAAAAAGCTGATCAAGACAATAGTTCACCATTCTTGTGGAGGTGGTACCGTCCATCATGGCATGCTCGCCACAATATCCTCCTTTACCGTTTTCAAAGAAGATCAATTGAAATGATTTGTCCCAGAAACGATTGCGACCATCGGAGTTCAGCAGCGATCTGCCAATTTCCTCACGAGTTACAGGACTGGTGTCATCTAGACATATGGCTCCAATACTACTTTCGATCACCTCAAGGGATGTGGCATTTTGTCCTAGCTCAACAAGTTGACAACGGTTGCGGTACCATGAATCTCTATCCGCTGCTGTCAGGATACCAACTCCGTAGTTATCTCTTTGATCGGCCATCTTAGCAATGCGATTCAATTGCGATTCAATGTCATCGGTGCTGTATGCCATTCCAGTTGACTTGTCAATCACATCAAAAGAATAAAACCGGTTCTTTCTTGCAACAACAAAATGAGTGAACAGCTTAGGGTTGTAAGTCCTGACAAAATCCAAGTCTTTCCCAGGCATTCTACAGGTATTGAACATGTACTTGTACTGCGTGTTGGACATAGCTTTTCCCTTGTTCATGTCAGGAGACAAAGTACTGTTGACAACTTGTTCTCTAAATACAAGTAAATGAGACACAAATCGCGCAGCACGCCGTCTAGGACATATCATGGCTTCTCCAAACTCGTCAGCGAATTGCAGATAGTATGAAACATTCCATACAACAGAATCCCTGTAGCCTAGGTAGGCCCAATTATTCCACCATTCGATGAACCATGAGGTGTTCGGAAGGGAATCTTTTCTGTTGATGAGTCTTTGTTGCAATTCTTGGGCTAACCCTCCAGGCTTGAAAAACTCTTCTGCCTTTCTTGTCGTCTCGGCAAATTCGGATGATGACACATGTGGTCGGACTGACCTTAAGAAGAGTTCCTTGGTGTGCTCGAGAGAAGGTACAGGAAGGCGCTCCACTTTTGGTTGAAAAGCAAATAGAGGTTTTGAATTGTCTTCCATGTCTGCGCTCGTTTCAAATGCAGCGCCATGATCACGAAAGTGTTGTTTGTCGTACCCTTTCATGGTGGAAACACACAATATTATTTCGTTTTTTTTTAACACAACAATCGATTTTTTTCATGAAATAGAAGGTTTTTGAAAATAGAAGATCGTTGACTATATTACACCGAGTGTAGATGAACAGGGAGGTCGCCACTACCAAAAAGCGATCCTTTGATTCCATCCATGATCGTTCACATAAAAGCACGTCCTCTATATTTACGGAATTTGAGGACGTTGACCATACCGTGATGTTAGAACAAGAATCCATTTTCAAAGAAGCGAGGATGAGTTACTATCAATGGGCCAGATGGCTATCAAATTCTGTGAACTCTCTTGGCGGCTGGAAAGAGGTTGAAAACAGCAAGCTTCGTCAAGGGAGCAACGAGATCAGTAAGACGACTTCCAACACGACGCAGTTTCGTGCCCAATATGGCAGAGCGAACCCGACGTTGATTCAAACAGTTATATGTGCAGCTCGAATAACGGATACAGATTCATTTTTGGATATTGGCTCGGGTATCGGGCAAGTTTGTTTGCAAGTAGCTGCTACTGTGGGTTGCCCTGCAGTAGGGGTGGAATTATTGGAAATTCGGCATCGAATGGGTCTCGTACTTCAAAAGACCCATGAAGACCATAATCATTTGTTTCTATGCGGACCAGTTAAACTTATTCATGGAGATTTTACTGATCCAAAATTCAAAAATATCGTGGTTGCAGCGACCGTTTTATTCATAAACAACGCTTGTGGTACGTTTGCCGAGCGCTGTGTAGACGCTGGAAAGACCACTTTGAATTCTCATGTGGCACTTCTTGTCAGACAAGTTGAAAAAAAAACCCGCATCATTTGTTTCGAAAAGATAACTGAATTAGAAACCGACGAACTGGGTCAAGTATTTGAAAAAAAAGAAATAGTTACGTTACCAGAACCAGCGTGTTGGAGTTCAAAACCCCTGAAATTGACAATGTACACTAAATTAGGCAATACATGGAAGTGTCAAAGATGTACCTACCAAAATAAACTTATCGATGAATATTGCTGCCCTATAAGAACTTGTCAAGGTTGCTCGGAAGACCCGGAAGGCATGCAGAGATCCAATTATGAACTCCGGAGAAAGAATTAATTTTAAATCTATACCGGTAAATTTAAAAAAACTCCTGGCAGGAAAAAGAAGATAAAGAACTCTTTTCAGAAAATGGTGATTATTATTCTCCTTTGTATTTAAACTTTAACTTTCGCATGGATTCCAGATTCGAACATTTTACTTCAGGCGGAGTATTTGCTAGGAAAAAAAGAGCATTCATTCGTTTTTTTCATTCGTTTTAGATGCGGGGACCCAATTTTTGAGAAAAACTTGCTTTCTCTACACCCATTTCCTTCTTCTCAAGAGGAAAATGTAGACGAAGTTACAGAGGAAACGGTAGTTTCAAAGAAACTTACTCAGAGCTTGA
>Ga0105053_10002661_pt1 | contig 27505 bp, 25 predicted proteins | sample BON01_FD_78093 | JGI IMG/M metagenome (GOLD analysis project Ga0105053, IMG submission 78093) | Freshwater microbial communities from Lake Bonney liftoff mats and glacier meltwater in Antarctica - BON-01 | ecosystem: Environmental > Aquatic > Freshwater > Ice > Glacier meltwater | place: Lake...
CCTATCTCTTATATTAAAGTGATAACTAGTTCACTTTTTGCTGACGTTATACAATTTGATTAGTGTTTATGTTTCCAGCTATTAGGATTTCTACTTGTATGTATAATTGCTAAAATTTCGATAAAACTATTTTTTTTAATTTGGTAATGAATCCCAAATGGGAAATTTTTAAGATATCTTACACGTGTGTTTCTATATTTTACTTGAAATTTCTCTGGATTTTTTGTAAGAAAACTGAATTCAAAATATAAGTTTTCTAAAAATTTATCAGAAACAGATGTTGATACTTTTTCATCATAATAATCAACTATTAATTGTATATCTTCTTTGGCTAAATGCCTAATTTGAAGTTGATACATTATTTTCTTTTAATACTAGATTTTAGTTCTTTTAAAGAAATATAATTCTCAGGATTTTCATTAACTTCTAAAATACGATTGTCTAAAATTTCTTTATGAGTATCACTTAAATCAGATTTTTGAAGCTTTTGAACCATATATAATTGAAAATCTTCTAAAGTTTTAAAATGATTTTTAGAAATATTAATGGGCTCATCAAAAGAAATAGTATTCATAACTTTCTGTTTTATATCAAATATAAGGAAATTATTTCATAAAAAATCACAAGCAAAAGGCTCAGGATTTGTATATCTAAAAAGTTTTGTTTCTGGACTCTATTTTATCTTGTTTCAAAAAAGAAACTACAATTCTAATGCTTTTTTAATGTCATTATCCATTAGTAATTCTACTGGGTTTTCTAATGCTTCTTTAACAGCAACTAAGAAACCTACAGATTCACGTCCATCAATAATTCTATGGTCGTAAGATAAGGCAACATACATAATTGGTTGTATTACAACTTCACCGTTCACAGCCATTGGTCTGTTTACAATGTTGTGCATTCCTAAAATTCCACTTTGCGGTGGATTTATAATTGGAGTAGATAACATAGAACCAAAAACTCCACCATTTGTAATGGTAAAAGTTCCGCCAGTCATTTCATCAATAGTAATTTGTCCTTCTCTAGCTCTAATTGCTAAACGTTTTACATCACTTTCTATACCTCTAAAACTTAATTTTTCTGCATTTCTAATCACAGGAACCATTAATCCTTTTGGTCCAGAAACGGCAATAGAAATATCTTGAAAATCTTGTTTAGTTTGAAAATCTCCATCAATCATTGAGTTTACATCTGGGTATAACTGTAAAGCTCTTACAACTGCCAACGTAAAGAAAGACATAAAGCCTAAGCCAACGCCGTGTTTTTCTTTAAATTCTTATTTGTACTGAGAACGTAAATCAAAAATGGGCTGCATGTTTACTTCGTTAAACGTAGTTAACATTGCTGTTTCATTTTTTACAGCAACCAAACGCTCAGCAACTTTTCTACGCAACATAGATAGTTTTTTACGTTCTGTATTTCTAGTTCCATCTACAGGGATTGTTCCCATACTTGGCACAGCATTTTCTGCATCGTTTTTAGTAATTCTACCCGCTTTTCCTGTTCCGCTTACAGCTGTTGATTCGACTCCTTTTTCAGCTAAAATTTTCTTAGCTGCAGGAGAAGTAGTTCCGGTTGCATAGGTTGCTTTTTCAGCCTTTGGTTGTTCGCTTTTAGCTTTTGGCTGTTCATTGATAACTGAAGACTTTTCACTACCAACTGGCTTTTCAGCGCTTGTATCAATTAAACAAACAACTGCGCCAACAGCAACAGCATCACCTTCTTCTGCTTTTAACGTAATAATTCCGCTTTCCTCAGCAGGCAATTCTAAGGTTGCTTTGTCAGAATCTACTTCTGCAATAGGTTGATCTTTTTCTACATAATCACCATCTTCAACTAACCAAGTTGCTATTTCTACCTCTGTAATTGATTCTCCCGGAGAAGGAACTTTCATTTCTAAAATCATCAGTACTAAATTTTATTTTTTATCTAAATTTCTTTATTTTTTTAATCAAAAACGATATCTATTACTTTTTGATGTCTCTTTTTAAAACGCGCACTAGAACCAGCCGCCGGAGCAGCATGATATTCTCTAGAAGCAACTTCTAATCTTAATTTAGGAAAACGCTCTAACATATAACTCCAAGCTCCCATATTCTTTGGTTCTTCTTGTGCCCAAACAAAACGGTTTGCTGTTTTATATGTTGCAATTACATTTTCTAATTGCTCTTCATGTAGCGGAAATAATTGTTCTATTCTAACCAAAGCAATATCTTCTCTTTCTAATTTTTCGCGTTCTGCAAGTAAATCATAATAGAATTTACCCATACAAAACACTACTTTTTTGATTTTTGATTTGTCGACAAAAGCATCGTCTATCACTTCTTGAAAACTGCCGTTAGCTAAATCTTCAATGGAATTTACCACTTTTGGATGACGTAATAAACTTTTTGGGGTAAAAACAATTAACGGCTTTCTATAATTGCGTTTCATTTGTCTTCGCAACAAATGATACATGTTTCCTGGAGTTGTACAATTTGCAACAGTCATATTGTCTATTGCACATAATTGTAAATAACGTTCTATTCTTGCAGATGAATGCTCAGAACCTTGTCCTTCATATCCGTGAGGTAATAAAATAACAATTCCGTTTTGTAATTTCCATTTATCTTCAGAAACAGAAATGTATTGGTCAAATATTATTTGTGCCCCATTAGAAAAATCTCCAAATTGTGCTTCCCAAATTGTCAAACAATTCGTATATGCCATTGCATAACCATAATCAAATCCCAAAACACCATATTCTGATAAATGAGAATTGTAAATAGTCATATTTCCTTTATTCTCTAAATTGGTATTTAAAAGATTGATTCGTTCTTCAGAATTTTCGTCATGTAAAATAGCATGTCTGTGTGAAAAAGTACCTCGTTCTACATCTTGTCCAGAAATACGAACATTAAATCCTTCTTCTAGTAAAGATCCATAAGCTAACGTTTCTGCCATTCCCCAATCTAATTGATTAGATTCGAAAACCATGTTAGCTCTACCTTGTAAAATACGTTCAGCTTTTTTTACAAACTTCACGTTTTCTGGAACTGTAGAAACTATTTTTGCAATGTTTTTTAATTTTTCTATTGAATATGTTGTATCAACAGCTTCTAACATTGCTTCTTTTCCTTGACGTAAAAAACCTTTCCACGTAGTTTTCATAAACTCTCTTACTTTAGAGGTTGAATCTTCTTTTGATTTATCAAATTCAACTTCTAACATGGATTTAAACTCGTCTGTAATTTTAGTTAAATACTCTTTTGTAATAGTTCCTTCGTTTATTAAGTAATTTGCATAAATATCTTTAACATTTTTATGCTTCGCAATTGCTTTATATAAGTTTGGTTGTGTAAAACGAGGTTCGTCACCTTCGTTATGACCATATTTTCTATATCCCAAAAGGTCAATAAAAACATCTCTTTTGAATTTCATTCTGAACTGAATAGAGATTTCCATCGCATGACAAACTGCTTCTACATCGTCAGAATTTACATGTAAAACCGGAGACAATGTTACTTTTGCTACATCTGTACAATATGTACTTGATCTTGCATCTAAATAATTGGTTGTAAACCCAATTTGATTGTTTACGACAACATGAATAGTTCCACCAGTTTTATAACCGCTTAACTGAGCCATTTGAGTCACTTCATAAACAATTCCTTGCCCTGCAATTGCGGCATCACCATGAATTATAATTGGTAATATTTTAGAATTATCACCTTTATATTTTTTATCGATTTTAGCACGAACAATTCCTCCTGCAACAGCACCAACGGTTTCTAAATGCGATGGATTTGGCACTAAATTCATTTTAATACTTTTACCGTCTTTATAAGTTTTACTTAGTGTTAACCCTAAATGATACTTAACATCTCCATCTAAATTTTCATCTTCAAAATCTTTTCCTTCAAACTCGTTAAATAATTCTCTAACTGGTTTTTTAAAGATATTCACCAATGTGTTTAAACGGCCACGATGCGCCATACCATGAACACATTCTTTAACGCCATAGTTTTCTACCGCAGTTCTAAGTAAAACACTTATTCCTGGAATTAATGCCTCTCCGCCTTCTAAAGAAAAACGTTTCTGACCAACATACTTGGTTTGTAAAAAGTTTTCGAAACCTACAGCTTGATTTACTTTCTGTAAAATGTATTTTTTAGTACCTACTGTGTAATTTGGTAAATTATCGTTTTTGTTTAATCGATTTTGCCACCACTTTAGCTCGTCAGGATTTCTTAAGTACATGTATTCTACGCCAATAGAATTACAATAAATATTTTCTAAGTGTCGAATAATTTCTGATAAAGTTCTTGGGCCAATACCTATAATATCACTTGCATTAAAAACGGTTCCTAAATCATTTTGTGATAAGCCAAAGTTTTCAATAGCTAAAGAAGGAGTATATTTTCTTCTTTCTCTAACCGGATTTGTTTTTGTAAATAAATGTCCACGAGTTCTGTAGCCATTTATTAAATCGATTACCAAAAATTCTTTTTTAACTTCTTCAGGAATTTGTGAAGATATTTTTTCTTCAACATCTGTTAATGAGTAATTTTCATTTGCTAAATCATACCCTTGAAAAAAACTTCTCCAACTGGGTTCAATTGCATCTGGATTTTTTAAATACTGCTCATATAAATCTCCAATAAAACCTGTATGTGCTGCATTTAAGAACGAAAATTTATCCATATATTTATTTAATACTTTGGGTATAAGAACATACCTAAAGCAAAAATACAACTTTTGCTAAAAAGGAGCTTTATTTTTCGAATTTATTGATTGAATATTTATCTGTTTTTTTTCGAAAAAAATTTGGAGGTTTTTTAAAAAGATTTATATTTGCACTCGCAAAACTTTTAGTCTTGCAAACTCCTCCTTAGCTCAGTTGGTTAGAGCATCTGACTGTTAATCAGAGGGTCCTTGGTTCGAGCCCAAGAGGAGGAGCAAAAAAGTAGTCCAACTTATGAAAATAGGTTGGATTTTTTTGTTTTTACAGGGAGGTTCGAGCAGAATAGCCTTGTTATTAGCCCTTTCTTTAAAAGCCCCAATATTTACTTATTTAATAATAAAGGTGTCTTATAAGGTGTCCCATTTAAAAAATGAGGTATCCTTATGCTGAAATCCACATTTCTAATTTAGGGAATCTGCTTGTTTATATATATCAGTATAATTTATTACCTTTGAAATACAACTAATATGATATGAAAAAATTTAGACTAATACTTATAGCTCTTATAGTTGTTTCTTGTGGATCCTCAGATGAGGGAATTTTGATACCGAATCCCACGGAATTCACATTTAAGTATAATATTCATAATAGTTTGCCTAGTGATTGGATTAGTGAATTTTATATAATCATGAAAAATCTGGAAGACTTAATTCCTATTAAACAATCAAATCATTTTTATGAATTACCAATATACGCATGGTTAAGTAGTGTTGACAAACCTTATAAGAATAAAATTGGAGATGCTTCTGGCGCTTCAATTTCTGGAAATGGTGGAGCTGTCAATGACAAATACATGGTTTTAGAAATTCCATATCAAGAGTTTGAAGGAGGAAAAAGTCTTCATAGATATTCAGTCATTGATCACGAATATTTTCATGTATATCAAATGTCGCTGTCGAAAAACTTTTTTGATGGTAATATCGAACTAAAATGGATGTCAGAAGGAGCAGCTTCTACATTTGAATCTTTATATATTCAGCAGTATTATGCTGCTAATTATTTTAAAGAAGCTCAAAGCCAGGTTGATATTGCGGCAATTAATAACCCTTCTATATTTGAAAAATATGATACTTCTAAAGAACAAGACCCAAATTACGCATCTTCTGTATTTATGTTGTTAGCGCTTTCTAAAGAATTACAAAAATCTGGCATCAATGAAAATGAGGCCTTTAAATTAATTTTAAAAGATTTTTGGATTAAAAACCCAACAGATGGTAATTGGAAGACTAAATTTCAAGAAACATTTTCTATTACTGCAGATCAATTTTACACAAACCTCGGATCATATAGTAATGATATAAATACTGTTCTTCCAAGTGAAACGTTAAAACTAGAAAGTATCTTTAAAAATTAATTATAATTTATAAAACTTTTAATAGCTTTGGGAACTTCTGCTGCAACAAAATGTGATTATTGTATTCCATATAATATCTCTGAAGCAAAAAGACTTGGAGCTACAGAAGAGGAAATTAAAACAGCTGTTCTTATTGCAGCAGATGTAATGCGAATGAGTACGTTGTTTTATGGAAATAAGTTTGACCTAGAAGCATTTAAAGCAATGCTTAAATAAATAAGCCTTACATAAATGTATGGCAAACCCAGAGAGCTAAAACAAATCTATATATTTGAATGAACAATATACCCCGCTTATATATGGTAGTTTTATTTCATTAAATCAAATTGATGCGTGTATTTTATGGTAACACTTTGATTGTTTAGGCCATCTAAAAAGTCTTTGTCTTTTATAATATTTAAGACCACAAAAAGACCGGTGTTTGCGTTTTGAATCCAGCCAAATCTAGCATTTACCGAAGTGACATTTGAAATATTATTGTGCTGTACCAAGCTTTGCACAAACATTCTTGGAGTAAATGAATACGACATTCTTGCTCCGGTTAAAATTGCTGTAAAATCGCCATTGGGTAAGTTTATGTTGTTGTGATTTAAAGAAAAAGACGAGTTAAATTTATCTCCAAACCGAACTGTTAAAGTTCCGCGATTAACAATTCTATTTCCGCCATAATAACCTCCAATAACAGTTGTTCCGCTAAATGAAATTTTCTTATTAGCATTGGTCATATACACTAATTGTAATTCAGAATGCTTATATGTGCCAATCGGAACAGTAACCCCAGAAAGGCTAAAGCTTTGCTGCAAGCTTTCTGTGGTAATGTTGACTCCGGTATGGATTTCTAAACCACTTTTCCAAACCCAATGATTGTCTATGTGTAAGAAACTTGTTTCTAAATCATCATTAAAATTCCAATAACCTCTATAAGAAATATGCGGACGTACTTCTAACAAGTTTCCCATATTTTTTGGACGCCAAGCTTTTAAAATTAAAAATTCAGGTTTTTTAAAAGCTGCCCTGTGTAAAAACCCAACCTCAGGGTTAAAACCTTCTCCAACTTCAGTGTAACCGGCTCTAATATTCCATCCATCCCAATCATAGGTCCCTAAAACTTTAAAAGCATGGTCGTTGTTTTCGATTCCCGGAGTACTGCTTTTTGACAAGAACCCTGTAATTTGTGCTTTTTTCCCAATTCCCCATTTTCCATCAACAGCAAAAACGCGGTTGTATCCATTTACACTATCGCCTAATTCTTCTTTGTTGATTAAAATACCACCTAATGATGAGCGACTTCCTTTAAAATCATGATTTACACGTGCAACAGTAAAATTGTTTTTTTCGATGCCAGCCGTCTCAACATTATTGGTAAACATACTTAAGAAACCCAGATTGGTTTGTCCAATTTTACCAGAAACACGAGCGCCTCCAATAATAGGGACTAAAGAGCCATTATTTCCAATACCAATACGTCTACTAAAAAATAAATCTACTTCTCCAGGACTTACTACAGAAAATTGCCCTGCATTTTCTAAAAAGAAGGTTCTTTTTTCTGGAAAAAATAAATTGAAACGATCTAAATTTACTTGTTGCTCATCTACTTCTACTTGAGCAAAATCTGTATTGTATGTTAGGTCTAACGTAAGGCTAGGAGTCAGGCTGTATTTTACATCCAGTCCAACTTCTATATTTGTGTCCGTGATTGTCGGGCTTGCTGTATTATCATGAATTGTTTGGGTTAAAGCATATGGGTTTACCTTAAGATTCCCTGGGATTTTTAATGCTAATCCATGAACTTTTCCTGCTAAAGAAAGGCGTTTAATGTCAAATCGAATAGGTAGTGGCGACCAAAAAACAGTCTCATTAGTCTTGCTGATGTTTCTCTGAAAGTTGATTCCCCAAGATTTGTTTTCCCCTGGACTAAATCGCAAAGAACTTAAAGGAATTGCAAACTCAGCACTCCATCCATAATCGCCGGTTTCTGTCTTTACATTCCAAGTGGCATCCCAATTCAGATTTGTTCCGCCAATAACGCCAGCTTGTTGTCTGTTTGCGCTAAAATTTCCTTGTCCCTCATTATCAAGTTGTGCATCATATTCCATCGCGCTAGAATTTGTCCCAAACAGAAATCCGTTTTGTTGATCATTATAAGTATCTATAATAAACAAAAAACTATCTTCATTATTTAAGTCGGCATCTCTTCTTGAATCAGATACGACAATACCTTTAGGATTTGAGTCATAGCAGACAACAGAAACATAAAACATGTTTTTGGTAAACGCCACTCTTATTTCTGTTTTTTCTGAAGCTGGATTTCCAAATTGAGGTTTAATTTGAACCATTTCTGTAATTGGTTCTACCGATTTCCAGATAGCATCTTCAAGAACGTTTCCGTCTATTTTTGGATTTGAAATTAGCTTTGTAGCTGTAAAAGAAGGTCTTTTTTTTAATTGCTTTCCTTGTGAAAAAGAGAAGTTAAAAACTAAAAAAAACAAGAAAAATGGCCAATAAAAAAGGGGTTTTGAAAGAAAGGTCATGGTTTGTTTAGGTTGGTTAATAAGTAAATGTACTGTTTATATTTTTATTTGTCGGTCTATTTGTTGGTCTAAAGAAATAAACGTTTCTGTTCTAGCTACTCCTTTTATTTTTTGAATATCTTGATTTAATAAATGCATTAAATTTTCATTATTTTTACACAATACTTTAATAAAAATGGCATAATTACCAGTAGTATAGTGACTTTCCACCACTTCAGGAATTTCTTTTAATTTGGCAATTGCTGATGTGTACATACTTGCAGAGTCTAAAAACACACCTACAAAAGCCGTTGTTGTATAGCCCAAAGCTTTTGGGTTTAAGATCATTTTTGAGCCAACAATTAAGTCAGATGCTTCTAATTTTTTTAGTCTTTGGTGGATGGCAGCACCAGAAATTCCAATTTTTTAGCAATAGTAAGAATAGGAGTTCTTGCATCGTTCACTAAACTTTCGATAATAATCTTATCAATACCATCAATTTTAATTTTTGTTGCCATTATTTATTTTAAAAAAATTTGATAGAAATATAAACATAAAAAACAGGAGATATAGCTATATCCTGTTTTTTGTTTAATTCTTGAACTAAATGTATTGTTTATGGTTTCATTTCAAAATATTCCATAAATTTTGTCGTGTAATTTCCAGACAGATAATCAGGATGTTCCATTAATTGTCTATGAAAAGGAATAGTTGTTTTTACGCCTTCAATAACAAATTCATCTAATGCTCTTTTCATTTTATTAATTGCTTCTTCTCTTGTTTGAGCAGTAACAATTAATTTAGCAATCATAGAGTCATAATTAGGCGGAATAGAATAACCAGCATAAACATGTGTATCTATTCTTACTCCATGTCCACCTGGAGCATGAAAAGTTGTGATTCTTCCTGGCGCTGGTCTAAAATTATTATAAGGATCTTCAGCATTTATTCTACATTCAATGGAGTGCATTTTTGGTAAATAATTTTTACCAGAAATAGGAACACCATCAGCAACCAAGATTTGTTCTCGAATTAAATCAAAATCAATTACTTGTTCTGTAATTGTATGCTCCACTTGAATTCTCGTATTCATTTCCATAAAATAGAAATTACGATGTTTATCAACCAAAAACTCAACAGTTCCAGCACCTTCGTATTTAATATATTCTGCAGCTTTTACAGAAGCATCACCCATTGCATTACGGAGTTCATCCGTCATAAATGGAGAAGGTGTTTCTTCAGTTAATTTTTGATGACGACGCTGAACAGAACAATCTCTTTCTGATAAGTGACATGCTTTTCCAAAAGAATCTCCAACAATTTGTATTTCTATATGTCTTGGTTCTTCAATTAACTTTTCTAAGTACATTCCATCATTACCAAATGCGGCTTTTGCTTCTTGTCTTGCAGAATCCCATGCATCTTGTAAGTCTTCTTCTTTCCAAACAGCACGCATTCCTTTACCACCACCACCAGCAGTAGCTTTTAGCATTACCGGAATACCAAATTCTTTGGCTAATTTTTTACATTCAGCAAAATCTTTGATAATTCCTACAGAACCAGGAATACAAGGTACACCTGCAGCAATCATTGTTGATTTTGCCGAAGCTTTATCTCCCATTTTGTCAATCATATCACCAGTTGCTCCAATGAATTTAATTCCATGTTCTGCACATAGATTTGAGAATTTAGCATTTTCAGCTAAAAACCCATATCCAGGATGAATTGCATCTGCATTTGTAATTTCTGCTGCAGCAATTATATTTGACATTTTTAAGTAAGATAGATTACTTGGTGGGGGGCCAATACAAACAGCTTCGTCTGCAAACTTAACATGTAAGCTTTCTGAGTCTGCGGTAGAATATACTGCTACAGTTTTTATTCCCATCTCTTTACAAGTTCTAATTACACGTAGTGCAATTTCACCTCTATTTGCTATTAATACTTTTTTAAACATACTTTATGTATTAGTACTATTCAACTAAATTAGAATTGTTAAAAACAATCAGTTCAATCGATATTAAAATTATGATGGGTCTACTAAGAATAAAGGTTGATCAAATTCTACAGGAGTAGAATCATCAACTAATACTTTAACTATTTTACCTGATATTTCAGATTCAATTTCGTTAAATAATTTCATTGCTTCAATAACACAAACAGTATCACCAGCTTTAATAGAATCACCAACTTCTACAAACTTAGGTTTATCTGGAGATGATTTTCTATAAAAAGTTCCAATAATTGGAGACTTAATTATTAAATAATTAGAATTTTCTTCTGTATTTGCAGCAGGGATTGCTTGTGCAGTAGCTTCAGCTGAGACTGGAGCGGCTTGAACAGGCATTTGAGCCATTGGATTTGCTTGCACAATTGTTGTTTCTGTTTTTGCAGAACCAGTTTTTATGGTGATTTTTACATCTTCCATTTCTAGTTTTACTTCACTTGCACCAGATTTTGCTACAAATTTTATAAGATTTTGAATCTCTTTAATATCCATAATTCTTAATTTTTAGTTGTTAGTTTATGCGTTATATGCCCATTTTAAATAGATAGCTCCCCAAGTGAAACCACCACCAAACGCGGCAAAAATTATATTATCTCCTTTTTTTAATTGATTTTCGTAATCAGCTAATAATAGTGGTAAAGTGGCTGAAGTTGTATTCCCGTATTTGTGAATATTCACCATAACTTTTTCACTTTCTAAGCCAACTCTATTCGCAGTAGCTTCAATAATTCTATTGTTTGCTTGATGTGGAGCTAACCACTGAATATCTTCTTTTATTAAGTTATTTCTAGTTAACATTTTTTCTGTTACATCTGCCATATTAGAAACTGCAAATTTAAATACAGTTTTTCCTTCTTGATGCACCGAATGTTGTTTGTTTTTTAAGGTTTCTTCTGAAGTTGGTAATATTGAACCCCCAGCATCAATTTTTAGAAATTCTCGACCATTTCCGTCACTTCTAAGATATTCATCTTGTAAACCAAGCCCTTCATTATTTGGTTCAAATAAAACAGCACCAGCACCATCCCCAAAAATGATACATGTTGCTCTGTCTGTATAATCAATAATTGAAGACATTTTATCAGCGCCAATTAATAATATACTTTTATATCTTCCAGATTCTATATAGCTAGAAGCGGTAGACATACCATATAAGAAACTTGAACATGCAGCTTGTAAATCATAAGAAAATGCATTTGTTGCACCAATTTTTGTTGCTACAAAAGCGGCTGTAGAAGCTACAGGTAAATCTGGTGTAGCAGTTGCTACAATAACCAAATCGATATCTAACGGGTTTTTGCTGGATTTTTGCAGTAAGTTTTCTGCGGCTTTAATTGCCATATAAGAAGTTCCTTTTCCTTCTCCTTTTAGGATTCTTCGTTCTTTAATACCTGTTCTCGATGTAATCCATTCATCATTAGTATCTACCATTGTTTCTAACTCTTTATTGGTTAGAATATAGTCAGGAACATATTTTCCTACTGCTGTAATTTCTGCAGTTGTTTTTGTCATATTTCACCTTGATTATTAGAAGGAAGTTTTAAAAGCAATATCCAAAGAAATGAAAATTATTTTACATTTTTGAGTAAAAAACATCAAAAAACGTTTGAATTTAGTTAAAAAACAAAAAAAACTCTCAAAAATAGAGAGTTTTATGTGTTTTTATGTCAATACGATTATGCTTCTGCTGTTGCAGATTCTAATACAACTTGACCTCTGTAGTATAATTTTCCTTCGTGCCAATGTGCTCTATGATATAAATGAGCTTCACCAGTTGTTGGATCTACGGCAATTTGAGGAACGCTAGCTTTGTAATGAGTTCTTCTCTTATCTCTTCTAGTTTTTGATATTTTTCTCTTTGGATGCGCCATTTTATGTCTTTTTTTCTGTTATTAAACTTTTTAATTTATCCCATCTTGGGTCTACATTTTTTGTAGATTTTTGTATTTTTACTCTTAATTTCTCTAACTTCTTTAATGCTTCTGATTCCATTGAGCCATCTAAAACTTTTGGATGAACTCTTTTAATTGGAACTGATAATACAATCATTTCATAGATGTATTGTGCAACATTTAATTGAAATTCTGAATACGGAAGAATTAATATTTCTTCATTTTCATCATTATATTCTTCTCCAAATTTTACAATTAATTGCAATTCAGTTTCAATTTCTTGATCAAAAATTTCTCCACTAACATCACAGGGTACATTAATTGTTCCTTGTGCTTTAAAAGATAAGTTTAAAAGCGTATTTTTTTTATCTAGTGTTAAAGCTACATTAATATTAGCGTCAAAATATTCGTCAAAATTATAAGCGTCAAAGAACGATTTTCCAATTTGATATTTAAATAAATGACTTTCTTCTCTTAATCCTATATAATGGATATTAAATTGTTTTAAGTCTTTCATCTACAAAATCAATTTGAGCGGGCAAAGATATAAAAAATTGTTTTATTAAATAAGTAATTTCTAAAAAAGAAGTTTCAGATATTTATTTCACTTCAAGCACATTAACAGTTAAGTTATTGTACTCTTTTCTTTTTCTATAAATTTTGATTGCTGTAAAAAGAGCTTCTTTAAATGAAGCATGGTTTGCTTCGTTTTTTCCAGCAATTTCAAATGCTGTTCCGTGATCTGGAGAAGTTCTAATTTTTGATAATCCAGCAGTGTAATTAACTCCGTTACCAAAAGATAACGCTTTAAACGGCGCCAATCCTTGATCGTGATACATCGCTAGAACTCCATCAAACTGTTTAAATGTATTTGATCCAAAAAAGCCATCTGCAGCATATGGGCCAAATACAATTTTACCAGATTCTTTTATTTCATTTATAGTTGGTCTAATTATTTCATCATCTTCTTTACCAATAACCCCTTTGTCTCCGCAATGTGGATTTAATCCAAGGATTGCAATTTTTGGTTTGTTAATTCCAAAATCTTTTACCAAAGTAGCATGCATAATTTCTACTTTCTTTTTTATCAATTCTGGCGTTATAGTTTCAGAAATTTTAGAAACAGGAATATGACCTGTTACCAAACCAACTCTTAAGTTTTCAGAAATTAAAATCATTAAGCTCTCTCCTTCCAATTCATTTTCTAAATATTCTGTATGACCAGGAAACTTAAAACTTTCAGATTGTATATTTTCTTTATTTATTGGCGCAGTTAATAAAACATCTATCGAGTTTTCTTTTAAATGTTTTACTGCTGATTCTAAGGATTTAAAAGCATATTCACCAGAAATTTTGGTTGCATTTCCTATTTCGAATTCCACTTCTTCTTTCCAAACATTTAATAAATTAACTTTATTATGGACTAGTTGTTTTATTGATGTGATGCCATATATTTGAGTTTCAGAATTCAATAGTTTCTTGTGATAAGAAATACTTTTTGTTGATCCAAAAATTACTGGAGTACAAAAATCTAACATTCTTTTATCTTCAAAAGTTTTTAAAATGATTTCAATTCCAATCCCATTTAAATCGCCAATTGATATTACAACAACTATTTTCTCTAATTTATCCATCATTTATGATTCAATATTATTAGTTTTGATTACTGCAAAAATAACTAAATAAAATTTAGAATCTATGTTTACCGGAATTATTGAAAGCTTAGGAGAAGTTAAACAAATAGTCAAAGAAAAAGACAATTTACACCTTACAATTAAGAGTGATTTTACAAATGAATTAAAAGTAGATCAAAGTGTTGCGCACAATGGCGTTTGTTTAACGGTTGTTCGTGTAAATAATGATGAATATACAGTTACTGCAATTAAAGAAACCATAGATAAAACTGCAATCAGCAATTTAATTATTGGTGAAAAAGTAAATTTAGAAAGAGCGATGAAACTTGGAGATAGATTGGACGGACATATTGTACAAGGTCATGTAGATGAAACAGGGGTTTGCTCTAACATTTTAGAACAAAACGGAAGTACAGTATTTACATTTAAATATAGTTCAGAAAGTAATAATTTAACTATAGAAAAAGGTTCAATTACTGTAAACGGAGTTAGTTTAACGGTTGTAAGCTCTAAAGAGTATGAGTTTAGTGTTGCCATCATTCCTTTTACAAAAGAGCACACAACTTTTTTTCAATTAAAAATTGGAGAGAAGGTAAATTTAGAATTTGATGTTCTTGGGAAATATGTTGTTAAACTAAATGCGTTGAAAAACTAGTTCTTTTTTAATTCTTCACCTTTAAAAACGATTGAGATTATAAATATTTATAAAAAAGATAACATTTATTACTCAAATATAGGAATTAAATTTAAATAAAATAGTGGACCCAGAAGGGCTCGAACCTTCGACCCTCTGATTATGAGTCAGATGCTCTAACCAACTGAGCTATGGGTCCTACTAAAGTTTGGCAAAACTACTATCTTTTTTGAATTACACCAAACTAAAAATATATTTTCTTTACACGTTACGAGTCATTAATGATTTACCAAATTGCAACAATCCGTTTTTTGCATTCTCAGAAATATTTATATTCTCTAAAACTGAAAAAGCTTTTTGGCTATAATCAGCTATTTGCTCTTTTATATAAGTAGTAGTTCCGTATTTGTCAAACAACTGTTTTACTAATTTTATTTTCTGATCATTAGCCTCTAATTTCGATTGATAAAGTTTGTTTAACAATTTGGTGTCTTCTGTAGAAGCTAATTTCAACGCTTTTAGATATAAATAGGTTTTTTTATTCTCGATAATATCTCCTCCAACTTGTTTCCCGAAAGTTTCAGAATTTCCATATGTATCTAAATAATCGTCTTGTAATTGAAATGCAATTCCTAAGTTTAAACCAAAAGCATATAAAATTTCGGCATCTTTTTCGCTAGATTCGCTAACAATTGCACCCATTTTAAGTGCCGCTCCAATTAAAACTGAGGTTTTTAAAGAAATCATGTTGATATATTCTTCAATAGAAACATCGTTTCTTGTTTCAAAATCTACATCCAACTGTTGTCCATCACAAACCTCTAGTGCGGTTTTACTAAATAATTTTGCCAATTTTTGAAAAATTAGTGGAGGATAATTCTCAAAATATTGATATGCCAAAATTAACATTGTATCACCAGATAATATTCCAGAATTGATATTCCATTTTTCATGGACAGTTTGTTTACCTCTTCTTAATGGAGCGTCGTCCATAATATCATCATGCACAAGGGTAAAATTATGAAACATTTCAATCGCATAAGCTGCTGGAAGCGCTTTTTTATAATCATCTAAAAATAAACTTGCAGCCATTAGTGTTAAAACTGGGCGAATTTTTTTGCCGCCTAAATTCAGAATATAACGTATAGGCTCGTAGAGGTTTTTTGGTTCTCTAGTTAAGTTTTGAGCTTCTTTGTAGGCTAAAAATTCTTGTTGAAATACTGATAAATCCAAAGTGATAATTTTAATAAGCAAATGTAACAAAGATTTTACATTGTTAGCTCCAATGTTAAATAATTAATAAAACTCTGGAAACTTTTATTGTTTTTAAAGTTTCCTGTTGTATATTTGCACCTAATTATGAAAGAAATAATACTCCATAAAGCAGCAGAAATGTTTTTAACCCTTGGGTTTAAAAGTGTTACTATGGATGATATTGCGAATGAAATGGGTGTGTCTAAGAAAACGATTTACACTCATTTTATGAACAAAACGGATTTAGTAGAAAAAGTAACGCTAGCTCTTTTTGAGTTTATCAGTCAGGGTATTGATATGATTTGTTCTTTAAATAACAATCCGATTCAAGAGATTTATGATATCAAAAAGTTTGTGATGACGCATTTAAAGGATGAAAAGTCATCTCCGCAATATCAGTTGCAAAAATATTACCCGAAGCTCTATACAACGTTAAAGAAAAAACAATTTGAAGTAATGAACAGTTGTGTGGAAGAGAATTTGAATAGAGGAATTAAAGACGGATTGTATAGGGAATCTATAAATGTTGAGTTTGTCTCTAGAATCTATTTTAATGGAATCAATGGAATTAAAGATATCGAATTGTTTCCGTTGCAAAAATTCTCAATGAACACTTTAATGGAATACTTTTTAGAATATCATTTAAGAGGAATTTGTACAGAAAAAGGAATTAATAAATTAAACGAAATTATAACAAACAATCAACCAGAAAAAAATGCAAAATAAATTAATACTATTTTTTAGTTTATGTTTTATAGGGGTAGGTTTCTCGCAAGAAAAAACGAAAGAATTTTCTTTAAAAGAAGCTATCGATTTTGCTGTAAAAAATAACTACAACGCAAAAACGGCACAGAATAATGTGTTTGCTGCAAAAGAAAAAAAAATGGGAAACTACGACTATAGGTTTACCAAAAATTAGTGCAAAAGTAGATTATCAGAATTGGTTAAAACAACAAATTTCTTTATTGCCAGCAGAAATTACGGGAGGACCAGTAGGGACTTTTATTCCGGTAAGTTTTGGCACAAAGCAAAATGTAAACGGAGCAATTACATTAAATCAACTAATTTTTGATGGATCCTATATTGTTGCTTTACAATCTGCAAAAACATATTTAAACATTTCTAAACAAGCAAAAGAGAAAACAGAATTAAGCATTAGAGAAACTGTAATTAATGCGTATGGAAATGTTTTAATTGCAGAAAAAAGCATCGAAATTTTGAAAGTAAATTTAAAAACTTTAGAGAAAACACTTTCAGATACTAAGAAAATTTACGCGAACGGATTCACAGAAGAAGAAAATGTAGAACAATTACAAATTACATTAACGACCTTAAAAAGTCAGCTAAATAAAACTATTAGATTAAGAGATATTGGTTATAAAATGCTGAATATTTCGATGGATAATTTAATTGATGAAAAAATTGTGTTAACAGATGATTTAGATTCTTTAATCTTAGTAAATATAGACTTAGACTTATTGACTAAAACATTTAATGTTGCAAATCATATCGATTATAAAATTGCAGAAAACACTAAAGAAGGAAACAGGTTATTAGTGCTGTTAGAAAAATCGAAAGCATTACCTTCTTTAAGAGCATTTGTAAATTACGGATATGCAGGAAACTCAGACTCATTTGATTTTTTCAGAAGTGATCAAAAATGGTATAACTCATCATTGCTTGGTGTTAGTTTAGAAATTCCAATTTTTAGTAGCTTTAATAGAAGATCTAGAACAAGACAAGCAAAATTTGAATACAATAATGCAGGTCTTAAATTAATAGAAACAAAAGAGCAATTAAGTTTAAAAGCCGCCGCTGCAAAAAGCGATTATCAATTTTGTATTGAGCAATATCAATCTGCAAAAGAAAATTTAGAGTTGGCGCAAAGAATAGAAAGAAAGCAACAAATAAAATTCTTTGAAGGAGTTTCTACAAGCTTCAATTTATCGCAAGCTCAAAATCAATTATATACACAACAACAAAATTATATTCAATCAATGCTAGCTGTTATTGCTAAAAAAGCAGCATTAGAAAACGCATTAAATATACCGTTAAAATAATCAGTCAGGCATGAAAACAATTTATACAATAGTAATAGCAACAGTTCTTTTTATCACTTGTGGAGAAAAAAAAGAATCAACAATTGATGAAATAATTGCGACCAATGATGTTTCAGAAATCAAAGCAAAAAAAGTTGAAATAGAAAGAGTACAGCAAGGTTTTTCGGAGAAATTAAAAAAGCTAAACGAAAAAATAGACGCGTTAGATACCAACAAAAAAGTACCATTAATTACTACTTTTAAAGCTAAAGAAGAAGTATTTACGCACTTTTTAGAATTACAAGGAAATGTAGAAACAAAACAAAATATTTTAGTGTATCCAGAAATGCCTGGAATCTTAGTAGCCGTTTTTGTAAAAGAAGGACAAGCGGTTAAAAAAGGAGAAGTATTAGCAAAAATAAAAGATGGCGGAATGAGTCAACAATTATCGCAATTAGAAACTCAAGCTGAATTAGCAAGAACAACTTTTGAGCGTCAGAAAAGATTGTGGAATCAGAAGATAGGTTCTGAAATGCAATATTTGCAAGCTAAAGCTCAATATGAAGCGCAAACAAAATCTGTAGAGCAGTTAAAAACTCAACTAGAAAAAACAACAATTTTAGCTCCTTTTGATGGCGTAATAGATGCTGTTTTTAAAGAAGAAGGAACGGTAGTTGCACCAGGACAAGGAACAGAAATTTTTAGAATTATAAACTTATCTAATATGTATATTACTGCTGAAGTTCCAGAAAGATACATTGCTAGTATTACTAAAAACAAAAAAGTAAAAGTAGAATTTCCTGTTTTAGGAGAAATTGAAACAAGTTCAGTTAGACAAGTTGGTAGTTTTATCAATCCAAACAACAGATCTTTTAAAGTTGAAGTTCCAGTTTCAAATAAAAGCGGAAACATTAAGCCAAATTTAACGGTAAGACTTCATATTAATGATTACACGAATACGAATGCAATTTTAATTCCTCAAAGCATTATTTCAGAAAATGCACAAGGAGAGCAATTTATTTATGTTGTAAAAAACAAAAAAGAAAATAAAGAAGCTGTTGCACATAAGGTAATTATTAAAACAGGTAAAACTCAAGGAGGTATTATAGAGGTATTAGCCAATTTACCTGCAGGAACAGAAATTATTAAAGAAGGGGCTCGTAGTGTAAACAACGGACAAACCGTAAAAGTTATCAATCAATAAAAAATTAATGATGACAAAACAAAAAAAGCAAGTAGATAAAGAGTTTAAATTATCGTCTTGGGCAATTCATAACAAAACAACCATTTATGTAGTAATGGCGTTGTTATTTTTCTATGGTATTTCTGCGTATCTAAGCATGTCCAGAGAAAATTTTCCAGAAGTAAAAGAAACTAAAATATACATCAGTTCTGTATTCCCAGGAAACACAGCAGAAGATATAGAGAAGTTAATTACAGACCCGTTAGAAGACAAATTAAAAACGGTGAGTAATGTGGTAGAAGTAACTTCTACATCTCAAGAAGATTACTCAATGGTAATTGTAGAGTTTGATGAAAGTATTCCTGTAGATCAAGCAAAACAGAAAGTAAAGGACGAGATAGCAACAGAAACTTCTAGTGAAGATTGGCCAACGTTTAACGGGGCCAAAATAGAACCCAATGTTTTTGAATTGAGTATGTCTGAAGAGATGCCAATCTTAAATATTAATATTTCTGGTGATTACCCAGTGCATAAGTTAAAAGAGTTTGGTGAGTATTTACAAGATCAAATAGAAGATTTATCTGAAATAAAGAAAGTAGATATTCGCGGAGCGCAAGATAAAGAAGTAGAAGTAGCGGTAGATATTTATAAAATGATGGCTGCAAAAGTCAGTTTTAATGATATTACTGGAGCAATTAGCAACGGAAATGTTACCATGTCTGCAGGGAACTTTATTACAAGTGGACAGCGAAGAACCGTCAGAATTATTGGTGAAATAGATGCGCCATCAGATTTAGGAAACTTTGTAATCAAATCAGAATTTAACAATCCAATTTATTTAAAAGATGTAGCAACAGTTACATTTAAAGATAAGGACAAAACGACCTATGCAAGAGAAAAAGGAAATGATGTAGTAATGTTAGATGTTAAAAAGCGTGCCGGTAAAAACATGGTTGCTGCCGCAGAACAGATTCGTGTAATTGTTGGTGATGCCATTGCAAATCATTTTCCAAAAGATGTGAAGATTACAATTACAAATGATCAATCTTCTAAAACAATTGGACAAGTTGATGATTTAGTAAACAATATCATATTCGGAGTTATTTTAGTAGTAACCGTATTAATGTTTTTCTTAGGATTTAAAAATGCAGTTTTTGTTGGATTCGCCATTCCGATGTCTATGTTTATGTCATTAATGATCTTAAACTTATTAGGATACACCATGAACACCATGATTCTTTTCGGGTTAATTATGGGGCTCGGAATGCTGGTAGATAACGGAATTGTGGTTGTAGAAAACGTATATCGTTTGATGGATCAAGAAGGAATGAGCAGGGTAGAAGCTGCTAAAAAAGGAATTGGAGAAATTGCATTTCCTATTATCATTTCTACAGCAACAACTGTTGCAGCATTTATTCCGTTAGGTTTATGGCCCGGAGTAATGGGAGATTTTATGATTTTGTTACCAATAACATTGTCAACAGTATTAGGTTCATCATTATTCGTGGCAATTTTCTTTAACTCAGTATTGGTTTCTCAATTTATGAGTGTAGAAGACAAGAACATGCCTATTAAGAGAATTGTGATTATAACAAGTGTAATGATTGCTATAGGAATACTCGTTTTATTAACTGGGGGCGCTTATAAAGCCTTAGGAACATTAATGATATTTATTGCAATTATGTTATGGGTGTACAGATTATTCTTAAGAGGCTGGGCAAATAGCTTTCAAAACAACGCATTGCCAAGATTAGAAAACTGGTACGAAAGACAACTAAAAAGTGCATTATCTGGTTGGAGACCTTACATATTAGTAGTTGGTACTTTTATATTATTATTTGCTGCTTTTGCAACATTTGGTTGGTCTTTAGGAACACAAAGAACTAAAGTTGAGTTTTTCCCAGACAATAAACCAAACCAAATTATTGTGTATATAGAATATCCAGAAGGCACAGACATTGAAAAAACAAACACAATTACTAAGTTGATTGAAGAAAAAGTATCTGGTGTTTTATATAGCGATACTTACATGGATGGAGATTATAACTTTATGATAGAAAGTGTTGTTTCTCAAGTTGGTGAAGGAGCAGGAAACCCGCAATCAGATATGGGTTCTGCAGCTGAAATGCCACATAAAGGAAAAATCACAGCTTCTATGAGAGAGTACAAATTTAGAAGAGGTTTAGATAGTGAATTGTTACGTCAAAAAGTACAAACTGCTTTGGTTGGTATTTACCCTGGAGTATTAATTTCTGTAGAAAAGGATACAAAGGGCCAACCAGTTGGATCGCCAATTAATATAGAAATTGAAGGAGATGATTATGCAGAGTTAATTCATACAGCGCAAAGAATGCGAGATTTTATCAATACAAAAAGTATTTCTGGAATTGATGAATTAAAGATTGATGTAAACAGAGATAAACCAGGAATGCAAGTATTAGTTGATAGGAAAAAAGCTGGAGAATTGGGCGTTAGTACTGGTCAAGTAGGACAACAATTAAGAGCATCAATTTTTGGAAATAAAGCGGGTGTTTATAAAGAAAATGGTGAAGATTACGATATTTATGTTCGTTTTAATAAAGAAGATAGATACAATAAAAGTGCAGTTTTTAATCAGAATATAATCTTTAGAGATATGGCTTCTGGTACAATAAAAGAAATTCCGGTTTCTGCTGTTGCTACACAAAGTAATAATTCAGGGTTTAGTGCTATTAAACATAAATCTGTAAAAAGAGTTGTAACGGTGTATTCTGCATTAGCACCAGGAGAAACGGATGCAAGTGCCGTGGTTCGTAAAATTCAAGAAGAAATGAAGAGTTTTGAAAACTTACCAAGTGGAATTAAAATTGATTATACAGGTCAAATTGAAGAGCAAAACAAACAAATGAATTTTTTGGTTGGAGCATTTTTTACCGGTTTAGGATTAATTTTCTTTATCTTAATTTTTCAATTTAACTCGGTTTCTAAGCCAGGTATTATTATGTTGGCAATCTTTTTAAGCTTTATTGGGGTATTTGGTGGATTGGTAATTTCTGGAGCATCATTTGTTATTATGATGACGATGATGGGAATTATTTCTTTGGCAGGAATTGTGGTAAACAATGGAGTTGTACTGTTAGATTATATGCAATTATTAATAGATAGAAAGAAAGAAGAATTAGGTTTAGACGAAAACGATTATTTAGATAAACAAACTCTTTTTGAAAGTATTGTAAAAGCTGGTAGAGCACGTTTGCGTCCAGTTTTATTAACAGCAATAACAACAATTTTAGGGTTAATTCCGCTTGCAATTGGTTTAAATATAAACTTCTTTACGTTGGCGAGTGAGTTAAACCCGCATATATATATAGGAGGAGATAATGTTGTGTTTTGGGGGCCATTAGCTTGGACCGTTATTTATGGTTTATTCATAGCAACTTTCTTAACATTAATAGTAGTGCCAATTCTATTTTACTTAATTACAAAATTTAAAATTTGGTTGCGTTTAAAAATGGCATAATAGTTCTTTTTAATGGTTGAAAAAGGCTGAGGTAATAAACCCCAGCCTTTTTTTATTTCTAGCAAGTATAAATTATTTATTTTTGAGTAGCAAAGGCTAAAATTCTTATGATAGAGCAAAAATATTTTTCAATAGAAGAAATTAAAAGAAAACTAGAAGGATATTGTGTGTATCAAGATAGGTGTCACAAAGAAATTGAGACAAAATTGAAAGGGTTTATATTAATAGAAGAAGCTAAAAATCAAATTTTATTACATTTAATGAAGCATGATTTTTTAAATGAAGAACGTTTTTCTAAAAGCTTTGCAAGAGGAAAATTCAGGATTAAAAATTGGGGAAAACAAAGAATTACTCGAGAATTAAAACTCAGAAATATTTCTGAATATAATATAAAAACGGCACTAAAAGAAATAGACGAAGAGGATTATTTAGCAACAATAGCGAGCATTGCAGAAAAACGAAATTTATTTATAAATGAGTCTGATTTTTATAAAAGAAAAAAGAAACTGACAGATTTTTTAATAACAAAAGGATACGAATTTGATCTTATTTTTTCAACTGTAAAAAACATAGTAGAAAAAAAATAGCCTCTTTTTAAGAGGCTATTTTTAATCGAAAAGAATTCCTCGACGCTATTCGTCGGGGTTTCCGATAAAATTGTCATTCTCGTGATTTATGCTGAACTTGATTCAGTAAAACAGGAATCTAAAATAAAAGAGTTTTAGTTTTTGACTTTTTTATCAAAATGAAACCAGCAAAATACCTCGATAGCTCTGCATCGAGGAGAGTTGGTTTCAAAAAAATCTTTATTTTATCTTAAAATCAATTTTTTGGTGCTTTGTGAGTCATCAACTTTAATTTTAGCAACGTAAATTCCTTTACTGTATTTAGACATATCTAATTCAAATCGCTTTATTGCAGGAGAACTATTTTTTTGTTGTAAAATCAATTTCCCGGTTAAATCAAAAACAGAAATAGAAAAATCTGTTCCTTGCAACCAATTAATATTAAACACACTATTTGATGGATTTGGTGAAATTAATAAACCTTTAATTTCACTAAATTCTTCTACAGGCAATACACCAGTAATTACTAAATCATCTACTAGAGCACCTTCTTCATTTGAGGCATCATCCGCCACAAATTTAAATCTAAAAATTACATTTGGCTCAGTTGTAAAAGCAGCCAAGTCAAAGCTATAATCGCGCAAAGTTGCGTTTGTCCCTCCTAAAGGATTCACATTTTCTCCCTCTCCAGTCCATTGTTTTCCTGGTAGTTTTGATCGGTTGGTTGCATCTGTTGTAGCTGAACTATTATACCAGTTTGCATCTGTTTTAGAACCAAGTATAGACCAGTTTTTTCCTTGATCTGTGGTATATTCTATATTCATATAATCCCATTCATTTTCAATATCAAAAGCCATTTTAAAGCTCAAAACAGGGGTTGTTACTAAGGTTAAATCATAACATTTTGTATATAAATAACCAGTTATTTTATCTGGATGATTTCCATTTAAAGTTGTCACATAAGCAGAGGTACCAGAACCAACAGTGTTTAAGAGTGTTTTTATTGGCGCTCCTCTTTGCCACAAAGCAAGTAAGCCTGCACCAGCACCACTAGTTTCTACGACTAAATTATCGTTTGTAGATTCAAAAGTATTAACTGTTGTTGGTGTTATATTTGAAGCGTTTATAGAGAAAGTCGCGCTGTTAGAATTATTTGCACTATACGTATCATTATTGATCGTGGTTTCTACATTAAGAGTATGATCTCCTTCTGTTGCTGTAAAAGCAGGAATATCATCAATTTGTATAGTTGTATTTGACGCTAAATTCCCAGACCAATTATAGGTAGAATTTGCTCCGCCATCAATATTATAATTTACAGTAACCGCAGTGATTGCATTTGTTCCTTTATTTTGTATTGTAATTGTAGGAGCAACAGAACCACAACCTCTAGAGTTGCTTACTGGAGAATCTATTGAAACTAATTTTACTTCATCAGCAGGAAAAGAATTTGTAATGTCTGAAACCCAAACACCTCTACCGTAAGTAGCAATAATTAGCTTTGCTTCTTTTTCATTTATCTCAAGATCTCTAACAGCAGTATTTGGTAATTTATTATCAAAAGTTACCCAATCAGTTAAGCTGTCATCTATATAATATACGCCTAAAGTAGTTCCTAAATACACTCTATTATCTTTATTGCCTGCGTGATGTCTTAAAACTAACTTATTATCATTAGTTGGTAAATTACCGTTGATGTTTGTAAATATAGGAGTTGCATCATTTAGATTTGTAGTTTTAGAAACAGCTCCATTAGAAACTATCCATGCTACATTGCCATCATTATGACTAATTTCTATTGAATTTATAGTTGAAGTACTAAGTATTTTTGTAAACGTTACTCCAGCATCTGCACTTTTAAATAAATCTCCTCCTCTAGAAACATAAATGGTTTTTTCATTATTAGGATCAATTTCAATGTTGTATAAATCTCCACCAAAATCATGAGTTGAAACCTTTGTCCAAGCTCCTGAAACCAATTTGTAAAGACTTCCATAACCGGCATAAAGATTCCCTTTTCTGTCTGCTACTAAAGGTGTTACCCATCTACCACCGCTATCGTCTGTACCAGTTTCGGCTGTAGGAGCACTAACAGAACTAGTTCTAGTTAAACCACCATCTTTAGATTCGTATAATTGTCCTCCATATTGTATAAACCCAAAATAATTATCTGGATTAAGAGGGTTTATGGCACAATCCATTCCGTCGGCTCCATGATAAACACTCCAGTTATTATTTTTAAACGCATAACCACCATTGTCTTGTAAACCACCAACAATATTTCCTGAGTTTTGATCAGCTACAGAAATTTTGTAGAATTGACTAATTGCTAGGTTTTTTGTTAAATCTGTAAAATTGGTTCCATGGTTTGTAGAAACATAAACGCCTCCATCTGTACCAGCAAAGAATTTGCCACCAATAAAATCTAAAAAGTGAATATCTGCATGCGTATAAGCTGCTGAAGTTGGAGCACTCCAACTATTTATAGCGGTAAAATTATCCCCTCCATTTGTAGATTTCCAAATATTTAAGACTCCAACATACACTGTGTTTTCATCAGTATCTGAAACGGCTATCGCTAAATCATACCAAGCTTGAGATCCTCCAAATATATCAAGCTTTTCACCTGTTTTATCATAACTAAAACCACTAGTGGTAGATTTGTATACGCCATTAAAACCATTGTTCGTTGAGCTACCACTCCAGCTAACAAAATAAACAACATTTGGGTTTGCTGGTGTTACTGCTAAAGCTATTCTTCTAGAATTAGATAACCCTGTTATTTGTACCACAGAAAACGAATTTCCCCCATCAAAAGATTGATAAACTCTAGTAGTATTACCATTACTAGAGGTTTCATCCGAAGATGCTGCATAAAATACATCTGAAGAACCTGGTTTTCTTTTTAAATCTCGGATGTTTGCAGATAATGTTCTTGTCCAAGTTGTACCACCATTTGTGCTTTTTTGTACACCAGAGCTTGTTGCAACAATGACTATTTCTGGATTTGTAGTATCTATAAAAATATCGTTCATAGAATTTGGATTTCCATCCATCGTCCCAGTACTATTCCAAGTTGTACCACCATCAGTAGATTTCATAACACCAATGGTATCTGAATCACCTGCATCATCATCTCCGGTTGCAATGTAAATAATATTAGAATTTGTAGGATGTACTGCAATTCCAGAAACACCAATTTGTGGTAGGAAATCAATTAAAGGGAGCCAATTAACTCCTGCATCGGTAGATTTCCAAATTCCACCAGCTGGAGCACCAACATAATATGTATTTGGATTACTAGGATCTACAGCAACCACATTTACTCTTCCTTGCCCAGAAGACCAAGAAGCGGTATTTGTATGTGAAAATGGCCCTAAAGAAGTCCAGTTACTTGTATCATTTGCATTGTTTTGAGCAGATGCATTCATGTTATTTTTTTGCTGCCATGCATCTAGCTTTTGTGCGTTCGTTTTTAATGTTCCGTCTAGATTTGTATAAAAACCATTTTGATATTGCCATCTTTTAAAAGGGTTGTATCCGCTTCCTTTTTTATTTCTATCAATCGTAGAAAAGTATTTTTCTGCGGCAGCTGAAATATCATTTAAGGTAATTTTTCCTTTCTTTTTTAAGCTACTATCAGACATCCATGGTGCACTGTTTTGGTAGTTTTGAGAAAAAGCGAATAGAGGAATAAAAAATAAAAAGTAAAGAGTAATTTTTTTCATAATTAACGGTAATATAAATTGTGTCTAATTGATGTTGCCTATATTTTGCTCAACTTCTAGCTGAGAATAGATTGTATTAATTTTAGAGTTTGTTGCAGAAAAAGCTGCTATTATTTTATCGACTTGCGTATTGACTTCATTTGCTGTTATTGCAGTAATAAAGGTCATGTCTTTTAAACGCAAAGCTTCATTTTCTAAAACATTTATTCGTGTTCTAAAAGATAGATTGATTAACTCTTTTGGTCTGATGCTATCTTTTAAAAATTTAACTCGATCTGATAATTGAATTGCATTATTTAAAGCTTCATTTGCAGAAATAGTAGAGAACTGTTTTAAATTGTTAGATACTTGCTGGTATTCTTTCCAATTCACAACTTTCTTATTTGATATATTTTCTAATAATAAAGCTGCTTTATGCTTCTGAACAATGTTCTTGTCAGATTTTTGAATTTCAGGTTCTTGTATAGTAGTATTGTTTTTA
>Ga0105053_10002663_pt1 | contig 27502 bp, 19 predicted proteins | sample BON01_FD_78093 | JGI IMG/M metagenome (GOLD analysis project Ga0105053, IMG submission 78093) | Freshwater microbial communities from Lake Bonney liftoff mats and glacier meltwater in Antarctica - BON-01 | ecosystem: Environmental > Aquatic > Freshwater > Ice > Glacier meltwater | place: Lake...
AAAGTGAACTACTTTTTGAATTCTTTTATAAAAGTGAACTACTTTTGAATTTTTTTATAAAAGTGAACTACTTTTTGAATTTTTTTATAAAAGTGAACTGTGAAAGGAACTTTTCCCAAAAAAGATTACGTCTCGTTCTGTATGATCCTCGTAGTGTAAAACATAGTAACTACTGTATTGATTGAATTTGTGGAGGTTGGCAGAGTGATTGTTGGGCTTCGTAAACTGATTGGTGTGAGATAGAAAACAGGTATTGAGATACCGCGCAATAACAGAATATCGAATCTACCACTGCGGTAAAGATGAAGAACTCCAAATCTAAAATGACTAAGATCGCAGATGTTTCTAGTGCTAGCAACGACAGCATAGGGGGCTCGACTCCATTTGACAACCTTCTTCGAATGATTAATAAGCAGCCCAAAACCACCATTGGTGAAAAGAAAACACATCTGCAATACGAACAAGTCAAGTCGCTGGCAGCTAGAAATACGGATACATTGTCTAATATGAAGGCCATTTATAATGTAGTAGATATTACAGGTCACACAAACGGGTCATCGAAGTCGAATTTTGCCAGTGCTTTGTCACGACTCTTGGTAGTGAATGAAATTCAGTTAGAAGAGAGTGAAAAGCCTGTTATTCCACTCAAAAAAAATACCCCCAAAGTAAAATCAGAGAAAGCAAATAATGCTGATATTAGTGTTTCAGATTCCCTTTTGGAAAAGGGAACGAAAAAAAGCCCAGCTCCAAAACATGTTGAAATTCAAGCTGTTGAGGATCGAGATGAATTTATTGCCTTAGATGCAGATGACGATATTGAGTTTTTAGACACTATGATTGAAACAGATGACGTACATGCTGCCTTGCAATCAGATCTATTCAATGAGATATTCCAGAATGATGAGCTCTATGATCAGGATGAATTGGGATTCGCTCCGTCTCCTGCTTCTAGTGATCCCTCAACATTTGGTTTCGGGGATTCGTTTTTTAAATCAGGATATTATGCTGGATCATCGGAAACTAGTCCTACAGATCGATTTAGTGACATATTTAAACATGCATCAGGTGGTCAATACCACCAGTATTCACCATTTGGAGCTGGTCCAGAATCTTTTTTTGAATCCAATGAAGTGGAAAGCGGTTTTGAAGGATCACTTTTCAAATCGAAAGAGGAAGACGGTTTTAATGGTGCGCTTCCGCCAAACAGAAATGTATTTCAACATGCTGAACCTATCGCATTAGGAGGAGCTCCATTATTAGCTAAGGTATTATCAGAAGACGTTATTCCAAAAAATGAAACCAAAAAGGAATTCCGAGAACCTGAGCCTATCACACCAGGAGGAGCTCCATTATCAGCGAAAGCATCACCAAACGACGTTATAACAAAAAAGGAAACCATAAGTGCATTTCGAGAAGCTGAACCTATCACAGTAGGAGGAGCTCCTTTATCAGTGAAGACATCGCCTGAAGATGTTATTCCGAAGAATGAAGGTATTAAAAAACCTGGGTCGACTAAAGTAAGTCTTGACGATCTGCTCGCGGCGAAGTCCAAGGTGACTTCTTCTGCAGTCGCTTCTCCCAGTTCATCGTCTTTCAGTCCAAATGAATTTCCTTCCCTAGATGCATTCCCCGTACTAGGCGCCACCGATGGATTCCCAGCGTTGGAAAAGTCCAAAACTACTAAGGATACTCGTGCTGCAGATGAAGCATATGAAGCACACAAACGTCTATTGGAACACCAGAAGAAAGCGAAACGGGAAGCAGTGTTGCTTCAGAGGGAAAAAGAGGCCAAGATACTGGAATTGCAAGTGGCGCAAGAGAGATCTACCCGAGCTGCACCACGTAAGGCTTCACTGCCAGGTCCTGTTTTGTTGGAAAAATCCGCTCGAAAAGGTCCTCCTCGAAAGGCTTCGCTACCAGAACCTGTGGCCGTCTCGCCACCAGAACCTGTGGCTGTCTCCAAGAAAACTGTGAATCAAAGTGAGGCTGATGCAGAAGTCCGCTCGTCGAAGCAGTCGGCTGTATCAACACCAGTGGTATCATCTAAACCGTCCAAAGTCGAGGAATTACTATTCCAAGCAGAGGAATGCATAAGCAATCGTATGTTCAAGGAAGCATTACGAGTCGTAGACCAGGTACGGAAGATCGAAGACACTCCAAAATTGTTTCGCATCCGTTGCTTTTGCCTTGTTCAACTGGGTAGAATAAAAGAAGCTAAACTGTTGGCTCAATCGCAGCCTGATTCACAGGCTTATGTATTGTTGGAGATAGGCAAGTATTTAGTTAGCGATAGAGGGCGCATCGAGGATGCTCGAGAAGTGTTCGGACAAGCAAAATCAATTGACCCAACGTGCATAGAAAGTGTGAAGGAGTATAAGACTGTGGATTGGGTGCGAGTTAGGCTGGGCCTCATTCAAGAGAAAATTACACAAGACAATCTAGACGAAGCTCGTAAGATCATTAAGGCGGTCAAGAAAAAATGCGACAATTGTGTTGAACTTGTGGCACTCGAAGAGAGTTTTGATGAAGTGAATGCCCAAGTACGATTTGACAAATTTAAAAAAGATCTGAGGCTGATGACAACGAATGCTAACATGTCTTTCTCGGCAATGAAGCTGCTAGGTGAGAAGTCGGCTAAATTAAAGGAGAAGATGACCGGGTCTATTGATCCAACTGAAGTACTTTTAATGGGTTTAGCTTCATTGCGTATGGGAGAACTGGATACTGGAATAAATCAAATTAAGGAAGCCTCCAAAATGGATCCCGATAACAGTGAGATAAGTCAATTATGTCTGAAAGTTATCAAATCCAGGAAAGCTCTGGAGACACTTTCAGTTACGATTCGAATGCAAACGACTCCAGAGAAAGTTAAGTCGGTAGTGGACTCTGCTTCTCAAGATCCTGATTTCCCTCACTTTAAGTATCTCCTTTTGGTGGAGCATGCTAGACAATTAATCGAGATAGGCCAACCAAAAGACGTAGACAATATTTTGACCTCTGCAATAAAGATAAATTGCACGCTTGGTGATGCCTATATTTGTCAAATGGAGTTTTACTTGGAACTTGGCGACGAAGTCTCTTTAAAACGCGCCATCCATTGCAGTGCGGTTGCAGAAAGTAGGATTCAAAACAAATCCGCTATTCGTGAACTCGTCTCGCTGCGTCGCACATGTATGGAGCTTCTCTCAGGTATAATGCAAGCCAGAAAAGATCGCGAGGAAGAAGATCGCCGAAAGAATTTAGCTCGAGAAAATCGATGGAAGCCGCAATCATCGTTTCCATTCGACCCTCAAGGTTTCTATTATGATTCCGAAAGCGGAGACGACGACGGTTACTACGACTTTGAAGATGAAGACGAAGATTACGAGCATGCCGGTTTCTTCCAGTCAGCTCGTCCTGAAGTTAATTACTATGAAGTGCTTGAAATCTCGCAAACTGCTGATGATTCAGGGATAAAGGACGCATACAGATCATTGGCGCGTCAATTCCATCCGGACAAGAATGTAGCAAAGACGGAAAGGGAACGCCACAGCGCCAGCAGCCAAATGAAATTGGTCAATGAGGCATATGAGGTACTGAGGGATCCTGAGAGGAGGGATCACCATGATCGTGCGTTGAGAGGAGAATGCGGAGAAGAGGACTTTGGTCCATCCGAAATGGACGCAATGTTTTCTCATTTCTTCAATATGTTTGCTCGACAACATGGATTTAGACCGCATTATTAAAGCAGACAAGGAAGATTTAACTTCAATGAGCACAATGGATCACCTTATTTATTTGAAATCTACTTCGAATTCCCGTACTAGGACAACTGAACAAGCAATAATTTTGAACAAACAGAAGATAATTAATTTTTCGATGCGAGAAATCTTGATATACTTGTCCAAATTCGATTGAATTTGTGTTCAAAATGAACCAATTTAAATGGTCCACTTCACACAAACTCTGGCAATTTAAAATGTTACCGCAAGTGAATACATATACGATTGATTTGTTGCACTATTTGCTGTAGCATGGCCTTGCGGTCTCTGCACTATTTCATATATTTTTCGACGAAATGCGTTTGCATATTGAAAGCGCTAGCGAGGGTCTTACGATAGTACCACGTCTTTTCCTCGAAGTGACCATTTCACAAAAATCATGAAATTTAAATATTCACTTGAGTGAAAATCGTATTTTCAGGATTTCAAATCCTGACACAGATTGTTCGTGCTCTTGAAAGGACTTAAAACATTCACTGTGGTATAGAGTGACTAATTTCAATCAAGTGAATACTTCAAATTCATAGTTTATTTTTGCTGTTGTATTTAGTAGTTCCATGTTGTTATTAGTACCATGGTAGAAGTATCTGGTACCGGTACTAAAAAAGTGGAAAACGGTTTTTTCAGAGCATGAGTGACAACGACTACTGGTTGGATGCGTGGAATGACCCAGTGTCTAACCTGCATGCCCTCTCTGATACTCTGTGCCTAGCAGATGATTATATATATGTAGGCGACCTCTCAGGAGTTCTCAACGCGATTGGGCCAGATGGTAAAGTCACCAACAAGATCAAACTTGTATGTGCACCCAGCGCAGTTTGCCAGTATTGGGGTGAAGTAGGATCTCCATTGGTAGCGGTTGCGTGCCATTCCACTGTTTATATATTTCGAAATATGGAGCCGTTTTCCAAGTTTACTGTACCGCCACAGGAGATGTTGCCGGTGGAGAAAGATACATGGAAACAAGCCGAGACGAAAAACATCGGTGCGCAGGATATGTGTGCTGTTTTCAAAAGCTTCCAAACGCAGAAAGGCCTCTCGCAGCGCTCGCTAGATCTACTTGCTTTGGAGCATGATCCAGATAGACTACAAACATATGTCGAAAGGGAATGCTCGAGTGGTGATAGCGCTCGCCCCATTCCAACCAGCATCACTTGTATGAAAGTGTTGAGAAAGTCAAATAGTGGCGGAACCCTACTTCCAAGTGTTGGCCTCTTGGTCCTCGGGACGGAGTCAAATAAATTGATTATTCTAGACAGTATTTCTCGAAAAATCAATCATACCATCACGCTTCCTAGTATTCCTGTGTTTATTTCGATAGAAGGTACATTGGACTCAGAGTATCGCATTGTTGTAGCATGTCGCAACAATCGTTTATACAGTATAAAGGACGGAAACCTCGTTCGCAGGCCGATAGAACTGGAAGCACCAATCTGTGGAGGTGTCGTTCGATCCGGCAAAGACATCATTGTCGCCACGACTGAGAAACGAATCTATTCATATCATGTCAAAGGAAAACGCAATTGGACGTTGCTCATGCCGTCGGAAATCACCAACATTGCGCCATTTTCAAGTGAAAAAAGCGAAAATACTGGTTTTCTGGTATCTCTTCGAAACCATGAGATTCGTTTGTATATTGGTAAGAGCCTGATGTCTACTACACAAATAGGTAACCAAATTGTGGCTGCAATGCAATTTGGTTCCTTCAACAGGGAAGCCAACTCGCTGGTGCTGCTTGACACCAGCGGATCATTATCGATCAAAATGCTACGACGAAAGGCAAATTTGAATCCGAGCATAGGCGTTCATGCAGGCCCACCTCCGGAACAAGACGTTCCTATCAATATCCCCAAAAAGACGAAACTATATATCGACCAAACCCAACGAGAAAGAGATCATGCAGTTGAGATGCATTCGAAATTCCAATATGATCTATGCAAAACAAGGGTGGTAGCGGCGGCGGCATATTTAAAGCTGTTCGCTGATAGCGGTTCTGCAAATGCCCAAATGTGCACAAGTGCCAACCACTATATTAAAAGTGAGGACATCATAGAAAGGCTGCATATGTCTGCTGAAGTGGTTGGACTCGGTCCTCTGTTCAAAATGGTGGTTCGTATTGAAAACACAGGCCCCATTCCCATATTTGGAGCAACTGCAATACTAGCGTGCAGAGGCGACGAGTATCTGTCATTGGATTCTTTGCTTGTTTTACCCGCGCTTTTGCCCCAAATACCTTCTGTGCATAGCGTGAGGATACGGGCTTTGAAGCAGGTTGTTCGCCCAACACCTGTGGAAGTTTTGATAATTAGGAAAGGCGAAACTCTCATTGCAGCCAGCATTGAAATGCCGTCGGTGGAATCAATGGAATAATAATAAAGTATATAATAACACTCGCAAAACTATTTCTTTAATCGTTATCAAGCATCATTTAGTTTTTGTTGGATCTGCCGGACTTCGGAGTGTAGGTAACTTTCTTAGCAGCCCGTCTTTCTGCCTTAGCCATAAGTGCAAGCTTTGCAAGAGCAGTTTGGGTTACAGCAGGTTTGTAATACATTTCATCAACAAGTTTGATGATAGTTTTACCACATGCTTTAGTTCCGCGTCCGTGGGTTCGCAATTCGATAGACTGATTGTACTTTCTAGGTACGGATCCAGCAGACTTGGTCTTCAACGTAAGGACAGCTTTTCTTCCATCGTGGGTTAGGCCTACGGTTTTGGAATTTGCAAGACCTGACATTGCACGAGATGGGATGTGAGTCAAGCAGCCAGCTTCACGGGACAAAGAAGGTCCATTGCGTTTGTTGCTGAAGCGAAGTCCGCTGTTCTGCTTTCTTACAATACTCCACGTAAGGTCATCGGATAATTGAACCATCTCTTTGAGTACTAGTTGACTTGACGATAATAAAACAATAATCTACTCAACCTCTCCTCCACCAATACTTCTCGACTACCACACATTAACGAATTCACTAGAACTATCTATCAAAACGGTACGCCCCCCACTTTTTATGGTCTCCCGAAAAACCAAAATTTGTAGCCGTTGGAACCATGAGGAAAGGCAAAGAGTTCTTGAATTGGTTTGATTCATTGGACTATGAAGAACCTCGGATAGAAATTCAAAAGAAGAAAGAAAACTCTGAACACTCTAGACTATATGCACTGCCGAAACATCGCATGCCATCCGAAGTGCCGATGCCAAAGAAAAAGATTATTACACAAGTTGCGACTAAAACACTACCAAGAGTAGCCACTCTTTCCCAATCTATTCCTAAGAATAATGAAAATACTGTAAAAGAACATCCCTTGCCGCCATTAATAAAATCGGTAATCAAATTGCGGAACTCGGTTGATTTCTGGCGGTACGTGGATATGCCTTCACTGTTAAAGGCAATTGGCTTGGTTCCAGTCATTGTATTTGATTTCGGGGATCGCATTGTAAAGTGGGCTTGTTTCAACGAACAGAATGGTTCATATGAAAATATAGATGACATGTCAAGTGATTATACCTCGATTGTCCAGAGTCTCTGTTATTTCGAATCTTCTCCTCTAGCTGTTCTGAAAACCACCAACGAAGAGCCGTTACATTTGTTTTCGAAACAACAAATCATTGTTGAGTTAGAACGATTAAGTAAACTATTTAAAAAACGGTGCCGTGGACCTCAAAACCAGGAGAATAACAACCTGGTTATAGTCCAAGCATATTTCCCTTCCAACGAAGGAAGGATATTAACTATATCAAATGAAGGGAAAAAGAACAAGTTAACTAGTTCTATACAAAAGTGCTGTTGCATTTCAGACGCTGCCATTTCAATAGCAATAGAATCCAGCACCAAATCTAAGTGGTTGCTTGATGTTTTGGAGTTTAATCAATCGAGAAAATTTATAAAACCGCGTTGTCGAAATATGACTGATGCAGTAGTCCCAAAATGGTGCATTGGGGATTTCTGTAAAGCAGATAGTTTGAATCCTCAAGAAATTACTCGCTCTCAAGACGGAGAAAAGAAACAAGTTGTATATAAAATGGTTCTCCAACATCGAACCAGTATTACAGACTCCAAGGAACTATCAGAATTTCTACCAGCAAATCTTCGAGCTCGTATGTATGAAACTGTCAAGGTGTGCACTTTATGTTTTGACGAGTTGTGGAGAATCGAAAACCAGCGACTGGAACAGGAGCGACTGGTGAAACACCGTTTGAAAGAAATTAGAATCCATAAAAAACTGAAACGGACATATTCAAAAGCCGCGGAACTCGCTGCGGAAAAAGCGAAAGATCGCCAGGATCAAGAACGAAGAAAAAACCGGGATTTTGAAAAGCACCGTCAAACCCTTCAACTATCGTGTGAGGCATTGATTGTTTTGAAACACGCAATTCAAGAGAAAAATGTCATCGCGAGGCAAAAGGCCAAAGACCTGGAATTGGATGTACCATGCACTGAGTTAGATCCAGAAAAATCAAAACCAGTAGCTCCACCAGTGGAAACTGTCAGTTTTACACAAGTTACATGCTCTTTGTTCTTTGGAGATGATATTAGCAAGCTTTCATTATGCCAGGGAATCATGGATACTTTGCGTTCAGGTAAAAACGCTCAGGTTTCTGCACCGCTCAACCTTAACAGTGATTCAGAAGAAGAATGCAGATTAGTGTTAAGATCTTTGTACTTGGAATTCCGGGGCATGTGTGTTGATCAAGGATTCTTTCCACATGTTCCTATCGATCAAGGTTGCGCATCTATGCTCCTTGAAACTTTGCATGATAAAACATAAATATTTGAAATACTGACTTTAATGGAAGACGGATTTTAGTGTCTCCATACCTCTGAATTATGTGTTTATTCACTTTACTTGAACAAAAGCTTGGATTGCAATTTGAATCTCAAATGCGGGTAGTCCCGTGTCTCCATGGCTGAACATGAGCTACTTTCGTGGATGGTCCAATGGTTGGATGATGATGATATGCCGGCAAATAATTTTCCATTGATAAACAATTCGAATGAGTCCAAGAAGCGAAAAAGGAAGCATCAGAATTTAAAGTTAGAAAATGAGTTTTTCGGAAGGGTGCTCAGCAATGACACGAATCCCTCAGAAAGCATTAGATACGATGCGCACTTGAAGGAATTAGATTCGATTTTAAGTTCAAAAAACGAAGATGAGATCAGGAAAGTCATTTCGAAAGTATGGAGCTGCGAAGAATCGTTTGGTGTATCAAACACGAGACACATAGCTTTCTCCATCGCGGACATGAGTAAAAATTTGCTGAGTTTCCGTACGACTCAATATCTAATATACTTGCTTTCAAATCACCTGCCTGAGCTAGCGCTTAGCGAACACCAGGAAAAAATTATCAATGGTGAAAAATTACAACTGTCCCAAGCTGGAAGTATATGCGAAATTTTGATTCAACGTATGGTCAACTACTCAGAGCTAGTAAGCAACCTTGCGAAAGAAGTTAGCGGACTTATGGATGGATTGGTTTCTATTTTGAGACCTTCACAATTTGGGAAGTTCTTACTCTGGGTTAAGACTGACCCAGCATGCGGCGATATTCTGGACGCACTTTGGCAGACAACTGTTTTGAAATTATCTTAGAACCGCGCTCACCAAAGTTCCGTTAGAACCAAGAACGAAGCGGTCATGGTCGTTAAAGAAAATCGTTTGAATTGGGCTAATCTCGTCCACAGTATATTTCTTGGTAGAGCTTGTCGCAGCTCGGGATTTTCAGTCTCTTAAATTAGTGGTTATTGAGAACATGATGGTGATTGTGGGTCTGGATGCGGCTAACATTTATTTTTCAAACGCAGGGAATTTCAACTCATGTATTCTGCTTTCTTACACTCTTCATGAAAACAACCTGAAAGGTGTTTGGCAACTGCATTCCGATTCTTCGAGTCTGAAAATTTCTGCAATTCTTGTTTTTGAATCAAGTTCTAGTAATCTGGCTAAAATAGTTGTCACATCTTCCTTGGGAAGTTTATTCCCTAGTGAAGATCCCGACCACTCACGAAAAAAAAGCTTCAAGTCGTTTTTCAAGTTACTTGATCATCCACAGGCCGAAATGAAATCTATTCTCGAAAATAACTGGGATACTAATTGTATGATATTTGATGAAGACCTAGGAAAAGAGTATCATGGATGGCAAGGCTGCTTGACATATGTTAAGAGAATGAGATCGGTTTTCAAGAATATTCAAGTTCATTTGACTTCACCCCCGCAGAAGCAAACGGATTCTTGGACAGTGTCGTTCAAGATGACCGCCGTGTATCATGGGATTTTCTCGATGGACCATCCGTCTTCCTGCACCTTAACTCCAACTGTAAATATTCAATTTCGTGCTTCTAGTGCATTAGTCACATTTATCAAGATACAGTGGAACGCACAAAACCTGATTCCACAATTAGATGAACATTTTAAACTTATTATAGATTGATCACGGATCAAAAATATAAAACTGTTTCATATATTACTTTCGTATATACCACTTGTAGAGGTGATATGTCAACGACCATTTTCAATAACATATTCAAGAAGCCTTTTGCGTAAGACATCTTTCAACCCTGTTGCGTTTAACTCACGTTTTTTCAATTGGGTTTTTAACTGGGCCACTTTCAAGGAGCCAGTCCAGGTACTGAGTTCCTCCTCGTTGCCAGGTTTATCTTCCTCTGTAGACATTGCATTAACAACGGCAGCACTTGAACGTCCGTTGGACTGATCTGGCTCATCGTTCTCTCCGGCAGTTGGTACCTCATCATCATTCATAGCGACTGGAGTTGAATCAGTCACAGGAGGTGCTTCATCGTCCATCACCATCGTGTTCGCATCAGTTACAGTAGTAGATATGACTTCGCCATTATTCCCTTCAGGGGCACTTTCCATTTCAATGTCGCCTCTATCTTCTCTCGCAATCTTCGCGAGCAGTTCTTCATCAGGTGCAATACCCGACTTCAATATTTTCTCAATCCTTTCAATCTGTTCTTGTGTTGTTGCTCTTTCAAGTGCTTTGAAAAATATTAGCTTTTGCTCCACTGTGAGTAAACTACCTCCAGTAGAAAATTCGCCCAGAGCCTTTCCTTGGTCTTGGACATTTTTTTCCAATATTTTACCTGCATCTGCTGAAAATAATGCTTTCGCCGCATCTCTTTCTCCGAGTCGAACTCGCTCGAAATCTAACGTTGTCAAAGAGGGAATTTTGTGTATAGCGTACAATCGGAAATGCTCCTTTAAGCAAATGGGGTTTTCACTCAAGTTCAATACTTGCAACTTGGTACAGCCGGCGAGTTTGTCTATTTCTATCAGAGAAGATATACGGTTGTTAGATAGCACAAGTACCATTAGGTTGGGTACATTCACGTGGAGATTGTCTCCGATTCTATAAATATTATTGTTGCTCAACAGAAGCCATTTCAATCTTTGGGATCGTGGAAAGTTCTCTAGTCTTTGAATTTCGTTATCGGTCAAGTCGATCACATCAACTTGGTCTTCCAGGGCACCTAAATTCTCGATCACCGAAATCTTTTTCCCTATATTCATGGTTAACATCGTCCCTTCAACTCGTGCTCAGCACTTACCTCTAAGGTCAATCTCTCTCTCAAGCACAGGGTTGATCCGTACGATAGATGTATTGATTAAATCAGCAGTAAGTTTCATTGGCTAATAAGGACAAGCTGCTTTGCTCGCTCAGTCCACTAAATCTATAGTTTATGGTCTACATGAAAATGCTGTGCTTTTCAAATTCGAATTTTCATTTTAAAATTAAAAACATCGTTCTCCGTTTTTTACTTAATAGTTTAACCCGTCTCTTATAACTGTATTTAATCCGACTTCTTTCAGGACGTCGAACCATTCTTTTAGTCGATCGTTAAACATCGGGAGAGCTTCTGTGGTTTCCTCTGGAAGAGATTTGAAACCCAATTTCCACTTTGGTTTTGAATTTGATGGAGGTAACATATTGGGCGCTTCTTCATCAATAAACCGGAATATTGTTACTTTTCTCACGATCTTCCCAACCGGAGCTTCATCGTCAAAGCCGTACTTGCTTGAACACACACGATGCAATGCAAAGTCATTCTTCGCCAGTCGAAGGGCCACCAGTTTCATCTCATTCTTGCATATTTTACGAGCTTCCGTTCGATCAAGCGGTTGGTAAAAAAGAGTTCCACCTTTAAACTGAACTTTACATTTTGTAAATTGCCTCAATGGTGGGTTGAGGTCGTCGGAACTTTTTGGATTGACTATGGTGCATTTGTACAAAATATCTTCAATTCGAGACTCCATTAAGAAATCTTCATCATCAGCTGTAACGCGGTTCTGGATTTCACTATTTAATAATTTCTTCTTGACATGGATTCCAACCGTGCGGAACTCTGAACCAATTTTTTTTCCAGTTTCCACAACTGATTTTAATCCAACTTGGCCTTTAAACAAGGCTTGGGTGTTGTTAACCATATTAAAAGCAAATCCACTAGCTGTTTGAGAGAGCGCATTTCCGAAAATTTGATGGTTGAATATCTTGGGAAACACGCCGCGAATGAAGAACGAATAGAGGACTTTATAAGTAGTGATACCAGGCTCACCTTTTCTAGGATGAAATGTTTTGGTCCAATCTAATAAAGGTATTTTCACTTTACCAGCCTCGTTGCTGCTCATTCCCATCTTTGACAACTTTTCAGCCTGACCTTTAGATCCACGAAACAAATCTTGCAAGAAGAATTCAACATTTCGAATACTGACTCGGTTGATATTGAAAAGAATTGGTACTCGCGATAGCATCTGTTTCACTTTGACTTTGTTTCCCAATCGCAAATTGGTTTCTTTGCTGTTCTGGTCTAGTGAAAATAGGGCTGATTTTGATGTTTCGGGAGGCATCACGACTGCTGCGTCATAGTACCAGCGAATCTTCATGTTAATATCTCCTAATTCGCCTTTAGCCTTCCATCGACGATTCATCATCGGAAACCATCCAGAGATACAACCAATGCCACTTTCAAATCCATCCTCATTATACCAGCAATACTTGGGGTTCATTATAAGCCACTTCAAGGTAATGATCCACTGACCTATGAACTCCTGATGCCCAAAATCCTGATCGTACATAGCGACATGGAGAACTGTAAAACATTTATAAAACATTTGGATGCTTTCTAAATTCAAATAACTTACCGGAAGATGGATCGGTGACATCGAAAGTAAATGATTCATTCCACATTGGAGAGACAGAATTGTACCTTATCGAAGTACTGAACTGGTTCTCTCTTAGGCGCACCACTACTTTAGGATCACTGCTTCGCTCCCCTGAAAATAGGGTTCTGTCTGCCGTTTTAATGTCCTTGGCTCTGATGATTGTCACTTCAAGTCGATTTGGCATGTTTACCTCAGAAAGAGTCGAATGCACAGCTTTCACAGTAGGAATATTAATTGAAGATGTGGGATTGGATTTCAACCTGGAAGCAGTTGCTTTTTTATCACATGTCTTCTCCTCAACTGTAAATTCTTCGGATTCTTCCATTGATCTCACCGATGTGTCAACTTCGCCATTTATTTTTTCGTTTGAACTTTTGATCCCCAAAAAGGAATTGGTCAGACTTGTTAGACCTGAAGAAACTTTGTTTTCCGCCTTAGCTTCGTGACTCACGTATTTTCTTTGGAGAATTTTCTTTGGACTTGGAATACATCTGCCAAAAACGTCCTCCTCCTCCACCAAAGGAATCTTAATTTTAGCATCTTGCGATTTCACTCGTCGATGAAAAGAAAAGATTTTGAACCTCGAAGAGGATGGAATCGATTCCACCTCCGTCTTCGAAATAGAGAGACGATTTAATGTCGAAGTTGATTCATCCTCCTCCACTGGCAGCACTGCATCATTGTCACCCACTGTTCTCAAGTCGACTTTGACAGATTTCATGTTCTTCAAAGCAAAAAAAGTCGAGGTTTTCTCAGGTACCGGAGTAGCAATCTCAGTTTCCTTGTCATCATGATCGACTTCGAAAAGCACCCTATCGAAACTCTCCGGGATTTCAATTCCTAATTTAGTCAACAGAGCTCCAGGAATGACCTTCGACAATATTTTCTTTACTTGAAGCACCCGTTGTTGATGTGCAATATGTGCATTTACTTCCCGAATGGCAATTTCTCGAGTCAGTTCATTAATGTTGAATTTGCCATCTTTTAACTCAAAATTGATGCTTATCCCATCAAAGTCAATATGAGGTACTTCAAGAACCGCCAAGCATTCAAAATCTGGGTTGGTTTTTAGAGGCATTGGAGTCTTCTTGAAGAGAAGCATACTGGGCAATTTGTTGATCGGAACTGCTATTATTAGATCTAGCTTTTTGCACTGGACGAACCAGTCATGGGGGAAACCCTCAGGGTTTGCAAATCTTATATTCGTGGCAAATATTCGGACGTGCAGCATGCCATCTTCAATCCAAGGACAAAGAGATAACGTCGATACGCAAAAAGGATAGCCAAACAACGCGAACCTCGTGACGCTCTCAGACAATACCCAAGCCAACACAGTAGGAAGCTTTAAATAAAACAAACCCAGAAGGAGAAATATTCCAACGTACCATATGGATCGCAGAGTTAAATCAGGGAACACGCCTACCATCGTGACAACGAGAACAACTCCTGCAGACATCAATTTTAAAAAATTACTTTGGTCTTGCTTGGTACTAGTTCTCCATCGCGAATGATTTTTAGCCTGCGAATTTTCGTCCATTTGCTCTTCACCGCTGTCGCCTAAATCTGAGTCTTCTTCTTCACTGCTTGGAGTTGAATCCGATATTAAGTCAGATTCCCCAGGATTATATACTCCACCTCCCTCTGAATTTTTCCCATCGGAATGATCGATTTTCGATGAGATGTTTAAACCTTCAGAGTCGTTGCTCGTACTCCGACGGTGCCACGTGAAACCCATTCAAGAGTTAATAAGTTAAAATAACGGGCAAAAAGAAAAAATATAAGGGTCAGGTAGACACTTGTACTTGAATTGTATTTATAATGGTAGGTAGGACCTTACCAGTTCAAAAGCCACAGGAGCTCAAGGTGTGTACTCACAATAGTTTAATATGAAGGGGTTGTTTGTGGCATGTTTCTTGGCGAAAGGTGCAGTTGCAACGGATTCTGGGGACTTTGCCTTGATGTGTACTATCGGCGCGGTGAATTGTTTGCAATGTGATAGAACTCAAGACTCCTCATGCATGTGTTCGAGAGACGATTTCAAACATTGGATAGAGGAAGCTGCCTATGTATATGAAGATGCACTGACCACGTGTGCCATTGACTCTGTGACGGGAAGCTCCTATGATTGCCTGAAAAAGGCGACTAGTTTCGCCGGGTTTAATTCGTCCTGCGTGAGGGCCTTTTCCCAACTTGTCGACTGCACACTTGATGAATGTATTGGTGATTGCTTGAGTCGAGAACTCAAAGACAGTCCTGAATGCCGTTCATGTGTTAAACGTATTTGCGAAACAAAATTCTTTCAGGATTCCGGATTTCCGACATTGCAGTGTCCGGAAGAAGTGTGCCCTCCACAAGGCGATATTATACCCGGTCTTTCAAACACTATATTCTTTGCTATATTGGGAGGTGTAGGGTTTATAGGCATTATTGGCGGTGTTATTTGTATCTACATGTTTTGTTTGCGAGATTCCACTGAAGTCGATTTGGGGGAAATAGATTCTCCTTATGGTGGTTCCCCATCAAGTTTTCGAAGTCCCAAGTCAGATTACACTCATTCGCCTTCTGCATCATACACTTCCAATCCTGCTAGTCCTCCGAGTAATTTCTCCCTCCAGTCGTCTCCAGTAGTGGCACCACCTCCTGGCCTGGGAATTATCGTCCCACATAACTTGGGAAATAACATCGAAAACAATTCAATTCCCGCATTTTAAATTTTAAGTATGCTAATTAATGAAAAAAGATGAAACCAAGAAGTCAAATTCTTTGGGACGAATTTACAACTGGTTAAAATGACGCCTTGGCCCCGACCTTAGCTTGCGCTGACGGAATGGAAGTCATGTTCTTGCCAGGAGCAGCAGCAGACATCTTTGCTGCATACTTCATACCAGGCTTCGCTTGTTTGGAACCCGCTTTAGCTCCAACACCAGCGGCATCACCAGAAGGTTTAGCCTCAGCAGCGTCGCCACAGTAATTGTACTCTGCTTTATTATGCATGATAAGCTCACCATCGACAAAATAGAAACTGTCGGATCGGGTCTCAAATGGATGAGCAATCATTTGATCTATCAAAGCATCTTCAATCAAAGGGACAGCGTACACTGCTTCCCAAGTGTTTGTACTACAAGGAATACAAAATCCAAAAGTGAAATCATAGCTTTTAACAAGCTGATCTCTAAAATAGTGGCGTTCAATCATTCGAAAGTCTTCTACCTCTCGATCTCCAACTGAGAACACCAGAGTAGTCGAGATAGTAGGAGTTCTAAGAACATCCTCACTGAAATTGTAACGGATCTTTCGGTAGCTATCTTCACTGAGTCCCGCACTCCCAGAGGTGCTCCCGACAGTGACTGAATTCTCTCGCGACACATCAAAAATAGTTCGCTTCGAATCATAATCCTTCACTTTGAAGCTCAAGAAATCGATTCCGAATTTATTGGCAGTCAAGGGGCAAAGAAATCCAGTTGTTGGTTCCTTAAATCGTAGTACATCTTCTGGGGATACAGGCATGATTGATCTCAGTTGCTATTGTCAATGAGTTCGTATTCTGGCTTTGCTGTCGAAATGACAATCCGAGTAACCGCCAAAATAGCGGGTGAAACTGAATCACCGTGAACCTCACCGTTAATTCTAGTATTTTCAACGGTGGTCCTGGTGAAGATCCTCCGATACTGCAGACCCTGAAAACATTTCTCAGTAGCTTTTCGCGTAGAAAAGTTGCTAGTAAAGTTACCGTTGATGCCACCCTCAACGGCTATGTTTTTAATTGCATTCACAAATCGTATTGACTGGCGATGACCGAGCAACAATCCAGGCGTAACCTTGAAGTAGCTTCCAAGCTTCGAATCATTAGTAGCATGTATGACCAGAAACGAAAAGACCTTTTTGAAAGTCTGCAGTCGAAACATGAACAAAAGTGTTCCTTTAAACCAAATCGTCATAAAACAAGAAACTCTAAGTCATATCAATCTACTCCTTTAGAAAATAGACGAGTTTCCGAGGACCAAGAGGAGAAGGAAGATGTATCGGCTCCGAATACTTTCGAAAAACCTAAATGTCGCCCCCAAGTATACGAACGTCTATTTCAAAAGTCAGAACATGCGAGAAAGATCAAGTCCCAAGGGTTGGTGAAAAAACAAGTATTACGTGATTTAGAGCAAAATGTTCAAAATGATGACATAAAAAAGAGGGTTAAAATAGTGAGATCTAAATATCATAGTGAAGTAGTTCATCGGGAACCTCTATACAAACCGGAATTCTTGATTCAGAGGGACAAGAAAAGAAGCGAGGAAAAAGAAAAATCCCAAGAACAATGCAGCTTCAGTCCTGCAATCAATACTAAAAGCAGGAAAATGGCCAGTAGACTTTCAGAATGCACAGAGCTACCAAGAGATGTTCACTGTCGACTTTTCGCCATTGCAGCCATTAATAAGGCCATAGTTCCAACAGTTACAAGTCCTCGAGAAGTTAAGATAGAATTGGATCTTGAATCTCTTCTGGCTGAAGAAGAGCTAAATGAAGAGAAATCAGAATTATCAGATATTGCCAACAGCGTTTCAGAAATAGACATGTCGTTGCCGCATGAACCAGCGGAAATTGTCAATTTAGATAAAGGAAACCAACAAGATGCAGAGATTTTTGATTTAGAATCAACAAATCCTGTGGATGAAAGTTGTGACGATACACAGCAATTAATTGAGTTTAAGGTAGAAGATTACTTGGTGTATGGTGTTCCTGTGAAGAAACATGGAAGAAGGGGTAAGCCGCATACATGCAGTTTGCGAGCAGATATATATTCTTTATTTTGGACATCAAAAGACGGGGAATGGAACCGTTTTTCGTGGGAGAAGATTCTAAACATTGCCTCTGGAAATCCAGGTCGTAGAAGCAGTTTTGACGCCATGTTAAAACGACGACTCTCTTCAGAAACATCTATCCCAGAAGTTGCTGCTTTTTTGACAGTTTCTACTGACGAGAAAGATTTGGTTTTGGAATTGGATGATATCTGCTTGAGGGACAAAGTGGTGAATGATTTATCAGCTATTTCTGACAACTATTTCGAAAATCTTCAAATGGCGCCAAAAGGCGAAAATCTTTCTGTTGTTTCCGATAACGACTCTATTTCTCAAAAATTGGCAGAGATTGAGCAAGTACTCGGATGTGCAAAAGTGTAGAGATATATTAAAACAAGCTATATTTAGAATTGGTGAGATATTATGAAAATAACGAGTCAGAATCCATTATATTGCTGAGGGTGCTGTTAGGCTCCTTGCTTGCTTTGGAGGAATAAGTTGATTGCGAGAACATTGAAAATTTTGAATCTTTCCTCGTGGCTTTCGTTTCGTATGTTTCATTTGAAGATCTAGTGCCGATAAAGGAGTTTTTAATGGAGGCCAATATGCAACCAAAACACCCTTGTTGAAAATTTAGTTCTGCAGCGCTAATTGGTGGTGCAACATCGACTGGATACGGCTGCTCCTTTACACTCTCGTATAAATCTTTGTAGGTTTTCAAGTTTGGATAATTTCGACGAATGCATCTGTCCCAATCCTTCTGCGCCTCTTGCGCACTTTCATAAGATATGGTCAAACTTTTTGATGTTTTCGTATCGCGAGTATCCATGTAGAAGTTATGAGTGACAGTATACTGGATACTCATTTTGGTGGGCTCAATATGCTTTAAAATTTTGGATTTAGTGGATGGATCGACGTCAACATCCATAAAGCAAGCAATATCGTCCACTACGGCACCAGGATTGGTCACAATATCCTCCCAAAACACAATAAGAACATTGTCCTTGTCCTTCAATTTGAACCAATCATTCAAATTCTGTTCATAGAACATCCTCGTAGTATCGTAACTAGAAACAAACGTTGCAGGTACATTCGCGAAATCATCTGGAGAGTACCTAGATGAGAAAAATGGAATACTTGGATTCCCAGATCTGTTGTATTCGTAGTATCTCTCGATATATCTATACCATGCGGCTTTATATGAAACAGGATCCCGAAAAACAGCTATGTATTTACCATTACCGTTAACCCGAGTCCCAATTGCTCGGCAGCTCTGCAGAGTCTTAAATGTCTGAAAATTACCGGACTCAGCTTGTTTTAATATTTCCGGTTTCTTATCAAATTTTTTGCTTTCAATCCACTTAACATGAGGTTTTGCAGTTATGCGATTTCCTGAGTCATCTAAGTTATTCCCGTTGACCGCCAACAACGACAAGATGCAAAGCACGACATTCTCGCCGCTCCTTTGAGGCCCACACACCACAACATCAAAAGGCCCAGGATGAAAGTTCAAAGAACGCAAACAGCCATCAACGCTAAACATATCGTTTTCAATGATAGAAACCAGCTTCCTGTAAAATATTACTAACTTGATGACAAAAGATGGTAAACTTACGCTGCAGGGGTGAGCTTCACATCAACCCCATGAAGCAAATTGTCCCCTTGAATAGTTTTCTTTCGAGGAGCAACGACTCTGAACCTGCTCTCCGGTACTTCTTCTTCCTTGCCCATGTTTATTCCAACAAACTTCAGTACTTAAACTTGTTTTCTTCGCCAGTTCGATATATATTGTGTGTACTCATCGAACCTTCTCCGGCTTTTAGTAGTAAACAGTAGGAGTTTCTACTCCCGAAATTTGGAATACCAGTAACTGAACTGAATATCATGTGGGCGTGGTGTGGTGTGTGGGAGACACATAATGGAATTGCCCGATGTAAGGATCTGGTGGAAACCAATTGAAATCACGAAAACAGATAAAAGATATTTTTGATGAGAAAGAAATTCGAGGCGAGGGTGAGGAATGGCGCCACAATGTTAGAGTTCAAGTGAACTTGGGAAAGGCTAAAAGTCTTCGACGTGAATAGGCATTCGCAAAACAATGTCAATTATACTTAAATTTTAAGTTCTAATCCTCAGAAACTCTTTATTAAAGCAATGTATCCTGATCTCGCATCAAGTACGGTTCCTTGATCTATCATACACAGGTTTCGAAATTTATTTCTTGTGTTCTTAGCATTTTAAGTGGACGAATTCATTCAAAAATCATATTTCCAAAGAGATATGATTTGTATCTCAGCATTCGTTACTGACTTTGGGTTCCATCTTCTGGCTTCTGCTTTCGCTACTTCATCTTCCTTCCGAGAACAAATCTTAGTTCCAAGCCGTCATCTTTTTGAGTTGTGAATTCAATATGTCGAAGATCCTGGTACCATCTCACTTGTTGGGAGCGTACGAACCAAGCAAGTTACATGCACTGGTTCTCGATTCGCAAGCGACTTTCCTTAATTAAATCAATGAGATTAGAAATGACTTAATTAAATTTAAAAAAGGGTCATGGTCGTGTTTTGGTTCCCTTTATCATTGGTGTTGATGCTGGATGAGGTCTAGATACTAAGATTCTTGTCTGTTACGGGAAATGGGGCTATCCGCAGACCCGGTGTGTACTTTTGAGGGCCAGTTTGGTGTCGAATAACGATGGATGCATTTTCGTTGATAGGGGTTAAGATGGAGGTCATGGAAGAGTTTGCCAAGGAGCTTGGAAGAGGTCCAACTACAGCAGACATGTGCGTGGTTATGAAAGAAAAATGCGCAGATCATCAGGCTTCCTACGTAGATTATTTGAAGGCAACAGATCACGAAGACCAAGTGTCGACTGCCACTCATTTTATTAGCCATGCATGGTCATATGACTTTGCTACAGTTGTAGATGCACTGAAAGCATGTCCGTTGATTACAGAACAAAGCTATATTTGGTTCGATACGATATGTGTGAACCAACACAAAGCTCCAGTATACAATTCTGATTTCTATTCCAGAACATTTGTAAATGCGATTAAAACTATCGGGACAGTGGTTCTGATATTAATGCCGTGGGACGATCCAAGACCGATACAACGTGCTTGGTGTCTTTGGGAGATTTTGGCATCGATCAAAAGTGGAGCGACGTTCACTGTGACAATGCCTGAATCTGAAAGTGCGCGGCTTGAAAAATCCCTTTCTGAAGGATGGAAAGCAACTCAGGATAGTCTGTCAAATATTGACGCTAGAACAGCAGAAGCGTTTATGGAGCATGATCTCGTTATGATCCGAAATGCTATTGAAAAGTCGATAGGCTATAATGAGCTCAATCTAGTTGTAAAAGAACAAATGCGTCGATGGTTTGAATCAGCTTTGATGAAATTGGTTCGCTCTTGTGAAGATGAAGGTCCTTCTCTAAGACTAGCGGATTTGTACGAAACTGCCGCTATGATATTCGAACAACATGGCAATGCAACCAAGAGCCTTGCATTATATGAAGAAGCTTTGCGAATTAACAAAGAGCATTTCAGTCATGATGTAACTAGAGTGCCAACATCGTTATTGAATTATGGTGCTGGTTTACATGTAGCCCAACAAGAGGCTGAAGCCCATCAAATCTTGCAAGAATGTATCGAAACGTGCAATCAGTTATTGAAGGAAGGTCCAGATGAAAACGACACCAGGCAGTTGAATCTTGTGCTTTCAGCGGCACACCAATCTCTTGGTGCATCTCTTACCCTGCCTTCTAGTCAGTGGGAAAAGCGAGCCACCCAATACAAGCTTGCAATGAAATATTGGGAGAAAGCAGGAGGGGAAGATCCCGATGCCTATTTGAGTCTCGAAAGCAATCTTGCGAGAACTTTAATCGAAGGAGTAGAATGTAAGCAAGAAGGCTTCCAAATGCTTGAAGATGTTATCTTGAAGCGAAAGAAGTTGAAAGGACCGAAACACTCGGATGTCTTACTATCGGAGCTGTCGCTAGGGGCATTTCTGTTGAAGGAAAAGGGTTTTGATTTTGAAAAAGTTCGTGAATTGCTGGAAACCGTTTCTATTGGATTAACGGAGGTGCTGGGTCCGGGATCCTCTCCTTCTATGGATGCCTACTGCTTGCTAGGTAGCACATACCTTGCCCATGGTAACGCAGAGAAAGCATTGAAGCTCTATGACTCGATGCTTCCTTCGTTTACCGACATTCGTTATATTAATTCTTGTATGTTGGTTCTACTAGATTATAAACAAAACCCAGAGCGATACTTCGTGTATTTGGATTTACTGGCGACCAACGAGCCTGTACTGCGATCACAGGTCATCGCAATGAAAGCGATGGTCTATCTACGACAAAACAGGCTGGCCCTGGCTCTTCAGTGCTATGAGGCATACTTTGCAGAGTTCAAAGATCCTTCTGGATTGATATTCGATTGCTACGCACAGGTTCTATGTGCACATGGTAGGGGAAAAGAAGCAAATGATTTGCTTGGGTATTGCAATGGAAAACACCAACAAGGTCCTGGTATGCAAACGATATCTGTTATGAAAGTGCTCTTTCACTCCGGGAGATACGACGAAGCCATTGACTACGTACTTTCTAGCACATTAATCCCCGAACCGAACTATTGGCTTGTAAGGTTGTATGGATTGACTGACAACTACACTCAAATGCGAGATTATATTCGAGATGCAGGTACTACGTTTCGATGGGAAGCCTCGCTTGGAGAATCTTTTCACGGTAGCTCTGAAACATCTGCCGAAAAATCCAAAGTGCAGAAATTGATTTTGAAAATTCAACAAGAACTCCATGATCCAAATTTTCATCTTCAAGATGATAAAAAGGAACCATCTGACGAAGAATTTGTCAAAAAGAGAAATGTTTCGGTACCTCTTTCTGTGGCTGATGAAAAAGTGCAATCTTCGGAAACTAGATTTAGCGGGAGCTCAAAGGTTTTATGTCGTCCTAAAAAGTTAGAGTGTCACATTTCTTAATTAATAAAAATTCTCTGTTCAATTAATTTGGATAAACTATGATAACAGGGCTTGTTTGATTCTCGCTATCTCTTTCCGAAGGCTCAGCACTTGAAGAGATGCAACTGTGAGAATCTAGAGGATATTAAGGATCCATTTCTATAATTAGTTCTATTTCAGAGAAAAGTTGGAGATATTGAATAAAGACGGCCGTAAAAGAGACCCCCATCATCCATCAAAGAGAAGTGCTTGATATTTTGATGGAAATGGATCATAAAAAAATCGTAACGGGCAAATGGTCACGAAACTTGCGTTCGATGAACTTTTGCGGTTTGAAGAAGCCCGAGATGCAGATATTCAACATATGTACCATATCATGAAAAGTCAAAATAGGAACTACAAAGAAAGTGAACTCATGGAACATAACAAAAATGAAGCCTCGTTGCAACGACGACAACAATGGCGACTCAAACGTGAAAAGGAACTGATTTCATTGTTTCAAAACACCGAAATAGAAACACTGGATAGAATTCGAGATTATTGTGCTGATAAAAAGCGATCAAATTTGGGTGACTATTTTTGTTTGCATTCTTGGGGTAAGCATGAATACAATATTGAACACCTGTGGGACATGTCGATAGCGTATTATGAGCAAGTGTTTGCAAGCTTTGTTGAAAAACCTATTGCTTCAACAAGACCACCAGGACAAGTAATTAAAGAAGAGATTCAACGAATTAATACTATAGAAGAGAGAGACACGAAAGCCGCTGTGATCCAGTCGGTGGTGCGGGGGTGGCTGGCGCGACGATTGTTTGTGATGACCGTTGCTGGTGTTAAAGTCAGTCGATGGTATCGCAAGCACAGACCTAGATACATTCGATGGATTAAACTGCGTCAAAGCTCATTCATTCGAAAGATTTTTAGGTTTCTAAAATGGTGTAGATTGCGTCGACTTTCCTACGGCGATATCGTATTCGAGGAAAAGAATCTCTCACTACTCGTCATAATCCAAATTGTAAGAATTCAAAATGTGGCTCGCACATGGCAAGCTGTACGCCGTTACCGATGGAAACAATATCAAAATAAGCTACGCGTAGAGTCCCGGAATAGAAAACTGTGGCAACGAGATCGAGTGTGTTGGTTCGAGATACCTCATCAAGACTTAACTTCCTTGTGCAAGGATCGAGTGCAGTTGGAAAAGGACCGGATTGAGATGGAACTGCTGCGTACCTTGGAGATTCAAAGGTGCAAAAAACAGTACCACGCGTTTGTCTCAGGTGTGAACAAGCAACTGGCGAGCCAGAAGAAGCTCCCTGCTGGTTGGGTATTACATGAAGCAGAACTGGAAAACGATGCTTCACGCGTTGATAAGTACACACTCGTTGAAGAGGGAACTAAATATCTTAATTTGAAGACAGGTAGAGTGACCAGTCGTCATCCACAGCAGTCTCTAGTTGAAGAAAATACACAACGCCAAAGAGCTAAGGCTGAAACCGTTCTCGCTGACACACTGAATACGATGCAAGATAATAGAATGCGAATGGAAGCTGCTTTTGACTATTCCAAGCGACAATACATGAGCAGAATTTCTTTTAGATTAAATTCTAGCTATACGACAGTCACAAGAAACGATCATTAAAATAATAAACAAGGCAAGCCATCCGGATAGCTGATAAAAAAGTCTCAAAGTTCAAATCCCCCCCTCTAAGTTCTTCGGAGGGAGGTTCCGTTTGTACAGATTCAGCGCCGCTACGGGATAGCGTCATTCTCAGCGTGACACAGCATTCCGTGACAACCGCTGCCACAACAAGCAGTCCAGAAACCGTCTTAGAAATACATCCTTTGCAACAGTCTTCTACGCTGAAGCCACCGGATGAAGGTTCTCTTGTTTCCACTATGGCGTTATCCACTCTTGCAAGAAGTTCCCGGTAGTACTGGTCTTCTCTCTCCCCCGAAGCAGAGCCCATGTTGTTAAATGTCTTTTCCAAGTACACTGTATCAGTGTATGTATTTCAAAGAAAAGATTGTATTAAAAACAAAGAAAAAAGTGTACAACCTGGAACCATAGAAATATGTCGTGGGATGATGATGATGATTGGGAGAGCAACACAAATTTAGTAGCGCCGCCATCTGCCCCTGTGGAGAGCGAAGAGGATGAGGAGGTAGTGAGCTCAGATGACGAAACTGCGTTGGAATCCTCCAAGCCCAAAAAAGCTACCGATCCGAATAAAGTAAAGGCTAAAGCTGTGAGCAAGGCCAAGCAGAAGGAACTGGAAACGAAACTGTTACAGGAACAAGAGGCGGCCAAGTCCCAAAAGTCTATGACTAAGGAGGAGCGCATTTCAGAAAAACTTAGACTGCAAAAGCTCGTGGAGGAATCTGATATGGCCATTGCTGATGATCTTTTCAACCTAAAGAAAGAGGCAGGTGTTTTCGACAGCGCTTCAATGCAGACTCTTCTACAAACGGTTCCTCTAGATACAGAAGATCATTACAAGGACTTTGCTTCTGCGATAGGTACCCGTATTGAAATTGAAGACAATGCGCTTTTCGCTAAAGAGTTTCTCAAGGAAATTGGGCGGGCTGTTGGACGTGCAATATCCGGTGGTGATTTGGCCGAAGTTATTTCGGTACTCGGTGTAGTTAAAAACGAAAAAGTTAAACAGAAGCTGGGCAAAAAAAAGAAGAAAACCGGTAAAGCGTTTGCGAATGTAGCCAGGAACGATGATTTCGATATGGAGAGTGCTAAAAACGGCGCTTACGGTGGCGGTGGAATGTATGATGATCTTGATGGTGATTTTATGTGATAAAAAAAGTTTATTAAGCTAAAACAGCCAGTTAAGAGAAATTGAAAAGCCATCAGTTTTTTTTTAAAGTAGAAGCTCCAGAATTTTCGCTGGCAATTCTTCGCGCGAAATTTCGGTTTCTTCGCGTGTTGCAATATCTCTGATCTTGACAATCCCTTGCTGAATTTCACCCGAGCCAATAATCACGGCAAATTTGATCAGTTCTTTTTCACAAAGTTGAATTTGTGTCATCAACTTAGCATTCGTTTTGTGGGCCGTCTCACAGGATATTCCATTGGCCCACAATACATTGCATAGTTTTAGTCGTTCGGCAAATATTTGATCCTTATCATCTTTGCCAGTTGCACCTATTATGAGAACTTGAGTAGGCCTTGAAGGAACAGCCCCTTGGATATTTTTCTCCACGATGGTGAACAAACGCTCTAGCCCAAGACTGACCCCTACACAAGGAATTGATTTACCTTTCTTGGTAAACATACCAACCAGCGTATCATAACGTCCTCCTCCTGCAACAGACCCTACGTCTTGTCCTACAAGTACACACTCATAAATAACCCCTGTGTAATAATCCAATCCGCGAGCGAGACTCAAGTCAAACGACACCCTTCCTGGAGGAACACCAAACAGATCGCAAAAGAGAAACATTTTCTTCATTGCCTCTAAACCTTCTTTTGCCAATTCATTCGAGCACAAAAGTTCATCTTGTAGAAGTTCCAATACCAATTCCACTCCACCTTTTTTCTGAGAATAGGACCAAATAGTTTCAGCAATTTCTGAAGAAATGCCTTTTTGGAGCATCTCGGCTTTCACCTCAGCCCATTCAGATTTATCGAGTTTATCAACAGCAGAGCAAATTGATCTAAACAACTCCGCTGGGACACCGGCAACTGCAAAGATACCGTCAAGTATTTTGCGGTGGTTCACTTTCAGCACAAAATCGCCAATGCGAAGTTCCTCTAAAATCTCTGTTACGATTTTAATACATTCTGCATCAGGGACCATGCTTTCGAAATCACCCGCAATATCAAAGTCACATTGATAAAATTCTCGATACCTGCCTTTGGCCATGGCCGGTCGATCGCGACGGTACACTCTAGATATGTGGTATCGCTTGATCGTATCAATACCATGCTCTGCACAAAAGCGCGCAAACGGAACTGTCAAATCATATCGCAGAGCCAAAATCTCACCACCTTGGTCAGCCAAGTCATAGATCAACTTACTATCTTCACCGTATTTACCAGTAAGCGTTTCTTTGAGCTCACAAACAGGTGTTTCAATGGTAACAGCACCATGTCTCTTGAAAACTCGTTTTACTACATCAACCACTTGTTCTCGAATAGCCTACTGCGAGGTTAGAAGATCAAGGCCAGTCAAAATTACTGAAACGTACCATTTCATTAGGCATATAGTCACGCATTCCCAACGGCGTCTTGGCAACAAATCCTCCCTTTTTGCGGCTTTTCGTGGGGACGGTGCTAATCTGGCCTTCCAGCTCTGCTACGCGTCTTCTCAGCACTTCTATTTCATCCTCCATCCTATTTTTTATGGTTCTCGATACGCAAGTTGTCAACAAAATCTTTTTTTTATTTAAGTTTTTAGAACCCAAGTTCTGATATTTGGATAAATGGCTTGCAGTTCTAACATCACTGTATTGTGTTGTTCGAAATGATAGTCAATTGTTTTTGTATTTTGGAGGGCAGCAGTAGAGGAACCAAGTATCTGATCTAACGTTTTTGAGATAGTGAAACTGGATTAAAAATCCCCCTCGAATTCAGCAATATCCGTATTCAACAAAGGCTGTCTTTCTTTTCCGTCGTTTTTCGAAGGTAGATAATCCTTCTCTCTCTGCTTGAGATTCACCAAAGCTCTTCTTATGTAAATTGTGACTGCGACTAGAGTATATATCATACCATATACGATCACCTCCGTCAAAATAACCAAATAAGTGAATTTTTGTCCAGGTCTCACTTGGTTTCGGGTTTCAAAT